>Ga0208490_100341_pt1 | contig 32756 bp, 24 predicted proteins | sample SubbioAug_CSWold_FD_184818 | JGI IMG/M metagenome (GOLD analysis project Ga0208490, IMG submission 184818) | Serpentinite rock and fluid subsurface biosphere microbial communities from McLaughlin Reserve, California, USA - CR11Aug_CSWold (SPAdes) | ecosystem: Environmental > Terrestrial > Deep...
GATCGGCGAACCGGTCGTGCAGTACGGGCCGTTCGTGATGAACACCAAGGCCGAGATCCAGAAGGCCTACCACGACTACAACGAGACCTGGTTCGGTGGCTGGCCGTGGCCTACGGACGACCCCAACCACGGCGGCGACCTGCGACGTTTCGCGCGCCACGCCGACGGTCGCGTCGAGGAGTTGGCCGTCGCCGGCGGCTGAGACGACACAGGAGGTGGACCGGATGAGCCGAGTCGTTATCGTCGGAGACGGACCGGGTGGGCTGAGCGCGGCCCTGTTGCTGGCCAAGAACGGCGTCGAGGTGAGCGTGGTCGGGCAGGACACGACCCCGATGCACCACGCCCACCTGTACAACTACCTCGGCGCACCCGACATCGACGGCTCGGCGTTCCAGCGCCTGGCCCGCGAGCAGGTCGCCGGGCAGGGCGCCCGACTCGTCGACGGCGAGGTGACCGCCCTCGAGGTGTCGCACGACACGGTGGCCGTGACGTCGTCGGCCGGTTCGTTCGACGCGGACTACGTCGTGCTCGCCGGCGGCAAGGCCGCGCAGGCCCTGGCGACACAACTGGGGGTAACCGACGGCGACCGTGTGCCCGTCGACCAGGAGATGCGTACCAGCCTCGAGCGGGTCTACGCGATCGGCCGGCTGGTCCGGCCCGAACGCAGCCAGGCGATCATCTCGGCCGGTGCCGGCGCGACCGTCGCCCTCGACATCCTCTCGCGCGAGGCCGGCAAGGACGTCCACGACTGGGACACCCCACCGGAAGGCTGAGCTCGCGGCCCCGTTGGAACCCGCCGGACGGCGCCGTCGTCCCACATGACACGCGAGTGACGGGAACTGGGATGGGACACCGCGGTGGCAGCATCATCGTGATCGCGCTGTTGCTCGCGGCCTGCGGCGCGGAAGAGGCGGCGGCACCCGACGAGATCGTCGCCCCCGAAATCGACGGCCACCTCGACTGCGCCGGCGACGAGGCGATGCAGCGGATCGCCGACCGCGTCGACGGCGACGGCGACTTCGACACGGCCACCGAGGCGGTCGAGAAGCAGCTCACCTGGCTGCTCGACCGCTTCCCGTCGGACGCCGAGATCGTCGAGCGCGGTCCGGCAGGCTCGATCGTCACGGAGGGCCGCGAGGTCGCCGAGACCCGCTCCCGCGAGGGCGACGATGGCCGCTGGTTCACCGACGAGGTGAACTGGTGCGTGGAATAGCAGGACCAGCTTCGGTGCTTGCATTTTGCATGCGTCACCGGCACGATGCATTCATGCCTTCAATAACGATCCGTGACGTACCGGACGAGGTCCGCGACGAGCTCGCGTCGCGCGCTCGTCTTGCTGGCCAGTCGCTGCAGGAGTACCTGCAGGCGCAGCTGGCCGAGCTCACGCGGCGCCCCGACCCCTCCGTGCTGATGCAGCGCGTGGGCGCGCGGAAGCGGCACACCGGCAGTGCGCTGTCTGCTGACAGGATCCTCGAGCTGCGGGATGCCGACCGGCGATGACGGTCGTCATCGACGCGTCGGTCGCAGTCGCCGCGCTCGTCGATGCGGGACCGGATGGCCAGTGGGCCGAGGGTTTGCTCGCGGACGAACCCCTTGCCGCACCGCACCTGTTCCCGGTCGAGGTGGCGAACCTCCTCCGACGCGCCTCGCTCGCGGGTGACATCTCCCCCGATGTCGCCGCCCTTGCGCACGCGGATCTCATCGACCTCCGCGTGGACCTCTTCCCTTACGAGCCCGTCGCCGAGCGCGTGTGGGAGCTGCGTGGCAACGTGACCGCGTACGACGGCTGGTATGTGGCGCTGGCCGAGCGACTCGGTGCTCCCCTGGCGACGCTCGACCGCCGACTGGCCGGCGCAGCCGGACCCCGCTGCCCGTTCCTGACCCCGCCATGAGCCTCTGGGAGGGACGCGCACGGGAGGCAGTCAGGCGGCAGCGACCTTGAGAGCCTCGTAGAGGTCGGCGGGGATCGGGTTCGCCAGCCGCCTGATCAGCGAGATCGGTCGCTCGCCCTCGTGGCGGACGTAGTCGGCCGGTCCGACCGGGCGGTCGCCGGGAAGACGGCCATCCCGCCATCATCCGCACCGTGGTCATCGACACGATGGAAACCAACCGATGCGCGCGACGAGCGACCTGCCCCCGCCCAACCGCAGAGATCACCGGGCGTCCCGAGCGCAGGGCGACCGCCACGACGAGACGGAGGTGACCGGTCGGCCCACCTCGGCGGCTCAGCCGTCCGAGCCGGCGAAGCGACGTTCCAGGTCGGCGAGTTTGGCGACCCGCCGGCGGAAGTGCGGCTCGTCGCTGTGCTCGGCGCCGAGGAACGCCGCCAACAGCTCGAAGGCGAGGCGATCACCGATGATCTGGCCGCCGAGGCACAGGACGTTCACATCGTCGTGTTCGACGGCTTGGTGCGCCGAGTAGCTGTCATGACACAGCGCCGCGCGGATACCCGGGTACTTGTTGGCCGCGATCGACGCCCCTACCCCGGTGCCGCAGACCATGATGCCGCGGTCGGCCTCACCGGCGCGGACCTGCTGGCAGACCTGGTCAGCGATGTCGGGGAAGTCGACGGGCTCGTCGCTGTGGGTGCCGACGTCGGTGACGTCGTGCCCCCACTCGCGCAGCCTGGCGACGATGGGACCCTTCAGCGGAAAGCCGGCGTGGTCACCGCCGACGACGATACGACGAGGGGTCTGGTGCATGGGAGTGCCTCCTAGAAGCCGAGCAGTCGGGGAAGCCAGACGAGCGTGTTCGGGAAGATCGCCAGGAGCATGGTTACGGCGACGAGCAGCCCGATCAGGGGCACGATGGCGCGGGAGGTGTCCTCGATGGTGGTCTGCGCGATGCTGGAGGTCACGAACAGCACCACGCCCACCGGTGGCGTGCAGACACCCAGGGTGAGGGCCAGGACGATGACGACGCCGGCGGCCATCGGATCGACGCCGGCCGCCACCGCGACCGGCAGGAACACCGGCGTGAGCACGATCAGTGCCGAGATGGTGTCGATGAACGTGCCCGCGATCAGCAGCAGCACGACCAGCAGGAGCATGATCAGGGCCGGGTGGCTGACCTGCGAGAGCACGGCGGCGGCGACCCGGCGCGGGATGCCCTCGAAGGCGAGGACCCAGCTGAACGCCGAGGCGGTCGTCATCACGAGCATGACGACACCGGTGGTCTTGGCGGTGTTGACCATGGCGGCCGGGAGGTCGGCCAGTCGCAGTTCGCGGTAGCCGAACAGCCCGACGAGCAGGGTGTAGAACGCGCCCACGGCGCCGGCCTCGGTGGGAGTCATGACGCCGCCGATGATGCCGCCCATGATCAGCACGGGCGTGGCCAGTGCCGGGGCCGCCGACCAGGCGGCACGCCCGATCGTCGGCAGGTCGGCGCGAGGGTCCACGGGCACGTCGTGCCGGATCGCCGCGCGGCGCACGCCGATGACCAGTGCGATAGCGAGCAGCGCGGCAGGCACGTAGCCGGCGACGAACAGGCCGCCGATGGAGATGCCGGAGATCGTGCCCAGGACGATCATCGGGATGCTGGGCGGGATGATCGCGCCCAGGCTGGACGACGACGACTCCACGGCGGCGGCCAGGCCCCGCGGGTAGTTGGCGCGCACCATGGCGGGGATCGTGATCGCTCCCGTGCCGGCGGCGTTGGCAACCGCTGAGCCCGAGAAGCTGGCGAAGATCATGCTCGCCACGAGCTGGACGACGCCCATGCCGCCCGTGAGGTGGCCGACGAGGGTTCGCGCGAAGTGGACCAGTCGCTCGGAGATCCCGCCGCGACTCATCAGCTCGCCGACGAGGACGAAGAAGGGGATCGCCGTCAGCGCGAACGAGTCGGCGCCGGCGTACATGCGCTGCACGATCGTCACCGAATCGACGGCCGGCATGAACAGCAGCACGTAGGCCCATGTGGCCAGTCCCACGGCGAAGGCGATGCGTGTCCGGCCGACGAGGAGCAGGACCAGCAGGACGATGAGGACGATCCCGCTCATGGGCGTGACCTCCCGATCCGGTTGGCGGCAACCTTCACGTCACCTGCTCCGATGGCTCATGGCCGCGTGGTTGCTCGTCACTGCCGTCCAGCGTCTGGGTGACGAGGGTGAAGAGCATGATCGCGGCGGCGACCGGCACGGACGCGAACCCCCAGGCCAGCGACACCCGCATGGCCGGGGTGCGCGTGCCGAAGTCGAGGGTGGAGGTCACCAGCTGCCAGCCGGCCAGCGCGATCGCGACCAGGAACGCCGCGGTCAGCGCGTTGGTGACCCAGACGAGGAGCTTGCGGCCGCGCGGGGGGAGCCGGTCGACCACGAAGGTGATGGCCAGGTGGCCGCGTTCCTGCAGCGCCACACAGGCGCCGAGGAACACGACCCAGACGAACAGGATGCGGCTGAGCTCCTCCACCCACGGCAGTCCCATCCGCAGGACGTACCTCGCGAAGACGTTGCTCGTGACGATGACGACCAGCAGCGCGGTGAAGACGCCTGTGATGAAGCGGACCACCGCCGCCAGCGCATCGTTGACGATGTGGAGGACGTGCATATCACTTCCCTCCCGGCGGCGGTGGCCTGGCCGATCAGCGCGTGACGAGGTCGTAGAGGGCCTGGTCGAAGGCTTCGCCGATGTAGCGGTCGTGGATAGGCCTGGTCGCCTCACGGAACGAGTCCAGGTCGGGCCAGTTGACCTCGACGCCCGCTTCCTCCATCTGAGTGATCAGCTCGTCGGTGACCTGCTCGGAGTGGCTGCGCTGCTCGACCATCGCGTCGGCGGCGGCCCGTTCGACGGCGTCTCGCAGGTCGTCATCCAGTCCGGCGAGCAGGTCCTCGTTGACGAGCAGCACCGTGAACGACAGCAGGTGGTGGGTCATGGACATGTAGTCCTGGACTTCCTGCAGGTTGGCGGGCGCGATGTTGACGACGGCGTTCTCCTGCCCGTCGATCGTCCCCTGCTGCAGGGCCGAGTAGACGTCGCCATACGGCATCGCCACACCGGCGCCACCGAGCGTGTCGGTGATGGCCAGGTTGACCGGGTTCTCGGGGCTCCGGATACGCAGGCCCTGCAGGTCGCCGGGCTCCTCGATCGGACGCTCGTTGTTGGTGTAGACGCGCGCGCCGTTGTGTCCCCAGCCGAGGACGTGCAGCGACGACGCGGACAGTTCCTGCTCCAGGTGCTCGCCCAGCTCGCCTTCCAGCAGCTCGAAGGCGTGGCCGTGGTCCTCGAAGACGTACGGCAGGCTCAGCAGCGTGGTGGTTTCCGTGAACTGTGCCAACGGATCGTGGCCGATGAAGGTCAGCTCGATCGTGCCACGCTGCACGCTCTGGATGACTTCGGTCTCCTGCCCGAGCTGGCCGTCGGGGAAGACCTCCACCTCGATGGCCCCACCGGAGTATTCGGCGAGAAGCTCGGCGAACCGCTCGGCGCCGACGTCGAAGTGACTCCCGTCGGCGCAGCAGTGCGCCAGCCGCCAGGTCTGCGTCTCACCGGCCGGCTGCTCGTCGCCGGTGGCCGCATTCGTGTTCGGCTCCGAGCCGCCGCCACAGGCGGCCAGGCCCAGGCTCAAGGCCAGGACAAGTGCTGCCGGCAGACGCCACCGGCGCCGATTCCCATGCACGATCACGTTCGTTCCTCTCCCTTGGATGGTGGAGTCGGTGGGTCAGCTACCCACCGTGTTGCGAAGCTGCTGGAGCGCGTCGACGCGCCCGGCGAGCGCATCGATGTGCTCCTCCAGGACCGCCGTCACCTGCTCGGCGAGCTCGGCCATCGGCGTGGACTGCAGCGTGTAGTCGTTGGCGTCGAGGGCGGCCTGGACGGTTTCGGTCCAGTCGCTCGGAACGTTTCCGATGCCGCCGTACGCGCCGACGATCTGGCCGAGGCAGCCGGCGATGCAGTCCGTGTCGCGGCCGAGGTTGGTCGCGCCCACGATGGCTTCCCGGACGTCACCCTGGCTGATCCACAGCAACGCGAGCGCCTCCGCCGCGGTCTCGACCGCGTCGGCGTACGGGTACGTCGGGGCGAAGTGCTGACGGATCGGCTCCCGGATGTCTCGAATGTCGGGGTGCTTCCGCGCGATCTCGAGGGTCTCCTCGACGATCTCGCGGGTGGTGACCGAGACGTTGTCGAGTGCGGCACCGATGATCGAGTCGACACTGGCAGTCGGCGAGAACGCTTCTGCCGTGGCGGCGGCCACGAGCTTGCAGGCTTCGACCCCACCGCTGGCGGCGGGCTGCAGCAGGAGCGCCACGTCTCCGGCGTCCAACGCGGCCTGATAGGCGTCACCGGCGTTGATGATCCCGACCGGACCGATCATGTGCGCGGCGTCGACCAGACCCGGCCAGGGCGTCAGCGCGCCCAGCAGTCGGGGCGGGATACGGGTCTGCTCATCGCCGGCCCGCAGGCGGTCGAGGTGGATCTTGATGTGCGGGTTGACGAGCCTGCCGATGTCGTCTCGCACGATGTCGCGGGCGAAGACCTCGGCCACGTCCTCGACGGTGACACGCCCCCGCTTCTCGAGCATGGCCAGCGTCAACAGGTAGCGGACCTCGGCGCCGTCCTCGGTCATTCCCGGCGGCATGTCCATGTGCTGGTAGCGCAGCCGCGGGCTGTTGTTCCAGTAGCGCACGTCGCGCTCCTGCTGCACCCAGGGCAGGAAGCCGTCGACCCAGCCGAACGTGTCCTCGATCGCTTGCCACCCGCCGCCGGGGACGCTCACCCACTCGACCGCGGCGCCCATCGCCGAGCCGATGTTGGCCGCGGCGATCGATCCGTACACCTTCTCGAACAGGGCAGACTTCGTCACTCGAAACTCCTTGTTGACACGGCCTTCTGGCCGTCAGCCCAGGTCGTCGTCCTCGACGGCGAGCGTCGGGAACCAGTTGCGGGCCATGACGTGGCGCCGGGCCGAAGCCGAGGCACGTTTGGGATCGCGGGCCTTGATCGCGTCGACCACCGCTTCGTGCTCCCGGTGCATCTGCTCCAGCGGCTCGCGTTCGAACTGCAGCAGGTTCAACATCCGGACCGAGAGGTCGTAGAGACGCCTCAAGGTGGTCATCAGGTACTGGTTGTGGCTGGCGCGGGCGATTGCGTCGTGCAGCAGCTCGTCGAACAGCACGGGGTCGTCCGAGCCCGGCTCGCGCCCCTCACAGATGGCGTCGAGGCGGGCGATGTCCTCCTCGGTGGCGCGCTGCGCTGCCAGGCCTGCCGCGAACCCGTCGAGTTGCACCCGCAGCTCGAACAGCGCCTGGATGTCACCCGCGCCGAAGGACGAGACCACCATCCCCCGTCGCCCGTGGGCGACGACGAGCTCCTCGGCGACCAGCCGCTGGAGGGCCTCACGCAATGGTGTGCGCCCGACGCCGTAGCGCTCGACGAGTACCGAGTCGCTGAGCGGCTCGCCCGGGGGCAGATCCAGGGTCAGGATCGCCCGCTTGAGCACCGCATAGGCGTGCTCGGACTGCCGCATCCCCTTCTCCGCCATGCCGCACCTCCTGTAATATGTGCTAAATATATTTATAACATTCCGGGTGTCAAGGAGCGGGCCATATGAAGGGCCGAGTCGCGGTCGTGGGCAGCGTGAACATGGACGTCGTGGTGCACGTGCCCCACCTACCCGCCCCCGGGGAGACCGTGCTGGGCGGCGACCACCGGCAGCTTCCCGGCGGCAAGGGCGCGAACCAGGCCGTAGGGCTTGCTCGCCTCGGTCGCGAGGTGGCGCTGATCGGGTGCGTCGGTCGTGACGACTTCGGGCAACGCCTGCGTCGGCACCTCACCGGGGAGGGCGTCGACAGCTCGGGGCTGCGCGAAACCGACGCACCGACGGGCATCGCGGTCATCACCGTCGCCGACGACGGCGAGAACCAGATCGCCGTGTCGCCTGGTGCCAACAGCCGGGTCGGCCCCGAGGACGTCGAGGCGGGCGGCGTCGCGGACGCCGGCGTGGTGCTGTGCCAGCTCGAGGTGCCGATCGCCGCGGTGGAGGCAGCCGCGAGCCTGGCCGGCGGCGTGCTCGTCCTCAACCCCGCCCCTGCGCGAGCACTACCGGCCAGTCTGTTACAGCGCGTGGACGTGCTCGTGCCCAATCGAACCGAACTGGCTCAACTCGGCGGTGTGGACGCCGACCTCGACGACATCGACGAAATCGCCGACGTTGCCCGGACGCTCGGTCTGCCGGCGGTCACGGTGACGCTCGGAGGGCAGGGCGTGCTCTGCGTCACGCCCAGTGCGGTGACGCACCTCAAGGCGCCCGCCATCGACGTGGTCGACACGACCGGCGCAGGCGACGCCTTCTGCGCCGGCTTGGTCGACGCCCTCATCGACGGCGCAGACCTCGAGTCAGCCGCCCGCTTCGGCATGGTCGTGGCCGGCAAGGCGATCACCCGCCCGGGCGCACAGACCGCGCTGCCGCGGAGCGAGGAACTACCGGGCCGCTAGTGAGGCGCCCTATACGGGAAGGCCGACACGCCGGCCCTGCCTGCCGCAACGGCAAGGTCGAGTCGTCAGGCGGCGGCGACCTTGAACGACTCGTAGAGGCTCCGCGCCCCGACTCCGGTCCTGATCCACGCCAGCCCCGCGAGGGGTTAGCCGGTCTCTCCTTGGGTCCGCCAAGTTACTAGCGACTATGGGATGGCGGGAGGTTCAGCTTCCAGTTCTAGCGCTGCCTCGCGGTAGATGGGCGGGGATGCGAATATGTCGCCATGCCATTCCAATCCGGCCCTTCTCGGCGCTGACCAGTCGACCACGGAAGGTGGCTGGCGGCAACATCGCATTCGAAAGCTTGGCGCCAAGGGCACGGACTGCGCTGGATCGGCTGCGGCGTTGCCGCCGCTTCGCCTCCACGACTGTCAGGGTCAGGGCGTCGCGCTGGAGGTCGTAACAAATCGCGAACCCATCGAGTTCCAACAGATCCTGACCGTCATCTCCCACGGCAACCAACGGAGTCAATAGGGCGATCGCAGGCCCTGCACCCTGCAATCCCCGTGTGGCATGGGCAAGCGCCGTGATCTCCGCCGCTTCGGGTCCCGAGAGGCGTGACACGTCTTGGCTGGCGATCGACCCAGTTAGGTCGCCCGCCTTCGCGAGCAAGTTTGCACTCTGCATGCCGAGTCGGCTCCTAGCTTCCCACCTCCCATCAGGAAAAATGAGCGACGCCGCCGACAAAGCCACCGCTTCGCATGCTTCGCTGAAGAAGTGGTCGTGGACCAGCCGTAACATCTCAATGCTGGATCCCGCGTATTGCCCAACAACTCGCTCACGGAGCAACTCGATGCCGAGCATTGCTGCCACAAGCGCAGCCGCGCGACTGTAGGGCTGGCCAGGGGGCGCATTACCCTGAAGAATGAAACGGTCCCCGTCAGGTAGTTCTCGGACTTCAAAATCGACACTGAGACTACGGCGATCCAACCAAGAATTGACGCGGAGCGCCACTTCGCTGGACCGCACCGATGGCTCTCCCGATCGGACCGGAACAAACGGCTTCTCTAGGATCACCCTCACAACGGCTGTGTACCGCCGATCAGCAGTTGCCGCTTGAAGTTCCCCCGCGGCGAGGGTCTCGACCGCCGCCTTAGCGCCACCTACGTCGAGAATGTGTTCGATTCTGCGGCGCAAGTCTCCCCGCCGGCTAGAAAGTCGCTCCAGCGTCTCTAGTCCAGAGTAGACCCGCTCCGATAGGTACCTTTCAAGACCATCGAATTCATCGCTTGCTGCCGATGTGACGCCCCTTCGCCAGAGTAACCGGTCGAGCACCATCGTATTCGTGGCTAGCTCAGCGTAGTTGATGCGCTGCACGGATGGCGTGAACTCAGCGTCAAGAGACAAGTATGCCAGCCGCCGCGCGCGCTTGAATACGTATCGGAGCTTGACAAGCTGTTCAGACTGCACTCCGAGACCGATATAGGCGCCGAGGGCAGCGAACCATGCATCTAAGGATGCTCCCGGAGTAAGCTTGTATGACATGCGGTAGTACCCAAGAACTTGGTAGAACCGATACCGGTCCTGACCGTCAACGATGCGTCTTGCCCACGCGTCTACATCAACATCGTGCGGAAGCGCCCCTAGCAGGGCTTCGATGTGGCGGTGTTGGGCCAGGGCGTGAAGAAGTTCTGCCTCCGCCTCAAAGGTCCATCGAAGATGGCCGATATTCAGGATAAGCGCCCAGACTTTCATCAATTCGGTGCCCGACGAAAAAATGAGCCCGTTGGGTAGGCGGACTCGCGCACCGACCTTGACCCTAGGAAGAGCTTTGGAGCGTTCGATGAGATCGAGATTGAGGAGGGTTGCTTCCCAGCGCGTGTGGCGCGCTCCATGCCAGGCTTCTGCCACCAAGCCAAGTTGCTCCAGACGCCGTAGTCGGCGGATCTCGCCAGCCTTGTCTAAGTCTCGGTAAAGCTCCTCACTCTCCTGGTGAAGCGGAACCGAGATCGCCCCTACTGACGGAATGTGTTGTTCCAGTAAGCGCACGATTGCCCCTTGGCTTGGCGCCGCATGACTCAGTACTGGATGCCCCAGACGTCATGCTACTTGCGAATCGCTCCCAGGCGATCTAGCCGGGACGATGCGTGCTTCAGCTTGGGGCACCTGTGAGTGCGCTAGCTGTAGATTTCTCCCGAGCGCAATCGTCGGCAGCCCGGCCCTACGGGTCGGCATTGTTGGGAAAATGGAGCGTCGGCCCCTGGCGTTGCCTGGGGCCGACGATTGATGCACGATTCGCGCCTAGCTACGGGCGGCCATCATCACGTGTGCATCGTCGGTGGATGTCAGTGGCGAAGCGTCACCAGGTGTCAGGGGCCGTACGTCACCGGATGTCAGCCCAGAGCTGGTTGTCCCCCAACCGCGGTGATCGTGGCGGATCGAAGGCAAGCCGGGGCGCTTGGAGTACCCAAGGCACGCCGGCTCGGCTGCACGGCGCCGAGCAGAGGAGTGGCGGCCGCGCCGAGCGATCCGCGACCTCGAGCACCCCGCCGGCATGTCGGTCGAGCTCACCTCCACGTGAGACACCGGGCACCGCTGCTCACCGCTGTTGGTCAGCCGGTTGCTCGGACAGTCAACTCGATCCTTCGGCCCCGGTCAGACACCAGCCCGTCCAGAACGGTGTTCGGTGTCATGAGCGCCGGCCATGCCATTGGGACCGACCCGCCCGCATCCGGCACCGCTTCCGAGGTGACGACCACCTGCTGATGCGCGTACCGGCCCGTGCCCGCACACGACAGCCGGACCCGGACCGGCGCACCGTCTGGCACCTGCTCCAGCACGTTCGTCGGCAGCACCAGCGCTTGGCGCGCCAGCGACGGTCGTGACACCGCCACTTGAAACGGCACCCGCCGGGCCTGCACGTCACGGCGTTGCGCCGCTGCGAACGCCGCATCGAGCTCGGCACGTGCCTCGTCGCGAAGCGTCTCCGCCCGGTCGGCGGTCAGCTCCTGGACATCCCACACCCCGGCGATGCCGAACTTGTCGTCCGGCGTGACCAGCACGTGACGTCCATCGACCTCCAGCAGTGGCGGTCCCAGCATCGGCAGCCGCTGCTGCACCGTCTCGCACAACGCGAACAACGTCCGAAGCCGCGGCGGACCGACCGTCAGCCGGGCGCGGTCCACCGGGTCGAGCCGGTCCAGCTGCTCGTCGAGCAGTGCCGCCGCGGCACGACGCGCCGAAGACAGGGGCGTGTCCAGCTGTGGGTACAGCCGGGTCAGCTCGTCCGCGAGCCGAGCGAACTCGTCACGCAGCCGGCCCTGTCCGATCGGGCCGTCCAACCACGCCTCGACCTGTTCCCGGCCGCACAGGTACGCGCCGACCCGCGCGACCGATGCCTCATAGCTGCCCGCCGCCTCCACCAGATCATGCAGCAACCGACGCAGCGTCTCCGCCCGGTCCGGCAGTCCGCGTCGCAGCCGCCGACGACTGTCGTCCGCCAGCCACTGCGCGTACCGGGTCGCATCGTCACGTTCGTCCGCGACCGCGAGCTCAAGCTGCAGGTGCCCGTCCCGATCCAGCCACACTTCCTTGTCCCGGATGCGGGCCAGTTTGGCCCGTTCCGTGTCGTCCAGCTCGAAGCCGCGCATCCCGTCCGCGACATCGACCAGCACCCGCCGTCGCGACAGATCATCCGGCAGCGACCCGTCCGCCTCGAGCCGAGCCGGCTGCAGATGGGTGGCCAGTACCTGCCCGTACAACTCGTCCATGTCGGTCCGGGTCTTGACCGCACACAGCTCTCCAGGTGCAGGCAGTTGCCGGACCGATGACCTATGGGTCAGCGTGGTCACCCACGAATCGTCCAAGTCCCCGTCGGCAAGCAGGTCGGTGACCAGCACCCCGATGTGCAGCGGCACGTCACGCCGGGCAGCCTCGGTCAGCACGTAAGTCCGCCACCAGCTACGTGCCCAGCCGTCGCCATCCGCAGCGGCGAGCAGCCTGGCGCTCAACTCATCCACCGGACATCTCCCCGCCGCCGGCCAACGTGGCCGGCTCGTCGGGCGCCGCGCCGTACATGTTCGCGTCCGCCGGGTCGACCACCGCGGCTTGCCGTCCGTCCCAACGCATCGGCAGTAGCCGGCCCTCACCGACCAGCGATGCAACCACCTGCTCGAGCTCGGGCTGCTTCAAGCTCGGCATCGACCCGAACGCGGCCGCACGCTTCGCCTGCGACGGCACCCGCTGGTTGTACTCGGTGCGGGCATGACCGTTCAGCGCGGCGAGCAGCTTCGGGACACCGAGCGGCATCCCCGCGTCGGTGAGCAGGGACAGGACCTGCGCGCCGGTACGTGAACGAAGCGCCCGACGCACCGCCGCGGACGCCTGTTGCAGCTGTGTCTCCGAGGTGTTCAGCACCTGCAGCGGGTGCGGCCACGGCACTGCATCGTTGGGCGGCACGGTGAAACACACCGAGCAGCGGGTCAGCCGATGTTCGCAGGCGCCACGGTCGTAGTCGGCGTAGTCGAAGTAGTCAGCGAGCCCGGCGTTGGCGCAGCGGCGGTCGTCAGCGAACCAGTCCTTCAACGTGACTAGGTCCTCGGCCCGTTGCCGCGCGCCACGCGCCAGCTCGGCGACCAAGTCCACGGTCGCAGCCCGGCCTGTCGCCGTGAAGTGCAGCAGCTGACGGCGGGTGTTGGACGCCGAGATCTCCTTGACGTCCAACCAGCCAGAGGTCTGCAGCTGCAGCAGTTCGAACCAAAGCTGCGCGATCCCCTCGATGCGTTGTGCGGCCATCACCTCGTGGTGTTCGAGGCGGGCGTGAAGCACCTCCAGGTCGATGCCGCGACGCTGCTCGTCCGGGTCAAGCTGGCCGACGACCGCCGCAGCGAGCGCCGCCGCATCCTCGAGGTCAGTGATCGCGTCGGAACCGGTGTGACGCTCCAGCTGTTCACCGGCGGTGATGGTGACCTCGGCCGGAGCGTTGCCCCGGTCCTCGAGCACGCCCGCGTCGACCAGCGCCGCGAACGCCCGCACAGCTAGCGCCTGGTAGGACTCCACCGCACGTGCGCGACGGCTGTCGGTGTTCACCGCTCTCGCAGCGAGGTGGCCCGCCTCGAGCCGGTCCGTCAGTAGCTGCTCTGCAAACGCGGCCGTGTCCAGCGGCGAGCCCGCCGACCGCAGCCTCGACAGCACCTGGTTGACGAGCCGCTCATGGTCCGGCTCGTGCCGGTTGAAGAACTGCAACGTGTTGTAGGACCGTGCTGAGAGCAACGCCACGCCGACCGAATGCTCGCTCACGTCGGCAGCAGCGTCGGCGGCTTGGCCGCGGCCGGCCCGACCCAACGCCTGGTACACCTCCGAGAGGTCACCGGGCGGAGACGCCAGCACCACAAGACGGACATCCTCACGGTCGATACCGAGCCCGAATGCTTTGGTCGCCACGACCACCATCGGTTCGAACTCGGGATCGTCACGTCGAGGTGCTGCCTGGAAGAACTCCGAGACCGACTTCTTTTCGAGTTCGGGCATCCGGCCGTGGTACATCAACACCCGCCGACGACGGCCCAGATGGGCTCGCAGGTAGGCGTGTAGCTCCTCGACCTCCGCGATTGTGGTCGCGTACACGATCGCGTGGCCGTCCACGACCGCCAGCAGTTGCTGAGTCAGCACCGCAGCGACCTGCTGCGCGTCGCGACGTGGGGCGGACAGCAGCCGTTTGTACACGGCGATGTCGTGGCGGATCGGGTTCTCCGCCACGATCACAGGGGCGTGCTCGGCGTCGAACAGGGCGCGGTCCAGATGACGCCGGACCGTGCGGGTCGCGGTGGCGGTCAGCGCCGTCAGCTGCAACCGTCCCGGCATCCGCGTGCGGAGCTGGCGGATGAACACCTCGCAGCGGCGCATCTCGGTGCGGAATGTGTCACCCCAGTCAGCCAGCGTGTGCGCCTCGTCGAACGCGATGCGCCTGACCGTGCCGGCTTCGACTCCGCGACGGACCAGCTGCTGGAACCGGGTGGACGCGAGCCGTTCCGGCGCGAGGTACACCAGCTTGATGCCGTGATCGTGCACGCCGAGCAACTGCTCGTGCACCTGCGCCTTGCCGGCCCGGGAGTTCGACTCGCGCATTGGGCCGGTCAACGCCCGCACCGCACCGCCAGCGGTGCGGTTGAGCCGGGTCGCCTGGTCAGTCATCAAGCTCACCAACGGGGAGACCACCAGCGTTACGCCGGGAAGGACCAGGCCCGGCAGCTGAAACAGGAAACTCTTGCCATACCCGGTCGGCAGCAGCGCCAGCAGATCACGGCCCTGCGCGACGGCACAGATCCCGTCACCTTGCGCGTCACGAAGCTCATCCAGCGGCCCGTCCGAGAGGCGCAGCGCGCCCGCGACCTCCCGGCAGCGCTCTTCGAACCGGGCCAGACCGTCGTCTCGGGCCAGTTCCGCAGCCGCTTGCGCGTCGTCGTTGTAGGCGGCGTCACGGATCCGGCGGGTGTGCGGCAGCAGTGCCTGTTCGCGCAGCGCTTCCGGTTGGCACAGTTGGTCGGCCCGTGCCGAGCTAATCGCCGGCGGGCTGGACTCTGCGTCTTCGCCGGCGGTCGCGAGGAACTGCCAGATCCGGGCCCAGCCGTCCTCGCTGGTGGTGACGTTGCCGGATCCGGGGCCTTCACCGTCGTCGGTCGCATACCCGGGCAGCGCGCCGAGGAACAGCCGCCGGTAGCGGCGGGCCAGCGCGGTGTCACCGCCGAGCTTCGGGTCGGAGATGACGATGACGCCGCGGTGTTCGGCGGAACGCAGCAGCCGGCCGGCCGCCTGACGGAGCGCCATCACCGCGGGTGGGAAATACAGCTCGTCACGCGCGTCCAAGGTCGGGTCGGTCGATCCGGCGGCTGCGGCACGCTGCTCCGCACGACGTAACCTCGTGGCGGTGACCGGATCGCCGAACGGCGCGAACGGCAGCTTGTTGATCCACACCAGCCGGAGCCGGTCGGCCGGAACGTCAACCCCTTGCCACAGGCCTCGGGTCCCGATCAGCGCCCCGCCATGTTCGGAGAACGCCGCCAAAGCCTGCGGGTTGCCATCAATCGCGGCGGCGTGCAGAGCCGCACGTGACGTGTCGGTCGCGAGCGCAGCAGTCTGCTCCGCGATCGTGAGTGCATCGGCACGGGACGTGGTCAGCACCATGGCGCCGAACCGGCCGTGGTCGTCGACGACCTCGTCGAGATAGCGGCGCAGCTGATGGGCGATCGTCGCGACCGCCGCCTGATGCTGTTCCCCCCACGTGGGTGCGTCAGCGAACGCGACGAGACGAGCTTGGCGGGCCGGATCGAAGTCGGTGTCGATCACGTGTCCTGGCACCGAGGTGTCGAGACCCAGCTGCCGGCGGGTGTAGGCCCACCGGTCGTCTGCCGCCGGAACCTGCAAAGTGCCGGACACAAACACCGAAACGGTGAACGCGGCCCGGAACCGGCGGAATCGCCGGTCGGTCGCGACCTCGACCGGGGTGGAGGCGACCTCCACCGGCCAGTAGCGCAGCTGCATCCGTTCGTCGATGAACCGGGTCAGCGCGTGGCCGGTTAGCGGCAGCTCCCTCGCCCACACCAGCCGGTCTTCCAGCTCGACGTCGTCAGCCTCTGCCGGGGCTGCCGCCGTGCCGTCGCCGGATGCGGCGTCCGCAGCGCCCTGCTCCGGGAAGGTGGGGTCGGGGTCGCGTTCATCAAGCAGAGTGTCAGCAGTCGCCGCCGCGTCCGCGATCAGTGCAGGGTCCGGGTCGGGGTCGTCGTGACCGCGTAGATGGTCGGTTAGCTGCCGCAGGTCGGCGCTGATCGTGGACAGGTTCCGGAACATGTCGGCCAGCTGCACCGGAAGCGACGCGTGGCGCTCACGCCGGTCGTCATTCAGCCGGGCTAGCGCCGGATGCACCCCGGCGAGTGCTGCAGCGACCGTGCCCGTCAGCCGGGCGAACGCGACGTCGATGCGGTGCGCATTGTCGAGCTGTCCCAGGTCGAGGTCACGGTCGGCGATCACGCCGGCCCGGTCGTCACGGTCACGTGGATCGGATCCGGGCCGGACCCCCAGCACCTCACCGAGCGTGAGCGCCAACTGCTGTGTGGCGAGCTGGTCGTGCAACGAACGGGCGGCACGCACCGGCTGATACGCCTGCGCCGCGTCGGAGAGTTGCGGCAGCTCGCCACCTTCGCCGGCAGCGCGGGCGGCACGGGCCACATCAGCCTGGTCCAGCTCGGTCTGCGCCTGCTCACGCAGCTCCGCCGGGTAGGTCGCCTCGAGCTGACTGGCGAATACCTCCAGCTGGCCGGCGAGCTCTTCGAGCTCCGGGGTGGACACCGTCGCGGTCAACGTCGAGGTCGCTGCGGCTTCGAGCTCATGCGCTTCGTCCGCGAGCAGCAACAGTTCGCTGCTGTCGGCCAGTTCGGCCAACGCCGCGGTCGACGAGCAGAGCATCGCATGGTTGGACACCACTATCCGGCTGGCCGCCAGCGCTTCTGCGACTCGACGGGTCGCGTGCGCCAGAGGCTGGCCGCTGCCGGCTGGGTAGTCGCCGTTGCGGGCCTGCGACAGGTGGGCCAGCTGGCCAGCGAGCCGGCCCTCCCCCCACCGTTCGAAGACACCCGGCAGGTCGGCCGCATCGACCGAGTAGGCGGTGTGGCGTGCAGCGAGCCGGGCATGTGCGTCCAGGCCGGCGAGCCGGGCCAGCAGGTAGGCGACGAGCTCGACAAACCGGACATCCGCGGCGCGAGCGCGGGTCATGCCGTGACGTTCGGGCCGGTCGGTCGACAATCCGGCAGCGGTGTTGACCAGCGCCCGCAACGAGAGCCGGTTCATTGCACCTTTCACCACATCGATCTGGGCCACGACGCTGGCCGTGTCGCCTTCCGGGTCGAGCAGCAGCTCGAGGTCAGCGATCAGCTGACCCTGCAACGCGCGGGTGAACGTGGAGATGACCGCGCGACGCGAGGTGTCCGCGGACACCCAGTCGAGCGCTGCTGCCAGCAGCACCAGCGACTTGCCCGACCCGGTCGGCGCTTCGATCAGCATGTCGGTTCGACGGTCGATCGCGGTGGCGACATGCGCCGCGGCCTGCTGCTGCGCCGGACGGTGCCTGGCGATCCCTCCGCGGCGTGCGGCCAGCCGTTGCGCGAGACGCAGCGGGTCGACCCGCCCGTCGCTGCCGCGCCACGACGCATCAACCACTATCGGATGCGGCCCGTCTGCCGGTGACCTTGTCACTTCGTCGTCCGACGACCTCCTGTCGTGAGGGGCGCGAGCTTCGAGAGGGTCGCCAGCTGCCTGGTCGGTACCGGGGTCGTCCGTGTTTCGGCTCCCGGAAGCGCGGCGGGCCGGTAGCGACGCCAGCATCGTCTCCAGGTGGCTACGGGCCGTCGCCGCGTCAGTCGGGACCGCCAGCTCGTCCCGTGACGCCAAAGCCAGCAGCGTGCGCCACGCCGGTGAGCTTCGGGTCAGCGCCGCCCACACGGCCTGATCTGTCTCGGGCCGGGCCACGAACCGTGCGGCGAGCTGCTCGAGGACATCGAGCAGCAGCCGGCAGTCGTCGAGTGCCGTGTGCGTCTGATCCCGCTCGATGCCGAGCCGCCACGCGACGCTCTGCAGAGCGTGCGCCGGATACTCCTGACCATTACGCACGATGCGGGAACGGTCCGGCAGCAGCGCATGCGCCAGGTACAGGCTGTCCACCCCGACCGACGGGGCGAGCGTCTCGTCCGCCAAAGCGAGCAGCTCCTCGAGGACTGGAAGGTCGACCTCAGCTGCGTTGTGTGCGACGACGACGTCCGCCCCGTCGAGCAACCCAGCCAGCTCGTGACCGACCTGGCCGGGCGGGGGCACGTCAGGCTGACGGGCCGCCTCCAGCAGTCGGTGTCCACGCACGCCGGTCGGTGTGCCTGCCTCGACACGTACGAGCCGTTCCAGCGGCGCATGCCCGGCGACCCACGCGGTGTCCGGCCCAGCCCGTAGCGCACCAGCCTGTAGCGGCACCCGACGCAGCTGCCCCGACCCGTCATGGACCGGCACCGTCTCGAAGTCGACCACGACGATTCGCAGCCCGCCTGCGGCGCACGCCTCGTCCAAGCTGCGCCCTGCGACGGTCGGCGTCTCGGCGCGCACGACCCCGTCGACGAGCTGTAGCCGGTCGCCGGACGAAGCGATCCGGTTGGTGACGAAACGGGTGTCGATGTGTTCCACGCCGAGGAACGCGTTGACTGCGTCGGTCAGCTCCCCGAGAGTCGGTGGCCGCGGCAAGCTGGAAAGCACGTCCAGCAGCATGTCGACGTCGTCGTAGACGCTCACGCGGTGCCCGCTGCGGCACGGGCGCTGGCCAGCACCGCTTCGAGCTGCAATCGGTCGTCGTGTAGATCGACCAACCCGAGCAGCTGCGCGAGCCGGCGGTCGGTCCGCACACCCGGAAGAACCAGCTCCAACGGCCGGTGCGGCGCGAGACGCGACGCGGTCTCACGTTCCAGTTCGTCGGCGGTGACCGGCCCGTACTGACCGAGTGTGTCCAGCAGCGTGCGCATCGGATGATCGAACTGATCGAACCCGCAGGCCTGCACGAACTCGGCCGCAGCACGCGCGTCCTCGTGCAGCCGGTGGCTGATCTGTTCGGCCGCTTCGTCCAGCGCGCAGCCCTGTTCAGCGACGGTCGCGGCAGCACGGGTCAGCAGCGACGGCCAGCCGCCGGTCCACAACGCGACCGCTTCCGCCTCGTCCAACGGTTCGACCTCGGCCAGGTCGGCCCACAGTCGGATCGCGTTGTGATCCAGCCGCTTCAGCGACGTGAGTTGCAGCCGGCTCGTGTCGTCACCGACCAGCTGGCGCAGCAGTCCGAGGTTGGTCGGCCCGAGCACCAGCCCGACGCCCACGCTGCCGGGCAGCGACGGGTCCTGTTCCCACACCTGCGCCTGCGCGATCGCACGTTCACAGCCGGGCTGCGGGGTGCGCTGCAGGTCGCTGAGCACGACTCGGTGCACGTCTTTGGACGCATGCGGCGGTTTGCCCCGGCCGCCGCGGCGTGAGAGGTCCAACTTGTGGAACCGGCGTTGTGCGAATCGGGTGTCGGCCACAACCCGTACCGACTCGAGGACGTGGTCGAGATGTGCCGCGTCCACACCGACGATGGCGCGTACGGAGCTGGCCGGACCGGTGAGCATTTCGTTGAGGTCACGGTCGGCGAGCGGGGGGACCTGCCGGCGCAGCTCACCGGGAAGCGGCCGCCGGTCACGCGACGCGTCGTAGGTGGCCCCGTCGCTGGCGGTTGCGAACGCTGCCAGCTGCGATTGCAGGGTCGGCTCATCCCCGAGCATCCGGGCGATGTAGCGCGAACGCAGCTCGTAGCGGTCATTGCCGCGGCGACGCACGATGCCCAGCAGCGCCAGCTCGTCGAGAAGCCCGGCGACCTCGTAACGGTGTTCGGCGGCGAACAGCCGCCGCGCGCCCTTGTCCTTGAGCACCGTCTGCACGTCGGAGAGGCTGCGTGGCTGGGGCAACGCGTCGTGGGCCGCCTCCAGATCGGCCAGCGCCAAGGCGCAGGCCACCACGCCGTACCGGGCGTCGAGCCGCAACGTGTTGCCCAGCAGCTGGCTGACATAGTCACGCAGCCCGCTGTCGTCGAACACCTTGTCGACGTCGTCGGCGGCGAGCTCGCGCAGCGCCGCCCGCGGCTGGTCAGCGGCGACCCGGGTTACCAGCTCGTAGCCGAAGCGTTGCAGGATCGCCGGGTGGTAGTTCGCGTAGGTCACAGCGCCGAGCAGCACGTGGTCGGTGACGCTGACCCCGACCGCCTGCAGCGGGGTGCGCAGCAGCGCCAACGCATCCTCCGGGGCGAGCCCGCCGATACCCAGCGGCTGCCCGAGGTGCACGAACGGATGGTTCGCGTCCCGCTGGAAGCGGGTCACGTCGTTCAGCCCGGCGAGCACGACCCGGACCCGCTGATCCTCGGTCAGCTGCTTGATGCGTTCCAGCTGGCTGTAGTGAGGCCCGTCCGCCTTCAGGAAGTGGTCCGCTTCGTCGAGTAGCAGCAGGAGCCGCCGGTCGTCGTCCTCGTTGAGCCACTGCGCCACGTCAGCGATGATCGTGTCAGCGCTGGTCGCCTCATCGGAACGTTGGGTAGGGATCTGCGCTTCGCCGAGCATCCCGCGGATGTCGGTCCACACCGCGGACGCATCGTTGTCGATGCCGGTGTCCTTGATGGAGCGCAACACCGCACGGCGGTGCTCACCAGGCCGGGTGAAGCGTTCCGAGGCCTGCTTGAGCAAGGCCGTCTTGCCCAGCTGCCGGCCGCCGAACACGGTCGTGCCGCCGAACGGGTCCAGCAGCGCCTTCAGTTCGCGGCGCCGGCCGAAGAACGCTTCCTTCGGCAGGCTGTTACCAGGCTTGTTCCACATGAACGGGTTCAGCCCGCTGAACGGTGCGGCCAGCCCGACGGTGGACGCCCAGCTGACGTCGGGGACGCTCAGCCGTGCCGCTAGCAGATGCAGGTCGTAGGGCAGCACCGACGGGGAAACCTCACGCAGCTTTGCTTCTAGCTCGCGCCGTTGCGCCAGGGTGAACGTGCCGGCATGCAGCAGCAGCAGCACGCCCCGTGGGTCGGTGTCTTCCTCGATCAACTCGACGATCTGGTCGATCAGCGTCGAGACGGGGGTGACCAGTACCCGGATCCGCTCGTCCATCGTGGAGCCGAACTGGTAGATCGGTGCGCCGAGCGCCTGCACGTCGGACACTCCGACGAAACGGTGGCGTCCGCCTCGCGGCGGCTGTGCGCTCAGCGCGGTGGCCGGGATCTCCATCCCGAGACGCAGCAGCAGGCTACGAAGCGCGGAAGTCGTCTCGGTCGCTGCGCTCTTCAGTACCCGTTCGGGCACCGCCAGCAGCTCGGCGCTCGCCGCCGGATCCTCCACTTCGGCGAAGTTCAGTCCGGCGCACGTGCCCTTGTCGACGATCGCCTGACGCAACTCGTCTGCATCGCCCGGTTCGGCGACGGTGCGCAGCAGCTCGGGCCGGAACCAGGCCGGCTGGTCCGTGCCGGTCATGTCGGCGCCCTGCTGGATCTGAATCAGGATCTCGTCGGCCTGCGCGAAGCGGGCCTCGTCGATCAGCTTGGCAATCTCGTCCCGGCGCTGCTCGACCGACGGGTTGTCCGCTGCAGCAGCAGCCAACCGTTCCAGCTCTCGGTGACGCATCGCCGCGGTCGCATCCGCCAGCTGCCGGTCCAGCTCATCGAGCTGACGCAGCACCCCACCGACGTCGGTGCGGACCGACGCCGGGTCGCCGTCGGCAGCAGCGGACGGGGCCGCGTCGGTACGGACCTGTTCCTCATCCGCTGCGCCGGTCAGGTCTAGCTCGTCGAGGGTGATGTCGTAAAGCAGCGCATCGTCCGCGTCGAGCAGCCCGTGGCGTTTGGCCCGGTCGACCAGCCCGCGGACCTCAAGCCACCGGTGGCGCGCTTCGGCCTGCGCGTCGATGACGTGAACATCGAGCTCGTCGGCGGCGAGACGCGCATCGTCGTCGCCGACCTGGTCCATCACCTCGACGATCAGCGCAGCTTCGTCGTAGTCGCCTCGGGAGATGCGCCGCTGGAACGCTTCGTACCAGCCGCTGCTCGCGGCGAGCACCGCGAGCTGTTCGAAGCGGACGGGACCGGCCGGACGCAGACTCGACCGGTCAATCGTCACGTCGGTGCGCAGCAGCGGACGGACCAGCAGCGCAGCCGGCTGCGGTTCGCGTCCGCTCGGCGCTCGACCGGTCCGCAGTTCCTTGAGCGTGTCCGCCAGCGCTGTGCAGGCCAGCGCGGTCGCGGCGGCCGCCAAGGCGCCCTCACCGACCTGGCGGAGCTCGTCCAGTGCCGCCTGTTCGTACTCGTTGATCGCGCGGTGCAGAGTCGCGGCAGCTTGCTCTTCATGGCTGAACGCTTCGGCCTGCTGAGCTGTGTCGATCAGCTCGGCCCAGTCGTCGATGACGGCCAGACATGTCTTGGTGCGCCGCAGCAGCGAGTCCCGGCCGTGGTACTCGATGTCGCGGTGCTCGTTGCCGCGATCGCGCTTGTCGGTCTCGTTCATGAGCGCGACGAGCTGACGATCCGTCTCGGTCTCGGCCCGCTGTTGCTTGACGTGCCGCAGCTGGCGCCGCTTGTCACCGGCGACGATGACGAGCAGCCGCGCGAGCCACCCGTCGTCGTGATCCGGGTCGATCCACAACTGCCACACCCGGGTCGCGGCGTGGTAGCCGGAGGTGCGGCCCGGACCTTCCTCGAGCAGCTGCGCGGCCTGGCGTGCGAGCCGGGCCGCCTCCGCGTCGATGTCGACGCCGGCGTCACCAGCGACGGACGCGCCGAGCCGGACCCCGGCACGGGCCGCGTCCCGCGCCGCTTCCAGCAGGTGGCGAATCGCCGGGGTTGTGCCGAGCTCGTCGACCGCACGGTCCAGCAAGGTCTGCATGGCCCAGGGGGCTGCGAACCCGGCCCGCACCACCGCCGCGACGCTGACCGCCCGGGTCGGGCCGTCCGCAGCCAACTGCCCGTCGGGGACCCGCGCGGCGCTCTGGGTCAGCTCACTGGTCGTCGGGCCCGAGTCGCGCCGGGTGTGTGGCGCGAGCGCCAGCAGCTTGAACGCGGTGGCCCGGCCGGGCTCCTCGTCGTACTCGGCAGCGATCCAGTGCGCTGCGGCGACATCACCGTGCTGCAGTGTCGCTGCGAGCAGCTCCTCGACATCGTCGTGGTCGGGCAGCTCCAGCTCTGTGTCAGGCTGCTCAACAAGCTCCTCGTCCGCCTGCTGGTCCGGCTCGACGTCGTCCTGATCCTCGTCGCCCTGCCCCTCAGTCGCTTCGGACGGGGCCGACGGGCCCGCAACCGGCTCGTCGTCGCGCTCCTCGTCGCTGGATGCACCGCCGGAGGGCCTGGAATCCTCTTCGAGATCGTCGATGACTTCAACCGCTGCGGTGTCGTCGCCGTCCGGGTCGGGCACGTCGGTGTTGTCTGCGGTGTCCTCTCCAGGCTGCGGGTCAGAATCTGCCGACGTCGCGGGCGGGTCCGCGGCAGGTGCGGCCCCGTCATCCGCGTCGACATCCCTAGGCGTCTCGTCGTCCGCAGCGACGTTGTCATTCGCGGGCTGCCGGTCGATGCCGGTCGTGGCAGCTGTCGGCGCCGCGCCGACCAGCGGGCTGCCCAGCGTCAGCTTGCCGTGCGACGCGGCGAACGCGACGACGTTGAGCTGCTGCGGCAGCGCCGGCAGCAGCTGCATCACTGCATCGGCTGACGGGGTCTGGTCGCTGTCGAGCAGTTCAGCCAGCTTGACGAGCGCGTTGCGCAGCGGCTGACCGTCGGGCCCGGTGCGGGCCAGGTCGGTCCGGATCGCTGCGCACAGCTCCCGCAACGTCGTCAACCCCGCCTGGAGCGTGTTGCTGATCGGCGTCTCGGATGTGCCGCACCGCTCAAGCCGGTCCAGCAGCACTTCCTTGGGGTCGGATGGCGCAAGCCGGTCAAGCAGCTCATCGAGGGTGACGTTCTCGACGTCGAGGGCGCTGCTCCCGATCGTCTCAGCGACGCGCTGGTGCAACCTCGCATAGGCGGTCAGCAACTCAACGCCAGGCAGCCGCCGTACGCGCATCGCCGCCTGGGCCGTCTGGAGCTCGCGAGCCAGCGCGTCGTAGGCGGCTTGCAGTCCGCGCCTCGGATCCTCGTCCGCGTCTTCCTCAGTCGCTGCAGCAGAGACAAGGCCGTCCACCAGCCCTTCGACAGGCGCGACACTGTCCGGACCCAGACGTCCGTCGACGTTGTCCTCGTCGTCCTCGCTGGGTAGCAACTCGTCGTCGAGCGGCTTGTCTTCGAGGTTCTCGGCGCCGTCGATCAGGCCGTCGTCCGACGAGTGCTCGTCGGACGAAACCCCGTCCACGATGTCACCCACCTTCTCGAGTATCCGGTCCAAGGAGGGCAAGGGCTCGTCGCCCGCAGCGACCCGCAGCAGCTCCTCCTCCTGCATTGGGTAAAGCCGCTGAGCACCGTCCAGATCCGGCTTCTCACCTGTGCCAGGGGTGCCGGTCACCCAGGCGACGGTGTCGTGCTCGTCGCGCGCATCGAGCAGCAGCAGCGCGGCCAGTTCCGCTGCAGGCAGCTGCGCTCCCGGATGGGTCAACGTGCCTGACGCCAGGTCCTGGGCGAGCTGACCTTGGTCGCACCCGAAGGGCGCTGGCGTGCGGGCCACCTGTTCCAGCTGCCACCTTGAGCTGCGCAGCAGCATCTGGGTCGGCAGCAGTAGCGGGTCGCCCGGGAACCCGCCGTACACCCACGTCAACCAAAGCGTCGCGACATGCTGGCTGTCGAACTGCCGCTCGATCTCGTCTGCCAGCGCCCACATTCCGACCAGGCTGGCCGCGTACCGGTTGAAACGCTCGTCGCGGGCGACCGTGCGGTGCAGGTGCCTGCCAAGTTCGACCGCGACTCGCCACCCCTGCGGAGTCCTCAGCGCCTGCCCCAGCTTCGGCGGCACAGCCTTGAGGTTCATCCGGTGCATCGCCGTCTTGAACGTCGAGGAGTGGCAGGCCCTGCGCAGCAGCTCGGAGCCCGCCGTTCGGGGCAACTCCCGCCACGCTGCCCGAAGCAGCCCGCGTGCATGGTCCTGGTCGACCGTCAAGGCCGGTAAGAACTCGTACTTCTCGTCCGCTATCCGCCGACTGCGCCCCACAAGTTTCCCCAGTGGTCGGTCCCAGCCACAGCACGCTCCTACTGCGACTCTGGAACGCAGACTATGCCGATGGTGCGACACGGCGGGTCGGTTCCGCGAGACCGGACCATGCACGCCGGAGGAGCCTGGGATGTCCGGCAACACCGCAAGTCAGCGGGCCGCGGCATCGACACCCTGTACGGCCCCAAGCAAGGGCTCCCGGGGCCAGCCCGAAACATCGCAGCGGCCGCCACCGCCAGCTCCTGGCGATGACTCACAGAGCACGCCACGATGGCCCTTCAGCCGGAAAAGGCCGTAGGGCAAACTCAGCCACGACTTGTGCAAGTATGTGCTCCTATGGAGCACATACTGCGGTCATGGCGACTGCCGTCTCGCTGCTGGGCGGGACGGTCCCGCCGCATGAACAAGAACCTCACCTCCGAACCCCTCACCGCGGGTGTGCTCGTCCACCGCGGCATCTGCGACCTCCTCCAGCGGGGCACGATGCCGACCACAGTGGAGATCGATCGCCTCGTGGTCTCGCTGACGCCGAGCACCAAGTCGCCGAACGTCAACGACCGCGCGTTCCGTCAGCGCATTGGCGCCGGCATCCGCTCGTATTTCTGGCGGTTCGCGCTCGGTCGGCCGTGGCACGTCGTCACCACCGAGATGGCGATCGGCGACAGCCGCATCGACGTCGTTTGGTCCGACGGGTACCGCTACCTGTTCGACGAGGTGAAGTCCGGGCTCGTCACGCAACTGGCCATCGAAGGTTCCGGGGGCCGCCAGACCGATCGCTACGCACGCCTCGGCCGTCACTACCTCGGCGAGCGGTTCGCTGGCGTCCGGTGCCTGACGCTGCTCGACCCAACCCGCGCAGTCCTGAAGTCAGCGCCCGGTGTCGGGCAGCCAATCCCGGTGGACCTCCTGGCGGAGGCAGCCTGATGAGCGGGTTCAAGATCGATGCACTGGCCGATGAGATCCGATCGCGCGCCGCCGAACTGGCGCCCGATGCCCCCGGTACCTCCTGCGTCGTCCGGGAGATCGCCGCCGCCGTCGGCTACACCGAGCGGCAGGTCTGGCGCACCGTCAAGAGGTTCCGCGAGGACGGCACGCTCCCTAGCACGGGCGCGTACGAGCTCACGGACGATCACATCGAGGTCATCTACATCACACGGGGCGCGGTCGAGACCGCCCGCAAGCACCTCGAGATGCAGGGCGTAGAGGTGCCGTCGGCGAGCACCTGGAAGCGCGCCGCGGAGCGCGACATCGGCAAGCTGACTCTCGCGTCGCTCCGCAAGGGCGCACGCGGTATCCGAGAGAGACAGATCTACCTGACCGCCGAGGACCGCCCGCGCAACCACACCTGGCAGATGGACCACGCGCACCTCCCCCTCCGCGTGTCGCTCGGCGACGGCGGCGATCCGGTCGAGGTTTGGATCACCTCCGTCATCGATGTCGGAACCCGTTTCCTCGTGGGGTGGGCACTCACCATCGACCGCCCCGATGCGGCGTCGGTCCGCGAGGCCCTGCTGATGGGGTTCTATGGGTGTCGCGGACCGGACGGTGAGCGTGTGGGCGGCGTTCCCGAGCTGGTCGTGTGGGACCGTGGCCTGGAGTTCCTCTCAGAGACCGTCGTCGCCACGACTGATGCGTTCCGCACCTTGGGCATCGCGCTCCCGCCGTTCTCACCTCATCGGAAGGGCAAGATCGAACGCTGGTTCCGGACGGTGAAGGCCGAGTGCATCGACTTCCTGTTGGGGTCGACCCGAGGCCCGAAGGATCTGCGTGACAAGCCCTACAACACGGGCGAGACCGTCGGCCTCGACGTGCTCCAACAGCGGTTGGCCGAGTACATCGACCACTACAACTTCGATCGGGTCCACTCAGCCATCCGATCCACACCGTGGCAGGCCTGGTTGCACGACACGACCGCGCTCCGCGCTGCCCCCAAGCACGCCGTCTACGAGGCGATGGTCCGGGCCAGCAAGCCTCGGAAGGTCGACAGCCGCGGCGTGACGTTCCGAGGTGGCACCTATGCAGCGGACGCGCTATCGACGTGCCATGGCCTCACCGTCGAGGTGCGCTACATCCCCAACGACCTCAACACGATCGAGGTGTTCCGCGAGGGGCGTCATCTGTGCACCGCGATCGAGAAGTCGGCGATGAGCGCCGGCGATCGCGAAGCATTCCTGCACGAGCGAACCGAGAATCGCTTCGCGGCGCAGCAGGTCAGGCGACGGATGAGCAAGCGGAAGATCGAGCGCGCGAGGCAGCACACCCCGATCGGCGACGTCGACGAGATCGACTCTCTCGCGGCCGACGGCGCTGATGCCTTTGCAGAGCTGCTTGCAGGCTTCAACGAGTCCGAAGTTGCACAGCTGGAGTTGCTCTGATGCGGCACGTCATCGCGCACCCCAACGCCGAACCACGGCTGGTGCCCAACGTCACCTACGAACTGGTCCGCAGCTTGGTCGAACGCGTGCACGCGTACCAGGACGTAGGAGCCATCGCCGGCCCGTCCGGGGTCGGCAAGACCTACCTGACCGAACACCTCGCGCGACAGACCGCTGCGGAAACGTTCTACATCTCCCTTGCACGCCGGCCGGCGCGCAAGGAGGTGCTCGTGTCGTTGCTGCACGAGCTGACGGGCAAGCTTGTCAACGGCGAGACGTACGTGCTTGCGGCGATGTTGCGTGAGGTGCTCGCCGATCGTGAATGCATCGTGATCATCGACGAGGTCCACGGATTGGACGACGTCGCGCTCGACCAACTCAGCCACCTGCACGGCCACGAGGACGCGACCTGGACGTTGCTGCTGGTCGGCGCACCGAAGCTCGTGACGAAACTGCAGCGATACGAACATCTCAGCAGCCGCTGCGAACAGATCCTCAAGGTCCCCCGATTGCAGGGCGAGGACCTCGTGACGACCGTCCGGGGGCTGCACCCGTGGTTCGCGCACAGCCCCCACGAGCTCATCCTGAAGGTCGACGCCGAGGAGTGTGGGGGTTCCCTCCGCGAGTGGGCTCGCTTCCTCCGAGCCGTCGCGGAGATCCACGAGATGGTCCCTCGGAAGTTCGACACCGTGGACCGCAAGATCGCGGCTGCAGCGATCCACCACCGCAAGAAGCGGGCACGATGATCGTCCGGATCAGCAAGTCACGTGACGTGGCCGAGCACCGGGCCTGGCGCGGTACGACGAGCCTGCACGCCCCGGTGGTCGCGGTCGCGCCGGACACGCGACGCCATTCGGTGCTCCTGACCGAGCAGCTCGCCGCTATGCGACTGGACGTCGAGGAGCTGCGAGGGCGTCGTGGAGCCGCACGGCTCGAGCGGTGGTGGCGGGCTTGGACTTCCGGGGTCGGTGTCGATCGCGTTGTGCTCGTGAACCCGCAGCTGGCGCACCCCGAGGCGCTGTGCGCCTACCTGTTGCTGCTCCGTGAGCTGGTGGCCGACATCGTCCTGCTCGAACGAACGACGCGGACAGATGGGTACGAGGCGATCATGGCAGAGTTGGAGGCCGAGTTCGCCGACCCGACGGACGCGCCCAGTCCCGCTCCGCGGCGCGGTGGGTCGACCAGTTCCCGGCTGCCTCGGGTGCCCCACACGGGGACGCTGACCTTCCTGGCCGCGTGCCAGCGGTCGATGCCCCCGGACGCCGTGCGGCAGGTCCAGCGGCGCTACGAGGAGGCGCTCGAGACGGCCCGCGAGCCCCTGGCGGCGCAGGATCCGCAGGAGGTCCTCCGGCTCCTATGGTCCGCCGGGGCGAGCTCCAGCAGCCCAGACGAACTGTTGGTGTCACTCCACGCCATCCGTGTCGCGGCGTGGTCGGCCGGAGCGACTGTGAGCTTCGACCCGCACGTCGTCCTTCAGCGCGCGGGCGCACCGCTGCTCGCAGCCAGCGACGATCCGCTGTGGCAGCGGATGACGGCGCAGGTCGACGCGAACCGTGCAACATCCCAGTGCCTCGGGGTGCTGGGTTGGGCCGTCGACGACATCCTCGCGCTCACCATCGACTCCGCGGAGGCACTGCGCGCGACAGGTTCGCTGCCACCGCCGGTCGCGCAGCTCCTCCGGGTCGCAACCGCCGCACGGGTCACCGTCGACCGTGCGACCGGAGACGAACCTTTGATGGTCGACCCGACGCGGACGGCGCTCGACGAACGCACCGTCGGCCGCTGGATACGGCTAGCGGCCACTGACCACCTCGCGCCAACGATCGGCAACCACCTGCGTCGACGCCACGTCGACGCGACCCAGCAGCTACGAGACCTCGGAATCGAGTGGACCGGTGCGTAACGTCAGCGGACTCATCGAACGGCGACGTCTGGAGCTCGCGCTCTCTCGGCGTGAGCTGGCAGACCAAGTCGGCTGCCGCATCGGAGCGGTGCAGGCCCTCGAGAACGGAGGCGACCTCGGGAACTGGCCGCTCAGGTTGGTGCAGACGCTGTTGACGGCCCTCGGCCTCACGTGGACGGACCTGGAAAAGCGCGAGGACGCTGCGGCCGACGCGACCGACGTTGAGCGGCTCGGGGCCGAGCTCGTGCGAACCGGCCGGCTGCGAGATGTCGATGTTCGTGCGGCTGCGGCTGACGGCGCCCTACCTGCGCTTCGCGCGAAGCTCGAGCAGATCGGCATGACCGTCGCCGAGACCGAGCCCGGCCACCTCGAGCTCGTTGCATGTGATGACGTCCCGGGGCTGCCCCGCGTGTTCGAGGAAGTCAGCGACCGGCTCGCCGCAGGGCATCTGACCGGACCGGAGGAGGAGGTCGTTGCGGCGATCGCCAACGGGTCGCTCGATCGGCAACGTCTCTCCCACTCGCGGAGCCGTGCGCTCGCGTCGTTGCTCCGCGCCGGTCTCATCAAGGAGGAAGACGACGGGTTCGTGCTGAATGGACCAGCCGCTGTCGCCTTCACGGCAGCAAGAAGTTGTGGCCAGCCGCGACCGTAGAACGACGTCCGATGCACGCTCATGCTCGCCGAAGAGGAACCCGTATGAATGTGCGCGTCCGACTGCAGACCGAACTGGGCGACTGGATCGTCGGCGACACCGCCGAGCTGAGCCAGAGCGAGTTGGTGAAGTTGCGGTTTGACCTGAGCTACCTCCTGACGCAGCCCACCCAGGAGTTCAAGTTGTTGACCGGCGTGAGCACCACCATCGTCGCCGGGCGGCGGCTCATCCAGGCCGTCATCGACACCGAGCCGCCAGACACTGCGGTCGACGATGCACGCGCCTTGGCCAGGCTCGTCAACGCGGCTGCACTGCTCCTCCTCGCCGGTGACGATCCGACCCGGCTCGCCAGACAGCTGCTCGCCAGCATGGAAGGCGAACACCGCTTCGTCGACGAAGCCGGCAACGCCGTCGAAGTGTGGCCCGAAACCGATCTCGAAGCGTTCACTGACGAGCTCGAGCAGCGACTGCACCAACTGACGCCACCGGTCAGCGATGCCCCCGTCGCGGACGACATGCGGGCAGCACCGGGCGACCGTGCCGCGAATGGCGACCCAGAAGATGCCGCCGGCCGTGTGGAACGGGGGCCATCCGAAGAGGAGGAAGCGGATGAGTGACGAGCGCACCGACGCGATCCGTGCCGCATGGCGCCGCCACCTGCTCGCGAGCACGACCGAACCTGTCGACGCCGAGACGCTCGCCCGGCTGCGGGCCGACGCCGAGGACTGGCTCGACATTTGGGAACCGTCCGCGTTCGCTCACACCGACATGCAGACCGACCGTGACATCGCACTTGAGCTCGCGGCCTCGGTCGTTCGCCTGTGCAAGACCGTCGATCAACTCCATGACCGACTCGCCGTAACCATCATCAACCTGTTCGACCAAGCCCACGACGAGACGATCAACTATCTGAACCGCGAAGGCCTCGATCTGGCCTGGGCACACGCGCACCGCGCGAGGCAAGAGCCGGACTGAAGAGGCAGAACAGACGGTCAGCCGCTGTTCGCGAGCGCCCAGTGGCCGAGGTCGGCTGGTACGAGCGCCTGCGGTGACAGATTCAGCGTCGACCACCCGCGGCCGCCGCGCGGCTGGCCCAGGCAGCGCACGTCAACCGAGACAGCGGCCGGACGCGCACCCTCGGGGCAAACTCGTCACGGCGGCGCCGACGATCGAACCACGTCACCTCCGGCGTTCGTGCACGCGCAGCTAGGAGATCGCCACGATGCCTGACCCGCTTACCCACGAAGAACTGGCGCATGTTCGGCGGCATGTCGAGCGCTCGCTGCACCTGCAGCACATCGAGCACGGCGACGACCGTGAACTGTGGGACCGAGCAACCGTGCAGGACTTGTCCGTTGAGCGGCTGCTGGATGAGATCGAGCGGCTGCAACTGGTCGAGCAGCTGCTGGGGGTTGCGCACTGGGGCATCGATGCGCTGTGGTCCACGAGCCTTCGCCCTGACGACTTCCCTCACACACTCGATGAGCTCTGGGGGTACGTGCACACCGTCGTCGAGCACGACCAGACACCAGACGCCGGCCGCTCGAGCAGCTGCGTCGCTTGGTCGAGAGCGTCTACGACCACAACGTCCAGGTCTTGCGGTGGAGGATCCCAACCAGGAGTGATCAGGATCGCCGCCACGACGTCATGAGTGGGTAAGCGGTGGACCTCGAGCGACGCGGTCCCGTCAGCGTCGGCAGGCTTGACCTCGACACTGCCGGATGGATCGCGTCCGCCGTTTGGCGGCGTCAGGCTCGGGTGAGTTCGGCAGCGGGTGTTGCTGGATGGGCACAAGACCGGGGGTGAGTGGGTGTTGCTCGCGTGGCCAGGTGAGCAGTGCAGCGGGGCGAAGTCACGGAAGTGAGACCGCCGGCTCGCGTGCTGCCACCGCGAGAACACGGCGGGTGTGATCTACCCGGTCGTTCGGCAGCGGATGGATACCGGGCCGCTGATCTCGTGTCCGAGGCGGAGCGAACAGCACGTTGCATCGGACGGGGCGCCGGGTACAGTGAACCGTAACAACCGTAACCTCCGCGCAAACCGAAACGGAGTCCGTCATGCCCAGGACCGCCACGACAGAAGAGGTCGCGCGGGCTCTGCACGTCGGACCAGCGACCATACGCAAATACGCGCGGCAGCGCCGGGTGCCGTTCGACACCACACCTGGCGGGCACCGACGCTTCGACATCAACGAAGCCGTCGCAGCGCTCACAGGAGACTCGAACAACGAACAGGACGACCCGGCGGCCGACACGTCCGACGACGAGACCCTCGACACGCCGTACGTGCAGGTCGAGCCGCAGTTCAGCGTGACCGTCACCTGCGCACTGACCGCAGTCGGTGAGGCCCCGGTGTCTGCGTACGACACCGAAGAGGACCGGGAAGTCTGGGCTGTGGAGACGGCGGTTGTCTGATTGGTGGACGCGCGTCTCTGCGGTGGGTCACGAGCAGGGCGACCTGCTGTTCAAGCTCCCCGTGCCCACCGTCACCCACCTCACCGTCGAAGGTGACCGGCCCGAGGTGACCTACCGTGTGGACCTCATCGACGCGATCGTCGTGACGCAGACGTGCGACCTCGAGAACACCAAGGTCCGAAGCGTCCTGCTCGCCCGTGTCGTCTCGTGGCGCGACTTCGCTTCGGCCCAGTTCGCTGCTGGGAACAGTGCCGTCAAGAGCAGCGCGTACGTCACCAACCTGATCCGGGGCGACATC
>Ga0208490_100342_pt1 | contig 32698 bp, 40 predicted proteins | sample SubbioAug_CSWold_FD_184818 | JGI IMG/M metagenome (GOLD analysis project Ga0208490, IMG submission 184818) | Serpentinite rock and fluid subsurface biosphere microbial communities from McLaughlin Reserve, California, USA - CR11Aug_CSWold (SPAdes) | ecosystem: Environmental > Terrestrial > Deep...
ATGAGACCGGCAAGGCCTGCGGCTCCCGAGGGCGTCGTTCGGACATCATCATCCCCCAGACGCTCCACGGCCCGCGCCAGATCCTCTTCGCGCACCCGCACGGCTTTCGCGCCAAAGCGCATGAGCGTGCGCAAGGCCGGGACGCTGGCTTCGCCGCAGGAGAGCATCTCGGCCGAGGTTTCGAGATCGCCGGGAAGGCGGATGGCGCTGCCGCGCTCCAGCGCCGCCTCGACGCAGGCGACGCTGTCGGGCTCGACGACGACGATCTGCGCAGGCTGGTCCATCCAGGCGCACATGCCGTCGGCCATGGCAGCCGCGAGCCCGCCGACGCCGGCTTGCACGAAGACATGCGTCGGGCGGGACAGCCCCGGCTCGTCGTATTGCCGGCGGACCTCGTGGGCGATGACACCGTAGCCGTCGACCACGTCTGCGACGACGGGATCGTCCGCGTCCTCGCTCGTATCGGCGACGAGGATGCCCTCGCCGTTGCGCGAGGCGTGGAGGGCTGCGTCCACGGTATCGTCGTAGGTGCCTTCGATCCGCAGGATCTCCGCGCCCATCTCGCGGATGCGTCGGGCTCGGTTTTCCGGCACCCCCGCATGCAGATAGACCCGCGCGCGCGATCCGGCATGACGCGCGGCCGCGGCGACCGCCAGGCCGTGATTGCCGTCGCTGGCGCAGATCAGCATCGGCAGGTCGTCATTGGCCTCGCGTCGCTCCAGCAGCTCGGCAACGTCGATGCGCGCATGACGCGCCAGCGCCCGCAGGCCTGCATAGGTACCCCCGAGCGACTTGAAGCTTCCGAGCGCGCGCCGCCCCTCCTCCTTCGCATGAAGTTGCGCGATGCCGATCGCCTGCGCCAAACCCGGCAACGGCAGCAGCGGCGTTGGTGCGTAATCCGGCGAGAGCGCAAAGAGCACGGCGGTGATATCCGCCTGCTTGTCGATAACCTGCATCGTGTTTCCCGGCTCGTGACGTGACAGAGGGCGCGTGGCAAAGGGCGCGTGGCAAAGGGCGCGTGGCAAAGGGCGTGTGTGGGCCATGATGGTAGCCACAAGGCGGCACCGCAACGCGTTTTTCAACGCAACCCGTCTGGGCGACCAGGGGGGGACCAGACGTCCGCCGAAGACCTTATTCGCGCAAGATCATCGCGCGTTGCGCAAAGCGTATTGCCGATTAATGCTGATACTCTGATAAGATTTTTAGTATTGAAACCATATATAAAGAATAACACTCTCCCTCACTCGAAGTAAAATTGGTGATCCGGACAAAATTTGACCATAGGGTTGCCATTATCTCGTTGAGGCGTTATAACGGCTTCAAATCGCAGAGAGATATAATTCTGGCGCTCTATTATGGCGCTGGATCTATTTTTCATTTTCTGCTGCGCGCTCGTGCCTGGTCAACGGGCCGCGTCGATCTCCGGATCGTCGACATCCGGGTCGCAGCGGGATCAGTCCAAGGACACGCATGCCAGACAAGATCGCCGTGAAGAACCTGTACAAGGTTTTCGGAAAACGGCCCTCCGAAGCCATGGAACTCCTGGCTGACGGCCTCGACAAGGACATCATCTTCGAACGCACCGGCCAGACGATCGGCGTGCTCGACGCGTCCTTCACCATCCGCGAAGGCGAGATCTTCGTGATCATGGGTCTGTCCGGTTCGGGCAAATCGACCATGGTTCGGATGTTCAACCGCCTCATCGAGCCCACCGCCGGCACGATCGAGATCGACGGGCAGGACATCACGAAGCTCGACGGCCCCGCATTGCGCAAGCTGCGGCGCGATACCGTCAGCATGGTCTTCCAGTCCTTCGCGCTTCTCCCGCATCTGAAGGTCATCGACAACGTCGCCTTCGGGCTCGAGCTCGGCGGCATGGAGCGCGCGGAGCGCCATGCCCGCGCTCTTGAGGCGCTGGAGCAGGTGGGCCTGGCTGCAAATGCGCAGAGCTATCCCGATCAGCTGTCGGGCGGCATGCAGCAGCGCGTCGGCCTTGCCCGCGCGCTCGCCGCCGATCCGCCCATCCTGCTGATGGACGAAGCCTTTTCAGCGCTTGACCCCTTGATCCGCACCGAGATGCAGGACGAGTTGCTGCGCTTGCAGGAAGAAAACAAGCGCACCATCATCTTCATCAGCCACGATCTCGACGAGGCCATGCGCATCGGCGACCGGATCGCCATCATGCAGGGCGGCGTCGTCGTGCAGGTGGGCACGCCGGAAGAAATCCTGAAGAAGCCGGCGAACGATTACGTCCGCTCGTTCTTCCGCGGCGTCGATGTCTCCAAGGTGCTCACCGCCAAGGACATCGCGCGCCGTACGCAGGTGACGCTGATCGACAAGCCCGAACAGGGCCCGCGCGCCGCGATGCGTCTGCTGGGCGATTTCGACCGGGAATACGGCTACGTCCTCGGGCGCGGCCGCAAGTTCGTGGGGGTCGTCAGCCTCGCATCGCTCGAAGAGGCGAAGCGCGTGGATGCCACCCTCGAGCAGGCGCTTCTTCCCGATGGCCCGACCGTCACGCCCGATATTTCGCTCAATGACCTCATGGGGGTCGTCGCGGCCACGCCCTACGCCGTGCCGGTGGTGCAGGAGGACGGGCGCTATGTCGGGGCTGTCTCGAAGGGCACCCTCCTGAAGGCGCTCGACAACATCAACGGCGAGGAGCCGATCGCCGCGCCCGAAGCCGCACTGGCGCTTCAGCCTGCAATGGCGGGGGAGTAAATCATGAGCAACGGCTTCAATCCGCTATACCCCTTCGACACGCTGAGCATTCCCTTCTCCGACTGGATCAAGGTCGCCTTCGACTGGATTTCCGGCGCGCGCTGGTTCTTCCGCGCCGTTCGCCAGCCCATCGACTGGGCGCTGAACTCCGTCGAATCAGTCCTGCTGTCGGTACCGCCCGGGCTGATGATCGTGCTGATCGCGCTGCTCGCGTGGCAGCTCGTGAGCGCGCGGATGGCGATCGGGACGTTCCTCAGCCTCGTATTCGTCGGTCTGATCGGCGCCTATGCCGCATCCATGACGACGCTTGCGCTTGTTCTGACCGCCGTCACCTTCTGCGCGATCATCGGCATTCCCGTGGGCATCCTGACCTCGCGCAGCGAGCGCTTCGAGCAGATCCTGCGCCCGATCCTCGACACGATGCAGACGACACCGGCCTTCGTCTATCTCGTCCCGATCGTCGTGCTCTTCGGTATCGGCAACGTGCCGGGCGTCATCGTCACCATCATCTTCGCCGTCGCTCCCCTGATCCGCCTGACCAATCTCGGCATCCGGCAGGTGCCCAAGGACGTGATCGAGGCGGCGCAGGCGTTTGGCGCATCGCGCGGCCAGCTGCTCTGGAAGGTCCAGCTGCCGCTCGCCACCAAGACGATCATGGCGGGCGTCAACCAGTCGCTGATGCTGGCGCTCTCGATGGTGGTCATCGCCTCGATGATCTCCGTCGGCGGGCTCGGCCAGATGGTCCTGCGCGGCATCGGCCGTCTCGACATGGGCCTCGCCGTGGTCGGCGGCATCGGCATCGTGGTGCTCGCGATCATCCTCGATCGCATGACCCAGTCGCTGGCCCAGAGCGAGCGCGAGCGCGACGGCAAGCGCATGCTGGAGCGGGGCCCGATCGGCCTCGTGCGCCGCCTGACGGCGCGTTCGGAAACAGAGACACCGCAGACGGCTCGTGATCCGAGCCCTGCGCCCACCTTGTCGGAGCAGCGCGGCTGAGCATCCGGGCGGGGCCTTGATGGCCGCACGCCGGATCATGGTCCGCTGAATCGAGAAAACGGAGACGTCCTCGTGGCGTCACCTGACTGAAGAAGAAAAACAGGAGTACTTCATGAATCACATCATTCGCACGACGAGCGTCATGGCCATCGCCACCGCCATCGGCTTCGCCTCCCCGGCATTCGCGCAGGGCGAGCAGCCGGGCGCGGGCGTCACCGTCCAGCCGATGACCACGGGCATCGCGGAAGAGATCTTCCAGCACGAGATCCTGTTCGAGGGCCTGCGCCGGCTCGGATACACCGTCTCCGATCCGCTCGAGGGCGAATATGCCGTGATGCACGTGGCGCTCGGCCAGGGCGACGCCGACTTCACCGGCGTGCACTGGAACCTGCTGCACGAGGAGTTCTTCCAGAACGCTGGCGGCGAAGATCGCCTGACCAAGATGGGTACGCTCGTCTCCGACGTGCTGCAGGGCTATCTCATCGACAAGCGCACCGCCGACGAGCACGGCATCACCAGCCTCGAACAGCTGCAGGATCCGGAAGTCGCCGCTCTGTTCGACGCTTCCGGCGACGGCAAGGCCGATCTCACGGGCTGCAACCCCGGCTGGGGCTGCGAACTGGTTATCGAGCACCAAATCCCGGAATATGGCCTGGGCGACACGGTCACCCACAATCAGGGCAGCTATTTCGCGCTGATGGCCGACACGATCGCGCGCTTCGAGCAGGGCGAGTCGATCCTGTACTACACCTGGACGCCGCTCTGGGTCTCGGGCGTGCTCGTCCCGGGTGAGAATGTGGAGTGGCTGGAAGTGCCATACACCTCGCTCCCGGGCGACAGCGATGCGACGACCGAGGACACCTCGTCCGAGGGCCGCAATCTCGGCTTCGCCGTCGATGACATCCGCGTGCTCGCCAACCGCGAATGGGCCGAAGCCAATCCGGTCGCAGCCCGCTTCCTCGAGCAGGCCGTCGTTCCGATCAACGACGTTTCCGCCCAGAACCTGCTGATGCGCGAAGGCGAGGATTCCATGGCCGATATCTCGCGCCATGTCTCGGAGTGGATCGAGAACAACGCCGAGGCGTTCGAGGGTTGGGTTGAGGACGCCCGCTCCGCGAGCTGATTTCGGTGCATCTCAGCCAAAAAGGAAGGCGGCGTCTCGTGACGCCGCCTTTTTTCGTGCTTGCAGGCTGGATCGGTTGCCCGATCAGCTCCGCTGGGCGATCGGGGTGTAGTCACGCGAGGGCTCGCCGATATAGAGCTGGCGCGGGCGGCCGATGCGCTGGGAGGGATCCTCGACCATTTCCTTCCACTGTGCGATCCAGCCGACAGTGCGCGCAAGCGCGAACAGCACGGTGAACATGGTCGTCGGGAAGCCCATCGCCTTCAGCGTGATGCCCGAATAGAAATCGATGTTCGGATAGAGCTTCTTTTCGATGAAATACTCGTCGCGAAGCGCGATCTGCTCGAGCTCCATGGCCACGTCGAGCAGCGGATCGTCCTTGATGCCGAGCTCGTTCAACACCTCGTGCGTCGTCTTCTGCATGATGCGCGCGCGCGGATCGTAGTTCTTGTAGACCCGGTGACCGAAGCCCATGAGGCGGAACGGATCGTTCTTGTCCTTGGCCTTGGCGACATATTCGGAGACGCGATCGGGCGTGCCGATCTCTTCGAGCATCTTCAGCGCGGCTTCGTTCGCGCCGCCATGTGCCGGGCCCCAGAGGCAGGCGATGCCGGCTGCGATGCAGGCGAATGGATTTGCGCCCGAGGAGCCCGCGAGACGCACCGTCGAGGTCGAGGCGTTCTGCTCGTGATCGGCGTGCAGGATGAAGATGCGCTCCAGCGCGCGCGCCAGGATCGGATTGACCTGGTATTCCTCGCAGGGCACGGCAAAGCACATGCGCAGGAAGTTCGCCGCATAGTCGAGATCGTTCTTCGGATAGACGAAGGGCTGGCCGATCGAATACTTGTAGGCCATCGCCGCGATCGTCGGCATCTTCGCAATCATGCGCATCGACGCGATCATGCGCTGCTGCGGATCGGAGATGTCCGTCGAATCGTGGTAGAACGCCGAGAGCGCGCCCGTCACCGCGACCATGATGGACATCGGATGCGCGTCGCGGCGGAACCCGAGGAAGAAGCGGTTCATCTGATCGTGAACCATGGTGTGGCGGGTGACGCGGTAATCGAAATCCGCCTTCTGCGCCGGCGTCGGCAGTTCGCCGTAGAGCAGCAGATAGCAGGTCTCGAGGAAGTCGCCGTGCTCGGCGAGCTGCTCGATCGGGTAGCCACGATAAAGCAGGATGCCCTCGTCACCGTCGATGTAGGTGATGCTGGATTCACAGCTCGCCGTCGAGGTGAAGCCGGGATCGTAGGTGAAGGCGCCTGTCTCTCCGTAGAGCTTGGAAATATCGACGACGCTCGGGCCGATCGTGCCTTCCTTCACCGGAAAGGAAAATTCCTTTCCTCCGTAATGAAGCGTGCTTTCTTTGCCGTCCATGACATGGCCCTTTCGTTTCAATAGATCCGAACCAGACTTCAGCCGTTCCGCCTGTCCCTGAAGGCTCTGGCGAATGCACCTCGTCGATTCCGCAATGGTAGAGACGTGCGGATTGGGTACCCGATCGCCTCCGTCTATTCAAGCGCATGGTGCAACGCACCCATACGCAGAAATTCACCGACGGCAAGGCTTCGCACGCTGCCGCCAGTATCAACCGACCTGATCTGCGAGGCGCCCAAGGCATTCCTCGCGACCCAGAACCTCCATCACATCGAACAGGCCCGGCGAAGTCGCCTTGCCGGTCAACGCTGCGCGCAGCGGTTGCGCCACCTGCCCGAGCTTGACGCCGGCTTCCTCGGCATAGGCGCGCGTGGCGGCCTCGGTCGATTGTGCGTTCCACGCCGGCAAGGCTTCCAGCCGGGGCAGCATGCCCGCCAACCGCGAACGCGCATCCTCGTCGAGAAGCCGCGCCGCCTTCTCGTCGAGAGATAGAGGCCTCTCCTGATATAGGTAGGACGCGCTGTCGAGAAGTTCGACCAAGGTCTTGGCCCGCTCCTTGAGCCCCGGCATCGAGCGCAGCAGGTTCTCGCGCAGTTCCGGCGAAAACCCATCGGCCAGCCCGCGTTCAGGGCCGATTTCCGGGAGAATCACCTCGATCGCCTCGATCAGGCGCTCGTCGTCGGCGTGGCGCATGTAGTGGCCGTTGAGGCTCTCGAGCTTGGTGAAATCGAAGCGCGCGGGCGAGCGGCCGATATGCTCGAGATCGAACAGGTCGATCATCTCCTGCGTCGAGAACACCTCCTGATCGCCGTGGCTCCAGCCCAGCCGCACGAGGTAGTTGCGCAAAGCCTCCGGCAGGTAGCCCATCGAGCGATAGGAATCGACGCCGAGCGCACCGTGGCGCTTCGAGAGCTTCGCCCCGTCCGCGCCGTGGATCAGCGGGATATGCGACATGACGGGCACTTCCCAGCCGAGAGCCTCGTAGATCTGCGTCTGGCGCGCGGCATTGGTGAGGTGGTCGTCGCCGCGGATGACGTGGGTGACGCCCATGTCGTGATCATCGATGACGACGGCGAGCATGTAGGTCGGCGTGCCGTCGGAGCGCAGCAGCACGATGTCGTCGAGATCCTTGCTCTGCCAGACGACGCGGCCCTGGACCTGGTCCTCGACCACCGTCTCGCCCTCGTTGGGTGCCTTCAGGCGGATGACGGGAGCCACGCCCTCGGGCGCCTCGGAGGGATCGCGGTCGCGCCAGCGACCGTCATAGCGCATCGGGCGCTTTTCGGCGCGCGCGAGTTCGCGCATCTGTTCGAGCTCCTGCTGGCTGGCATAGCAGCGATAGGCCTTGCCCTGCTCGAGCAACGACATCGCCATCTCGCGGTGACGCTCGGCGCGTGAGAACTGGTAGACCGTGTCGCCGTCCCAATCGAGGCCGAGCCAGTTCAGCCCGTCGAGGATGGCCGCAATCGCCTCGTCGGTGGAGCGCTCGCGGTCGGTATCCTCGATCCGCAGCAGCATCTTGCCGCCGTGGCGCTTGGCGTAAAGCCAGTTGAACAGCGCCGTGCGCGCGCCACCGATATGCAGAAAGCCGGTGGGGGACGGGGCGAAGCGGGTGACGACCGTGCGAGACATCGTGGCCTTTCAGTTCAAGCAGATGGGCGATCAGCGAGACCGACCGCGCGAGCCGCGTGCCACGCGAAGCAGATCCTGGATGCCGGTTTAGACCATTTCTCCGCGATGCGGAAATCGGCTTATGGCGTAGACGAAACCGGGGGCGGAGCGCAAGCCGGGCGAACCCTTTGTATGGATTGCAAAATGGGCTACAAGCAATCATTGATCAACGGAACGCTGGATGAGCAACCCGGAACCTGCGGGCAATCGACGTGGAGCGAGCGTGCTCGTCGCCCCGGTGGCGAGCGCGTTCAATCGCGCGCGCAGTCGCGCCCGGTCGCAAATATTCATTCCGGACCCGCGCGCGTGGTTCGCCGCGTGCATCGCACAGGAGGCGGCGCATCGCAGGCTTTTTCCATGGTCGGCCATCGCGTTCGGCGTCGGGATCATCCTGTTTTTTTCCGCCGAGGGCGTGCCCGGCCCCTGGCCGTCGCTGATCGGCCTCTCGATCTGCATCGCCATCGCCGTCGCCCTCGCGCAGAACCACCGGGCGCGGAACACGGTCATGGCGGTCGCGATCGTCTTCGCCGGGTTCAGCGCAGGCGCGATCCGGCATCAGAGCGTCGATGCGCCCATCATCGAGCGGGTGACGATCGCGCAGGTGGAAGGCTTCGTCGAGAGCATCGAGCAGCGTGAGCGCGGCGTGCGCGTCGTCATCCGCGTCGACAACCTCGATGGCCTGGCGCCGGAATGGAGGCCCGGGCGCGTGCGCGTCACCCTGCGCGATCCGGGGCAGATCGTGGCGGGCGACTACATTCGGGCGCGCACCCGACTGATGCCGCCGCCTGAGGCCGCCTGGCCCGGGGGCTACGATTTCGCGCGCGGCGCGTATTTTCTGGGGATCGGCGCGGTGGGCTCGGTCCTCGGCGCGGCGCAGATCGTCGATGCTCCGGCGACGCCCGGTCTTGCGGGACGCGTCGGCGCAGCCATCGACATCGCCCGGACCGCAACGACGCAGAGGATCGCCTCCGTGATCGGCGGCCAGGCGGGCGCGGTCGCAGCCGCGCTCGTCACGGGCAAGCGCGGGCTGATCAGCGAGGAGACCAACGAGGCGCTCCGGGCGGCGGGGATCTACCACATCGTCTCGATCTCGGGGCTGCACATGGTGCTCGCCGCCGGCACCATTTTCTGGCTGACCCGCGCCATGCTGGCGCTCGTCCCGATCTTCGCCCTCACCCTGCCGCTGAAGAAGATCGCCGCCGTGGCCGCAATTCTCGGGGCGCTGACATATTGCATCTTCTCGGGTGCGCAGGTCGCGACGGTGCGCGCCGTGATCATGACCGGCGTGATGCTCGGCGCGGTCCTCTTCGACCGACCCGCTCTCAGCATGCGAAACCTCGCCATCGCGGCGATCCTCGTGATGGCCTGGCAGCCGGAGACGATTCTGGGTCCATCCTTCCAGATGTCGTTTTCGGCGGTCGTCGGGCTGATCGCCGGGGCCGAATGGCTGCGCATGCGGGGGAAGACGCCGCGCCCGCCCGCCGACATGGTCGGAGGCGGCGTGCGTTGGGTCACGACCGGGATGATGGGGATCACGACGACGACCATTATCGCGACCATCGCAACCGGGCCGTTCGCAGCCTACCATTTCCAGATCGCCAATCCGTACGGTCTCGTCGGCAACGGCCTAGCGCTTCCCATCGTCTCGATCCTCGTGATGCCCGCCGCCGTCATCGGCATGCTAGCCTATCCGTTCGGCCTCGACCGGCCAGCCTGGCACGTGATGGGATACGCCGTCGATCACGTCATCGCGGCGGCGGCCTGGGTTGAGAGCCTCTCGGGATCGACGGTTCCCGTCGCCGCGTTCGGCACAGGGGCGCTCGGGCTAATGGTCGTCGGCCTCGTCACCGGAACGCTGTTCATCTCGCCGCTGCGGCGATTGTCGCTCATCCCCGCAGCGCTCGGGGTGCTTGCTGCGACGACACCTGAGCGGCCCGACATCTTCGTTGATCGCGCCGGCGCGGGAGCAGCGGTTCGAGCGGCGGACGGCAGCCTCGTCATCCTCGGTCGCCCGAGCGCCTTCGTCACTGAGCAATGGCTGAAGGCCGATGGCGACGGGCGTCGCGCGCACGATCCGACACTCACCGCGTCCGTACGCTGCGATCCGATGGGCTGCGTGGGGGATCTCGGGGATGGCCGCCACGCAGCGTTCGTCAGCGACCGCCGCGCCTTTGCGGAAGATTGCACCCGCGCCCAGATCGTCGTCACGCCACTCAGCGCACCGGGCTACTGCCAGCCGGAACTCCTCGTCGACCGCAGCCTCCTGCGCAAACACGGCGCGATCTCCGTGCGCTTCACGACGGACGGCCCCGTCATCGCAGGCGTGCGCGGCGAGAGCGAGACCCGACCCTGGCTCGCCCGAAACGCCGCGCTTCACGATCGGGCGCGACGCGAGGCGCAGCGCAGCGAGACCGCGACCGAGCGCCCGAACGAGCTGGAGAACAGGCAGATCTCGGAGCACGCAGGCGGTCTCGACGACGAAGCGCTCGCGGCCGAACTCGCGACGGATGGCGGCTACTAGAGCAGCATTCCGACAGATGCTACCGGCTGACGGATCAGATGATCGGGAAAACAACGCGGTAATCCGCCGGAACCGCCCCTCCCTGTTGGGGCGGGAAGGGGCTCCACACTCACCATGGGTCTCAGCGGCGCAAACGACCCGCCGTACCGCATGCGGCAGCGAGCTCCCAGCAGCCCGAGCGCGGAAGCCGCCCTCAGTAGCGCCTGACCAGGCTGATCAGCTTGCCCTGGATCTTCACGCGATCCGGCCCGAGCACGCGCGTCTCATAGGATGGGTTGGCCGCTTCGAGCGCGATCGACGACCCGCGCCGGCGGAAGCGCTTGAGCGTCGCTTCCTCGTCGTCGATCAGGGCGACGATGATGTCGCCTGTATTGGCGATGTCCTGCTTGCGGATCACCACCGTGTCCCCGTCGAGAATGCCCGCATCGATCATCGAATCGCCCCGGACCTCCAGAGCGTAATGCTCTCCGCCCGAGAGAAAATCGGGGGACATGGCGATGGTGTTCATCGGGGTCTGGATGGCCGAGATCGGCGTACCGGCGGCGATGCGGCCCATCACCGGAATCGAGATCGAGCGCTCGCCGGGTTGTTCTGCCTCCGCCGCCGCGGATGCACCGCGCCCGCCACCCTTCGCCTCACCTCTCGCGCCATCCCCACGCGATCCCTCGTCCTTGCCGCGCGTCTGCAAGCCACCCTCGACCACGCTCGGATTGAACCGGCCGCGCGGGGGCGTCGCGACGCTGTCGGGAAGGCGAATCACTTCGAGCGCACGCGCCCGATACGGTAGCCGGCGGATGAAGCCACGCTCCTCCAGCGCTGTGATCAGGCGGTGAATGCCCGATTTCGACTTGAGATCCAGCGCCTCCTTCATTTCGTCGAAGGACGGAGGCACGCCGCTTTCGCGCATGCGCTCGTGGATGAAGGTCAGAAGTTCATGTTGCTTGCGGGTGAGCATCGGCTGCCTGCGATCCGGGTTGCGAAACAAATCACGAACAACTTAGCCGTTCCCGCTGTGTTCCGCAAGCAAAACATGCAATCGCACGCGAACTACCGGAAGAGCATCGTTTTCAGCTCTCCCGGCAGCTCCTCGCACACAATCAACGGCTTCTAATGCTTGTGACCGCCAGTAGTGCCGTGGGTTCCGCCGTGATGATGCGAATGCCCGCCGTCTCCCGGCGCGGTCCGCGTGCCCATCGCGGCGACGGGATAGCTGATCTCCAGCGTCCCCGCCCGCTGGAAGACGAGCGTCCCCGAGACCGTCTCGCCCTCGCTCAGCGGCCTTTCGAGCCCCATGAACATGATGTGATAACCGCCCGGCGCGAGCTCGACGGTCTCGCCCGCGGGGATTTCGAGGCCGCCCTCGACGGGGGCCATGCGCGCCACGCCGTCGCGCATCTCCATGCTGTGCACCTCGAAGCGCGGCGCGACCTCGCTCGTCCCGCCGATCAGGCGGTCGGCCTCGGAGCCGTTGTTGACGATGCGCAGATAGCCGCCGGCGACCTTGGCACCTCCGGGCGTCGCCCGCGTCCATGGTGTCTCGACGGTGATGTCGCCGATGCTGAAGGTCTCGGCCGAGACGGCTGCAGGAAGGGCGAAGGTGAATGCTGCGGCGGCGAGGGCCGCGCGTAGGCTTGCGTTTTTCATGACTGTGCTTTCGTTGTGAAGCTGAGATTCGGCTCTTCAGTTCACGACGAAGGCGGTCCCCGTGCGCCGAATGGCGCTGCGGTTGCGATGCGTGCCGGCGGAGCCTCCGCCTTGTTCGGCAAGCGCCCTTGATGAGCCACGCGCGCATGCCCAAACGCTTCCACCGCGCGCGCATGGGCGGCCGGCCCATACGCCGAGCCGCAGACGCGGCAGCCGTGGAGGCAGCAATCGGCGCTGTGGTCGTGCTGGTGTGATGGTCCGCCGTCGGTGCCGTCGATCAGGCAGAGTTCTTCATGAGCGGCATTCGCCTGCGCCGAGACCGTGGGCCCCGCGATGTTGCCGACGAACCCGGCGAGGACGAACGCGTAAAGCAGGGCCACCGTCGCGACCCTGCTCCATATCCGCCAACGATGTCGCGGCTTCCTCATGGCGCGCAAACTAGTGCGCAACGCAGCCTCGCGCAACGCGTCAAACGCGCCTTATTCCACTGCGCGCCTCACGCCTTCAGCGCCTTCGCCACCGCATCCGCGTAGACCTGAGCGCCGAGAATGATGTCTTCCCTCGCCGTATCCTCCGTCCAGTGATGGCTGATGCCGCCGATCGAGGGCACGAAGAGCATGGCGGCGGGCATGATCCGCGCGAGATACTGCGCGTCGTGGCCGGCCCCGCTCGGCATGCGGATGCACAGCCCCGGCGCGTGGATCTCGGCGCTCGCGTCGATGGCGTCCTGCAGGCCGGCATCCATGACCGCGGGCTTGCTCTGGCCCATCACCTCGAGCACCGCCTCGCAAGGCCCGGCATTGGCTTCCGCGACGATGGCGCGAAGCTCCGCGTCGAGCTTGTCGAGCACGGCGTCGTCCGCGTCGCGGAACTGGAACAGCACCTCCGCGCGGCCTGGGATGATGCTCGGCGCGCCCGGCTCCAGGGCGATCCGCCCCGCCGTCCAGACCGTGCGCTCGCCGCAGATCTGCGGAAAGCGGCGGTCGATCTCGGCAAGCGCACGCACGGCGGCGAGCCCCGCATCGCGCCGACGCTTCATGCTGGTGGTGCCCGCATGGTTCTGCTCGCCGGTGAAGACCAACTTGTACTGCCAGATCGCGACGATGGCGGTGACGTTGCCGATCTTGAGCCCGGACGAGATCAGCGTGTCGCCCTGCTCGATATGCGCCTCGAAGAAGCCCCTGTAGCGCCCGTCCTCCACCTTGACGCGCGGCACGTCGGAGAGGCCGGCAGCTTTCAGCGCATCGCGGAGCGGCGTGTCGTCGTAGCGGTTCTTCGCCTGGTCGATCTCCTCCTCGCTCAGCACGCCGAGAAAGGATTTGGAGCCGAGAAAAGAGCCGAAATGCCCCTCTTCGTCGCAGAGCGCGATGACATCGACGCCGCAATCGGCGAAATCCGGATCCTCCGCGATCGCCCGCGCGGCCTCCAGCCCGTAGATCACCCCCAGCGCCCCGTCGAGCCAGCCTGCATGGTTCTGGCTCTCCAGATGGGACCCCGTGAGCATCTTCGGCCCCGGCGCCTCGCGCCTGCCGAAGACCGAGCCGATCCCGTCCATATGCGCCGCGAGCCCGGCTTCCTGCATGCGTCCGACGAGCCAGCGCCGCGCCTCGATATCCTGAGGCGAGAAGGTCGGGCGATGCACGCCCGTCTTGTATGCGCCGATGCTGCGCAGGTGGTCGAGATCGCCCATCAGGCGCGCGGGATCGATTTTCGGCATGAAGGCCTCCTCTTTCTACCCCTCCCTTATAGCGGCCAAGCGTGGGCAATGCGCGCCGGGCGCGGCGAGAATTCGGCAAGAGCGCTCGCGGAAAATCCCCATATGCCGGGCCAAAGCGCTGCCATATCGACGTTTGGATGAAAACCAAAGTGCGAGACGCTGGCTCCTTGCCGCTAAGGCCTCCATGCGCGTAAAGTCCAGCCAACACGGCGTCATTCGAAGGCGCAGACTGATTTTCCTGGGGAGGGAAGCGATGTCGGACAAGGTTTTTGCAGTTTCGCCGGAATGGGCCGCTCGCGGCCATGTGGATGCCGAGGGCTACGAGGCGATGTATCGCGAGAGCATCGAGAATCCGGATGCATTCTGGACGACGCACGGCGACAGGATCGACTGGTACAAGCCCTTCACCATCGTCAAGAACACCAGCTTCGGCCCCGGCGAGGTCTCGATCCGCTGGTTCGAGGACGGCACCACCAACGCCGCCTACAACTGCATCGACCGGCATCTCGACACGCGCGGCGATCAGGTCGCGATCATCTGGGAGGGCGACGACCCCTCCGAATCGAAGAAGATCACCTACCGCCAGCTCCACGACGAGGTCTGCCGCTGGGCCAATGTGCTCCGCAACCGCAACGTCGAGAAGGGCGACCGGGTCACGATCTACCTCCCCATGATCCCCGAGGCAGCCTATGCGATGCTGGCCTGCGCGCGGCTGGGAGCGATCCACTCGGTCGTCTTCGGCGGCTTTTCGCCGGATTCGATCGCCGGGCGCGTCGAGGGTTGCGGCTCGAAGACGATCATCACGGCGGACGAGGGCCTGCGCGGCGGGCGCAAGGTTCCGCTGAAGGCCAATGTCGATGCGGCGATCGCGCGGCTCGGCCCAGACGCCGTCGACCACGTGATCGTCGTGCGCCGCACGGGCGGCAACGTCGCGATGGAAGCGGGTCGCGACGTCTATTACGACGAGGCGGCCGAAATGGTGACGGCCGAGTGCCCCTGCGAGGAGATGAACGCGGAGGACCCACTCTTCATCCTATACACGTCGGGCTCCACGGGCCAGCCGAAGGGCGTGCTCCACACCACCGGCGGCTACCTCGTCTACGCCTCGATGACGCATCAATACGTCTTCGACTATCACGACGGCGACATCTACTGGTGCACGGCGGATGTGGGCTGGGTCACCGGCCACAGCTATATCCTCTACGGCCCGCTCGCAAACGGCGCGACGACGCTGATGTTCGAGGGCGTGCCTACCTATCCGACGATCTCGCGCTTCTGGGAGATTGTGGACAAGCACCAGGTCAACATCTTCTACACCGCCCCGACCGCGATCCGCTCGTTGATGGGTGCGGGCGAGGAGCCTGTTTCGAAGACCTCGCGCAAGAGCCTGCGGCTGCTGGGTTCCGTCGGCGAACCCATCAACCCGGAAGCCTGGGAATGGTATCACCGCGTCGTCGGCGACGGGCGCTGCCCCATCGTCGATACCTGGTGGCAGACGGAAACGGGCGGGATCCTGATCACGCCGCTCCCCGGTGCGATCGCCCAGAAGCCGGGCTCGGCCACCCTCCCCTTCTTCGGCATCAAGCCCGAAATCGTCGATGCGGAAGGCAAGGTCATGGAGGGTGCCTGCGAGGGCAATCTCTGCATCGCCGATTCATGGCCGGGGCAGATGCGCACGGTCTACGGCGACCACGAGCGCTTCATCCAGACCTACTTCTCGACCTATCCCGGCAAGTACTTCACCGGCGACGGCTGCCGGCGGGACGAGGACGGCTACTACTGGATCACGGGCCGCGTGGACGACGTCATCAACGTCTCGGGACATCGCATGGGGACGGCGGAAGTCGAGAGCGCGCTCGTGGCTCACCCCAAGGTCTCGGAGGCCGCCGTCGTCGGCTACCCGCACGACATCAAGGGCCAGGGCATCTACGCCTACGTCACGCTGATGGGCGGCGAGGAGGCCTCCGACGCGCTGCGCAAGGAGCTGGTGGCCTGGGTTCGCAAGGAAATCGGCCCGATCGCCTCGCCGGATCTCATCCAGTTCGCGCCGGGCCTCCCCAAGACGCGCTCCGGCAAGATCATGCGCCGCATCCTGCGCAAGATCGCCGAAGACGAATACGGCAGCCTCGGCGACACCTCGACACTGGCCGAGCCCGCCGTGGTGGACGACCTGATCGACAACCGCCAGAACCGGCGCGGGGCTGCTTGAGTTCTCGGCCATCGTCGAACCGGCGGTATCGGCTGCGGCCCGCCCCCTCTCCAGCTCTCCCCCACAAGGGGGGAGAGGGCGCGTCTCGCTTTGTGATGAAGGTCACAGCAAGCGAATGGGTCTCTACCTCTCCCCCCTTGTGGGGGAGATGGCCCCGGCAAGAAGCGCCAGTTGGGTCAGAGGGGGGTGCGCGGCGCGGTGCGCGTTGCGGAGCAAATTCTTCGGTGCCCGTGCGGCGGCTCCCGCTACGACCCTTTCATTCCATGAGGATCAAAATTCATGACCGTTGCAGCGCATCCCTTCATCGACCAGCAGCTGACCTTCATCTATACGAAGAACATGGCCGAAAGCTCCGCCTTCCTGCGCGACGCACTGGGTCTCGAGCTGGTCCTCGACCAGTTCGGCCTCTGCCATATCTACCGCGTCACCGCGACTTCGTTCCTCGGCGTCTGCACCAACCGCGAGCCGCCGGAAAATCCGGGACTGACCTACAGCTTCGTGGTGAAGGATGTGAACGAGGCCTACGAGACGCTGAAATCCCGCGGCGTCGTCTTCGATGGGCCGCCGCAGCACTCGGAGAAGTTCAACGTCTATTCCTGCTTCTTCAAGGGGATCGAGAACTACCGCTTCGAGATCCAGCAGTTCAGGGATCCGGCTTGGCCGCAGGCGAAGTGAACGCCACGTTTGCCGCAACATCCGGACCGATTTTCGGCCTCGCTTGATGACTTGCCGCAAGGCACGACGCCGGGATCTTGACTAATCGTTTCTTGATCTGGCACGCACGGTCACTCATCCGTCCGGGGGCAGATTCAACGGTTGGTTCGCATGAGCCGCCTGAAATGATCTCGAGGAGGCCGATTGATGGACCATATCGTTGCCGCTACCGATCTGTCGCCGCGCTCCGACGTTGCGGTCCGTCGCGCGCTGGCTCTGGCCGCCCGACTTGGGGGACGCGCGAGTATCCTGCATGTCGTCGATGACGACGAACCCGCCGCGCTCGTATCCGGGCAGCTTCGCGCAGTGGAGGAGCATTTGCGGCAGTTCGTCGAGGAGGCGGGAATACCGGGCCTCGACGTGGATGTTCTGGTGAAGGCGGGGGACCCGTTTCGGGTGATCAACGATACGGCCGCGGCATTGCACGCCAAGCTCATCGTCATGGGCGCGCATCGAAAGAACCTTTTTCTCGACATGTTCCGAGGAACGACGATCGAGCGCGTTCTTCGCACCGGAAGGACTCCGATTCTCCTCGCTCACAAACCCGTCGCGGAGCCCGTCGACTCGGTCGTCGTCGGTGTCGAGCCGGACGAAATCTGCGGGGCGGCGATCGCGCTGGCGGACGAGCTCGGACTGTTCGAACAAGCGAGCATCACCCTGGTGCGCGCCTATACCGACCCCGCAAAGCTGCAGATGGCCTTTGCGGGGGTGGATCAGGATGCGATCCGGCGCAACAATTCTCTGGAGGAACAAAGGCAAATCGGCGAAATCCACGCGTTCCTGCGAGACACCGCCGTCGCAGACCGCGATTATCGCTTGATCCTCAAGGAAGGCGATCCTTCGCGACTGCTCGTTCAGGTCGCCGGCGATCTCGGCGCCGACCTCATCGTCATGGGCACGCGCAGCCTCGCGGGCATCCGCAAGGTGGTCGTCGGCAGCGTCGTGGAGGGCGTCCTGCGTCAGGCTGGTTGCGGCGTGCTCGTCGTCCCTCCCTCCATTTGAGCTGGTGGCACGGGAAGGTGCGAAACTGCGGGCGCTTGAAGGCGCGCTATCGCGCCATGGCAATCGGGGACATCTTCGCCACTGGACTTGCGCAGACGAGGGCCGCCGCCGCAGAGGCACCGGAAGGCGCAACGGCAGTGTAGCTGCCCGGCTGCCTTGTCCTCGTCGTCGAGAACGACGGCGGCGCGCCCGCGAGCTTTGATCTGTTCATCGACAGGAGGCGTCCGACGATTGCCGCAAATCCCTGCGCTTGAAACGCAAACGGGCGACCCTTCGGCCGCCCATTTTAAACTTCTGTCAAACCTGATCAAGTCGCTAGAGTCAGGCTGCTTCGCCAGTCTCGACTTCCACCGGGCCGGAGTCCTGGCCACGGGCATCGACATCGCGATCGACGAATTCGATGACTGCGAGCGGAGCGTCGTCGCCGTAGCGGAAGCCGGCCTTCAGGACGCGGGTGTAGCCACCCTGGCGGTCCTTGTAGCGCGGGCCGAGCACTTCGAAGAGCTTCTTGACGAGCACGTGGTCGCGCACCTGCGCCATCGCCTGACGGCGGGCGTGGAGATCGCCGCGCTTTGCCAGCGTGACCAGCTTCTCGACGACGGGACGCAGGTCCTTTGCCTTCGGAAGGGTCGTGACGATTTGCTCGTGCTTGATCAGCGCGGCGGACATGTTGGCGAACATCGCCTTGCGGTGTTCGGTGGTGCGGTTGAAACGACGTCCGCGAAATCCATGACGCATGGGGCCACTCCTTGTTTTACGGCCGCCGTGCCAAGGTACGACCGTCTCTCTTCATTGCCCGGGATGGGCGGCCTGGAGCGCATTCGGAGCGCTCCATTGCAGTGAAAACCTCCCGCGCACATGGCGCGGGAGGGGGTTCTCAGTAATGCTCTTCGAAGCGCTTTGCGAGATCTTCGATGTTCTCGGGCGGCCAGCCGGGGACTTCCATCCCCAGATGCAGGCCCATGCCGGCGAGGACTTCCTTGATCTCGTTGAGCGACTTGCGACCGAAGTTCGGCGTGCGCAGCATCTCGGCTTCCGACTTCTGGATGAGGTCGCCGATATAGACGATGTTGTCGTTCTTGAGACAGTTCGCCGAACGCACCGAGAGCTCCAGCTCGTCGACCTTCTTGAGAAGGGCGGGCGGGAAGGGAAGCTGCGGCGAAGCGGCGGCGGCCTCTTCCTTGCGGGGCTCCTCGAAGTTCACGAAGATCGCAAGCTGATCCTGGATGATGCGGGCAGCATACGCGAGCGCGTCTTCCGGGGTGATCGAACCGTCGGTCTCGACGGTCATCGTCAGCTTGTCGTAATCGAGGATCTGGCCTTCGCGCGTGTTCTCGACGCGGTAGGAGACCTTGCGCACGGGGCTGTAGAGCGCATCGACGGGGATCAGCCCGATCGGGGCGTCTTCCGGGCGATTGCGATCGGCGGCGACGTAGCCCTTGCCGATGTCGACCGTGAACTCCATGCGGATCTCGGCGCCGTCATCGAGCGTGCAGAGCACGAGCTCGGGGTTGAGCACCTCGACATCGCCGACGGTGTTGATGTCGCCGGCGGTCACGAGACCGGGGCCGGTCTTGCGAAGCGTCATCCGCTTGGGGCCTTCGCCCTGCATGCGGATCGCGATCGTCTTGATGTTGAGCACGATATCCGTGACATCCTCGCGGACGCCGGGGATCGACGAGAATTCGTGCAATACGCCGTCGATCTGCACGGCGCTGACGGCTGCACCCTGCAGCGACGACAGCAGCACGCGACGCAGCGCGTTGCCGAACGTGGTGCCGAAACCGCGCTCGAGCGGCTCCGCGACGACGGTGGCGACACGCTTGGGATCGTAGCCGGGGCTCACTTCGAGCTTGTTCGGCTTGATCAGCTCTTGCCAGTTCTTTTGAATCACGACCACACCTCTCCAGAGACGGGTTGGCGGGAACGGGCGACGCAAGGCCCCTCCCCAAATAGAAAGCGCGCCGCCCGGATGGCGACGCACCAACCTTGGATCAGACGCGGCGGCGCTTGCGAGGGCGGCAACCGTTATGCGCGATCGGGGTGACGTCGCGGATCGAGGTGACGGTGAAGCCCGCCGCCTGAAGCGCGCGAAGCGCCGATTCACGACCCGAACCCGGACCGCAGACCTCGACTTCGAGGGTGCGCATGCCATGCTCCGAAGCCTTGCGGGCTGCGTCCTCGGCGGCGACCTGGGCCGCATAAGGGGTCGACTTGCGCGAACCCTTGAAGCCCATCATGCCGGCAGACGACCACGAAATGGTGTTGCCCTGCGCGTCCGTGATGGTGATCATCGTGTTGTTGAACGAGGCGTTGACGTGAGCCACGCCCGACACGATGTTCTTGCGTTCGCGACGGCGGACGCGGGAGGTTTCTTTTGCCATCTTCCAAATAGTCCTTCTGGCGCGCCCGTAGTTCCAGGCGCTCGGGAAAACGTCCGCCCGATGCGATCGGGCGGAGCGAGATCACTGCTTCTCGATTACTTCTTCTTGCCGGCGATCGGCTTCGCCTTGCCCTTGCGGGTGCGGGCGTTGGTATGCGTGCGCTGACCACGAACCGGCAGGTTGCGGCGGTGGCGCAGGCCGCGATAGACGCCGAGATCCATCAGGCGCTTGATGTTGATCGAGACTTCGCGGCGCAGATCGCCCTCGACCACGTAGTCGCGGTCGATGGTCTCGCGCACGATCAGGACTTCCTGATCGGTCATCTGGTTGACACGGCGCTCTGCCGGGATCGACGCCTTGGCGCAGATCTCTTCTGCCTTCTTCGCGCCGATGCCGTGAATATACTGAAGCGCGATGACGACGCGCTTGTTCGTCGGGATGTTGACGCCAGCAATACGGGCCACGTCTGTTCTCCATGTCGGCCGCCGTGAGGCGGCTAGGGTTCATGATTCACGCGTCCGGTGGAGTCCGGCCCCTGCGTGTCGCTACGCAAACAAAGCAAGCCCCAGGCGGCTTCCAAGGAAGTCGTCCGGGACAGGTCTGGCTGACGCTGGATGTGGGCGCATAGCGCCTTCCAAACGAAACGTCAACCCTGAACGCACATCAGCCTTCGAGAATCGCGAAAACATCCTGCGTCACGTCGTCGATCGGCTTCATCCCGTCGACCTTCTCGAGCGCGCCCTTCTGCTCGTAGTGAGCGGAAAGAGGCGCGGTCTGCTCGCGATAGGATGCGAGCCGCGCCTTGAAGACCTCCGGGTTGTCGTCCTTGCGGACAGCCTCGCCACGGGCCTCGGTCTCGCGCGCGCGGTTCTCGATGCGGGCGAGAAGCGCATCTTCGTCCACGACGAACTCGATCACGGCGTCGAGCGCCATCCCCTTGCCGGCGAGCATCTCTTCGAGCGCGTCCGCCTGGGCCACCGTGCGCGGGAAGCCATCGAGAATGAAGCCCTTGCGCGCATCCGGCTCCTCGATCCGATCCGAAACGATGCCGACCACGATGTCGTCGGAGACGAGGCCGCCCGCATCCATGACTTCCTTGGCCTTGCGGCCGACCGGCGTGCCGGCGGCGACGGCGGCGCGGAGCATGTCGCCGGTCGAGAGCTGCGGAATGCCATAGCGCTCGGATATGCGGACGGACTGCGTCCCCTTTCCGGCGCCCGGCGGCCCCAACAGGATGATTTTCATTGGCGCTAGCCCCCTTCGTCCTCGAACTTCCATCGAATCAGCGACGTCTCGAACCCTTCAACTTGGCCTTCTTGACGAGCCCCTCATACTGGTGTGCCATCAGGTGTCCGTGCACCTGCGCCACCGTATCCATCGTGACCGTCACCACGATCAGCAACGACGTACCGCCAAGATAGAACGGCAGGGCCGCGTAGGATATGAGGAATTCGGGTATGAGGCAGACCACCGTCAGATAGGCCGCGCCGATGACAGTGACCCGCGTGAGCACGTAGTCGATGTAGTCTGCAGTACGCTCGCCGGGGCGGATGCCCGGAATGAACCCACCGTGCTTCTTGAGGTTGTCCGCAGTCTCGGACGGATTGAAGACGATCGCCGTATAGAAGAATGCGAAGAAGATGATCAAGCTGGCATAAAGGATCATGAACAGCGGACGACCGTGCCCGAGATAGATCGCGATGGTCGCCAGGATCCCCTCGCCGCCCTGCGCTGCGGAGAAGCTCGCGACGGTGGTGGGAAGCAGAAGCAGCGACGACGCGAAGATCGGCGGGATCACGCCTGCCGTGTTGAGCTTGAGCGGCAGGAACGAGGTCTGCCCGTCATACAGCTTGTTGCCAACCTGGCGCTTTGGATAGTTGATCAGCAGGCGGCGTTGCGAGCGCTCCATGAAGACGACGAAATAGATGATCGCCAGCGCCATGACGATGACGAAGATGATGAAGATCGTCGAGATCGCGCCCTGGCGACCGAGCTCGAGCAGGCCCGCCGACGCCATCGGAAGCTGCGCGACGATCCCCGCGAAGATGATCAGCGAGATGCCGTTTCCGATACCGCGCGCCGTGATCTGCTCGCCGAGCCACATCAGGAACATCGTGCCGCCGGTCAGCGTGATCACGGTCGTGATGATGAAGAATCCGCCGGGGTTGACGACGATGCCGCCGCCGCTCTGCAGCCCGACCGCGATGCCCCACGACTGGAACAGCGCCAGCACCAGCGTCAGGTAGCGGGTGTACTGGTTGATGACCTTGCGACCCGATTCGCCCTCTTTCTTGAGCGCCTCGAGGGTCGGCGAGACCGCCGTCAGCAGCTGCATGATGATGGCTGCCGAGATGTAGGGCATGATGTTGAGCGCGAAGATCGCCATGCGCTCGACGGCGCCGCCCGAGAACATGTTGAACATGCCCAGGATACCGCCCGACGCCGCCTGGAACGACTGCCGCAGCGCCTCCGGGTCGATGCCCGGCAGCGGAATGTAGGTCCCCAGACGATAGATGATCAGCGCGCCGAGGGTGAACCAGATGCGCTTCTTGAGCTCATCCGCCTTCGCGAGGGCGCCGAAATTGAGGTTAGCCGCAAGTTGCTCGGCAGCAGAGGCCATAGGGCCCTCCTAGTGTGAATCCGACGATGTCGGTGAGGAGACGTCGGTGCGGAGAAACTCCCGCAACAGCCTCCCGCTTTCTTAACCCAGCCGGCGCGACCAAGAAAGCCGATGCGGAGAATTTCCTGGTGGGGATCGTCTCGGCAACGTCGGACTGATGGACACGCTGGCAAGCAAAACGGCGGCCTCGCACGCAATCGCACGGGCCGCCGCTCGCTCGTCACCTAAATGGTGTCAGACTCATGCCGGCGCAACGTCCTCGCCCGGCACCGTGACGGTGCCGCCGGCGCGTTCGATCGCCGCACGTGCGGTCTTCGATGCTCCGGCCACGTCGAAGGTCAACTTGGCCTTCAACTCGCCGATGCCGAGGATCTTGACGCCATCGCGAACCCGCGAGCACACGCCGGCGGCGACGAGCGCCTCGACCGTGACCGGAGCCGAGACGTCGAGACGACCAGCATCGACGGCCTGCTGAATGCGGCCGACATTGACTTCGTTCAGATCACGCGCGCCGATGTTGTTGAAGCCGCGCTTCGGCAGGCGGCGATGGATCGGCATCTGGCCGCCCTCGAAGCCCTTGATCGCAACGCCCGAACGGGACTTCTGCCCCTTCACGCCGCGACCGGCCGTCTTACCCTTGCCGGAACCGATGCCCCGACCCACCCGCATGCGCTTCTTGACAGCGCCGGGGTTGTCACGAATTTCATTGAGCTTCATGACCGCCTCCTTACTTGCCGTCTACGACGCGCACGAGGTGCTTGACCTTCTCGATCATGCCGCGGACCGCGGATGTATCGGGAAGCGTGGACTGGCGACGGATCTTGTTCAGGCCAAGGCCGACAAGGGTCTGACGCTGCTTGGCTTCACGCCGGATCGGAGATCCGGTCTGCTCAACCGTAATGGTCTTCTCAGCCATCGTTGCCTCCTCAGCCTTCTGCCATGGCGGCGTCGGAATCGCGACGGCGGCCCTGTAGGGCGGACACCTTGATTCCGCGGCGCGCCGCGACGGAACGCGGGCTGTCTTCGGCCTTGAGGGCATCGAAGGTCGCACGCACGAGGTTGTAGGGGTTCGACGAGCCGAGCGACTTCGACACGACGTCCTGCATGCCGACCGCCTCGAAGACGGCGCGCATCGGACCACCCGCGATGATGCCCGTACCGGCCGGAGCCGCGCGCAGGATCACCTTGCCGGCGCCGTGACGGCCCGCTACGTCATGGTGAAGCGTGCGGCCTTCGCGCAGCGGCACCCGGATCAGCCCCCGCTTGGCGGCTTCCGTCGCCTTGCGAATGGCCTCGGGAACCTCACGGGCCTTGCCGTGACCGAAGCCCACGCGGCCCTTCTGGTCGCCGACGACGACGAGCGCGGCGAAGCCGAAGCGACGACCACCCTTGACGACCTTCGCGACACGATTGATGTGAACGAGGCGATCGACGAATTCGTTGTCGCGCTCGTCCCGATCGTGCCTGTCTCTTTCTCTAGCCATATCCACTCTCACTGACGCGGGCGGCGGGCCCGCTCGCTGATGGTGTACAGAAATCTACCGCCGTCAGAAATCCAGGCCGCCTTCGCGCGCTGCTTCCGCAAGCGCCTTGACGCGACCATGATAGATGTAGCCCGAACGATCGAAGACCACCTGGGTGACCCCGGCCGCAACCGCGCGCTCCGCGAGGAGCTTGCCGACGACCGATGCGGCATCCGTGTCCGCTCCGGTCTTAAGCTTCTCGCGCATGTCCTTCTCGAGGCTCGACGCAGCTGCAAGGGTCTTGCCCTGCACGTCGTCGATCACCTGAGCATAGATCTGCTTCGACGAGCGAAACACCGACAGACGCGGACGACCGTTGGCGGCCGCCTTGATCGCGCGGCGGACGCGAGCCTTGCGGCGCGAAACCGCATCAAACTTGTTCGCCATAACCCGCGCTCCTTACTTCTTCTTGCCTTCCTTGCGGAAGATATATTCGTCGGAGTACCTCACACCCTTGCCCTTGTAGGGCTCGGGCGGACGATATTCGCGGATTTCCGCGGCAATCTGGCCGACGCGCTGCTTGTCGATACCGGAGATGACGACTTCCGTCGGCTTCGGCGTGGTGATCGTAATGTCGGCGGGGATTTCGAAATCCACGTCGTGGCTATAGCCGAGAGCCAGCTTCAGGACCTTGCCCTGAACGGCTGCACGGTAACCGACGCCGGTGATTTCGAGCTTGCGCTCGAAACCCTTCGAAACACCGTCCGCGATGCTCTGCAGCATCGAGCGCGACATGCCCCACTTGGAGCGCGCCACCTTGGTCTGATCGCGCGGCGTGACCGCGACGGCGCCGTTTTCGAACACGACCGCTACTTCGTCAGGGACCAGAAAGGACAGTTCGCCCTTCGAGCCCTTCATCTTTACTACCTGCCCGTCGACCGACGCCGTCACACCTGACGGCACCGGGACGGGCTTCTTGCCAACTCGAGACATTGCCTAAGCTCCCGTGGTTCCTTGCCAGTACTCGTCGGATCAGAAGATCTTGCAGAGCACTTCGCCGCCCACGTTGCTTTCGCGGGCCTCGTGATCGGCCATGACGCCCTTGGACGTCGAGAGAATGATGGTTCCGAGACCATCGGCCACGCGCGGCATTGTATCGATCGACATGTACACCCGGCGGCCAGGCTTGGAGACGCGCTCGATCGAGCGGATCACCGGCTGTCCGTCATAGTACTTCAGTTCGATGCTGAACTCGGAACGTCCGTTGCCGAACTCCGCCGAGGAATAGTCGCGGATATAGCCTTCCGACTTCAACACGTCGAGAACCCGAGCGCGCAGCTTGGAGCCGGGCGTCGTGACGGTGTTGCGACGGCGCAGCTGCGCATTGCGGATACGCGTCAGCATGTCGCCGACGGGATCATTGATCGCCATGAGATGCCCTCCTTACCAGCTGGACTTGACGAGGCCCGGGATCAGACCGCGAGAGCCGAGCTCACGCAGGGCGATACGGGACATGCCGAGTTTGCGGTAGTAGGCGCGGGGGCGCCCGGTGACTTCGCAGCGATTGACCACGCGCGTGGGGTTGGCGTTGCGAGGGATCTCCGCAAGCTTGAGGCGCGCAACAAAACGCTCCTCCATGGAGAGCGACTCGTCGTTCGCCATGCCAAGAAGCCGTGTCCGCTTGCCGGCGTATTTCGCCACGAGCTTGCGACGGCTCTTGTTCTTCTCGATCGCGCTTTTCTTAGCCATTTATATCCTCCGGTGTCCGCGTATGAGGCTGTCCAGCCTCACTGCCGGAACGGGAAATTGAAGTGACGCAGCAGAGCGCGCGCCTCTTCGTCGGTCTTTGCGGTCGTCGTGATCACGACGTCCATGCCCCAGATCTGCTCGGCTTTATCGTAGTTGATCTCGGGGAATACGATATGTTCCTTGATGCCGAGCGCGTAGTTGCCGCGGCCGTCGAAGGATTTGGGGTTCAGGCCGCGGAAATCCCGCACGCGCGGCAACGCAACCGTCACCAGGCGATCCAGGAACTCGTACATGCGAACCTTCCGCAAGGTAACCTTGCAGCCGATCGGCATGTTTTCACGAACCTTGAACGCCGCGATCGCCTTGCGGGACCGGGTGATGACCGGAGCCTGGCCCGCGATGAGCGCGAGATCGGCAGCGGCCGTCGAGGCCTTCTTCGAATCGGCGACAGACTCGCCGACGCCCATGTTCAGGACGATCTTCTCGATCGTCGGAACCTGCATCGGGTTCTTGTAGCCGAATTCCTCGATCAGCTTGGGACGCACCACGTCTTCGTAGTGCTTCTTGAGCCGCGGCGAATAGCCGTTCACTGAAGCCTCAGCCATCGATCAGATCTCCCGAACGCTTGGCGAAACGAACCTTGCGCCCGTCTTCCAGAACCTTGAAACCAACCCGGGTCGGCTTGCCGTCCTTCGGATCCGCATAAGCGAGATTCGAAAGCTGGAGCGGAGCCTCCTTGGTGATGATGCCGGCTTCCTGCGACGCGGTCTGGCGCTGATGGCGCTTCACCGTGTTGACGCCGCGGACCAGCGCACGGTCTTCCGACGGCATGACCTTGACGACTTCGCCGGTCTTGCCCTTGTCACGACCCGTGAGCACGACGACCTTGTCGCCCTTCTTGATCTTGGCAGCCATTACAGCACCTCCGGCGCCAGCGAGATGATCTTCATGTGGTTCTTGGCGCGAAGTTCGCGCGGGACCGGTCCGAAGATACGCGTGCCCACGGGCTCCTTGTTGTTGTTGATCAGCACGGCCGCATTGCGGTCGAAGCGGATCACGGAGCCGTCCTGGCGCTGAATGTCCTTGGCGGTGCGCACGACGACGGCGCGCATGACGTCGCCCTTCTTCACGCGACCACGCGGGATGGCCTCCTTCACGGAGACCACGATGATGTCACCGACCGACGCGTACTTACGCTTCGAGCCGCCCAGAACCTTGATGCACATGACACGACGGGCGCCGGAATTGTCGGCTACGTCGAGATTGGTCTGCATCTGGATCATGGCTTTGATCCTTTCCTTGTCTCAGACAGGTTTCCGGCCGAAGAGCAGAATCGCCCTACCGGACTACGCCTGACGGGGATCTGTAGTCCCCTGCCTATGATCGCGAAAGGCGCTCCGATACACGAAGCGCCGCTCACATACAACCCCAAAAAACCAAAGTCAGCTCTTCGACGCTTCGTCGACGAGGACCCAGCTCTTCAGTTTGGACATCGGACGCCCCTCTTCGATCATCACAATGTCACCAGCCTTGGCGGCATTGTTCTCGTCGTGGGCGTGATAATTCTTCGTACGACGCACCGTCTTCTTGAGAAGGGGGTGCGTGAAACGGCGCTCGACCTTCACGACAACAGTCTTGTCCTGCTTGTCGCTGACGACGACGCCCTGCAATACGCGCTTCGGCATGATATTTTTCCTTACGCCTTTGCTTCAGTCTGCTTGCGGCGCTGAATCGTCTTCACGCGCGCAATGTCCTTGCGGACCTGCGTGACGCGGGACGTGTTTTCCAGCTGGCCGGTCGCACGCTGGAAGCGCAGGTTGAACTGCTCCTTCTTGAGCGAAACCAGTTCGTCCTGGAGCTGATCAGCCGTCATCGCCTGCATGTCGGATACCCGTTGGTTGGACTTCATGGCACCCTCCTCACTCTGCGATGCGCTGGATGAAGCGCGTGCGGATCGGCAACTTGGCTGCACCAAGACGCAGCGCCTCGCGGGCGATGTCCTCGGCGACGCCGTCGATCTCGAACATGATCCGACCAGGCTTGACCCGGGCAGCCCAATACTCGTTCGAGCCCTTGCCCTTACCCATGCGCACTTCGGTCGGCTTCTTCGAGACCGGAACGTCCGGGAAAATCCGGATCCAGACCCGACCCTGACGCTTCATCTGGCGGGTGATCGCGCGGCGAGCCGCTTCGATCTGCCGCGCGGTGACGCGCTCGGGCTCAAGAGCCTTGAGGCCGTACTGGCCAAAATTGAGATCCGTGCCGCCCTTCGCGAGACCGTGGATACGGCCCTTGAACTGCTTGCGGAACTTTGTCTTCTTCGGTTGCAACATGGCAAACCTCCCGTTCCGACGTTAGGCCGCTTGATCGCGGCGGCCACCACCGGAGCGGCCTCCCTCTTCGTTCATGCGCTTGTCTTGCGCCATCGGGTCGTGCTCCAGGATTTCTCCCTTGAACACCCAGACCTTGATGCCGCAGGTTCCGTAGGTCGTAAACGCCGTAGCCGTGCCGTAATCGACATCGGCGCGCAGCGTGTGCAAGGGCACACGACCTTCGCGGTACCATTCGAGGCGCGCGATTTCAGCTCCACCCAGACGACCCGAGCAGTTGATGCGAATACCCTCGGCGCCCAGACGCATGGCCGACTGAACGGCCCGCTTCATGGCGCGACGGAACGCAACGCGGCGCTCGAGCTGCTGTGCAATCGAATCCGCAACGAGCGTGGCGTCGATTTCCGGCTTGCGGACTTCGACGATGTTGATCGTCACTTCCGCATTGGTCATCTTGCCGACGATCTTGCGAAGCTTCTCGATGTCCGCGCCCTTCTTCCCGATCACGACGCCCGGACGGGCGGAGTGGATCGTGACGCGGCACTTCTTGTGCGGACGCTCGATGATGATGCGCGAAACGGCCGCCTGCTTCAGGTGCTTCATGAGAGCCTCGCGGATCGCGACGTCCTCGTGCAGCAGGCGAACGTATTCGCTGCCTTCAGCGTACCAACGGGAATCCCAGGTCCGGTTGATACCGAGCCTGAGGCCGATCGGGTTTACTTTCTGACCCATTCCTGGCTCCTCAAGCTTGCGAAGGCTGTTCGCGAACCACGATCGTGAGGTTCGAGAAAGGCTTCAGGATACGCGCGCCACGACCGCGAGCGCGGGCATGAAAACGCTTCATGACGAGCGCCTTGCCGACGAAGGCCTGCGAAACGACCAGATCGTCCACGTCGAGATCGTGGTTGTTCTCGGCGTTGGCGATGGCGCTCTCGAGGCACTTCTTCACGTCGCGCGCAATGCGCTTGCGAGAGAATTCGAGATCGGCCAGAGCCGTCGCGACCTTCTTGCCGCGGATGAGCTGCGCAACCAGGTTCAGCTTCTGAGGGCTGACCCGAAGCATGCGCAGCACTGCCTTGGCTTCGCTGTCGCTCAACGCGCGGGGGGTAGCTGGCTTGCCCATGTTACCGCCTCCTCGCCTTTTTGTCCGCCGCGTGACCGTGGAATGTCCGGGTCGGCGAGAACTCGCCGAACTTGTGACCGACCATTTCCTCGCTCACGTTGACGGGGATGTGCTTCTGACCGTTGTAGACCCCGAAGGTGAGGCCCACGAACTGCGGAAGGATCGTGGAGCGACGGCTCCAGATCTTGATGACGTCGTTGCGGCCAGACGCGCGAGCTGTCTCGGCCTTCTTGAGAAGATAGCCGTCGACGAACGGGCCCTTCCAGATTGAACGTGCCATGGCGCGCTCCTTACCTCTTCTTGCGGGCGTGGCGGCTCGAGACGATAAACTTGTCTGTCCGCTTGTTGGACCTGGTCTTGCTGCCCTTTGTGGGCTTGCCCCAAGGGGTGACCGGGTGACGACCGCCGGAGGTGCGGCCTTCGCCGCCGCCGTGCGGGTGATCGATCGGGTTCATGGAGACGCCGCGGTTATGCGGACGACGTCCAAGCCAGCGGTTACGTCCCGCCTTGCCCATCGACGTGTTCATGTGGTCCTGGTTCGAGACCGCGCCGACCGTCGCAAAGCAACGCCCATGCACCATCCGCTGCTCGCCGGAGCCGAGACGCACGGACACATAGCCCTGGTCACGACCGACGATCTGCGCGTAAGACCCGGCCGAGCGAGCAACGGTGCCGCCCTTTCCGATCTTCAGCTCGATATTGTGGACCACCGTACCCACCGGGATGTTCCCGATCGGCATGGCGTTGCCAGGCTTGATATCAGCCTGATCGGCCGATGTCACCTTGTCGCCGATGCTGAGGCGCTGCGGCGCGAGGATGTAGGATTGCTCCCCGTCCTCGAACGTGATCAGCGCGATATAGGCCGTGCGATTGGGATCGTACTCGATCCGCTCGACAGTTGCCGTATCACCCAGACGTGCGCGGCGCTTGAAATCGACGATCCGGTAGGTCCGCTTGTGGCCGCCGCCACGGAAGCGAACAGTTACGCGTCCCGTGTTGTTGCGGCCGCCCTTGGAGGACAGACCTTCCGTAAGAGACTTGACCGGCTGACCCTTGTGCAGGCCCTTCCGGTCGACGATCACGAGCTGACGCAGGCCAGGCGTGATCGGTTTGAAATGCTTCAAAGCCATAGGATCACTCCCCTACCTAGCTCACAGACCCGTGGTCACATCTATCGCCTGACCCTCTTCGAGGGTGACGATGGCTTTCTTCACGTCGTTTCGACGGCCCTTGATGCCGCGGAAGACCTTGATCTTGCCCTTGGTGATCGCGGTATTGACGCTCTTCACCTTGACATCGAACAACTTCTCCACCGCAGCCTTGATCTGCGGCTTTGTCGCAGTCGGGGCCACTTCGAAAACGACTTTATTCTGCTCCGAGAGGTTCGTTGCCTTCTCGGTGATCACCGGAGCGATGATCACGTCGTAGTGGCGCGGATCGATGCTCATTTGAAACGCGCCTCCAGCGCATCGACAGCCGCCTTCGTGAGAACGAGCTTCTCGCGACGGAGGATGTCGTAGACGTTGATTCCCTGGATGGGAAGAACGTCCACATTGGGGATCGACCGGGCTGCGAGCTGGAAGTTCGTCTCCACCTCGGAACCGCCGATGAACAGGGCGTTGACGAGGCCGAGCTTGCCGAACTGCTCGCGCAGGGCCTTGGTCTTGGGTGCGTCAAGCCGGATATCGTCGATGATGATGAGCTCTTCGCTCTTCAGCTTCGTCGAAAGGGCGTGACGCAGCGCCAGGGCGCGGACCTTCTTGGGAAGATCATGCGCATGGCTGCGAACCACCGGACCGAAGGCCCGACCACCGCCGCGGAACAGGTTGGAGCGCGCCGAACCGTGGCGAGCGCCGCCTGTGCCCTTCTGGCGATAGATCTTCTTGCCGGTCCGAGCGATCTCGGCTCGGGTCTTGGTGGCGTGCGTGCCGGCCTGACGCTTGGACAGCTGCCAGCGCACGCAGCGCTGCAGCAGATCCGAGCGGGGCTCCAGCCCGAAAATCGCCTCGTCGAGCTCGACCGAGCCGGCGCTGCCGCCGTCGAGCGTGGTGACGTCGAACTTCATCACGCATTCTCCCCGTTCTGCTCGGGCGCGGCCTCGACCGGCGCCGGCGATTCGACCGCTTCACCGTTGCCGGCCTCGCGGAACTTCCCAGGTACGGGCGCATCCTTGGGGAGCGCGCGCTTCACGGCGTCCCGCACGAAGATGTAGCCGCCGGCGACGCCGGGAACCGCACCCTCGACCAGGATGAGACCGCGATCCGGATCCGTCTGGACCACACGCAGGTTCTGCGTGGTGACCCGTTCAGCGCCGAGATGCCCGGGCATCTTCTTGCCCTTGAAGGTCTTGCCCGGATCCTGACGTCCACCGGTCGAACCGATGGAGCGGTGGGATACCGAGACGCCGTGGGTGGCGCGAAGACCGGAGAAGTTCCAGCGCTTCATGCCGCCCGCGAAGCCTTTGCCCGTCGAGGTGCCGGTGACGTCGACGAACTGGCCGACGACGAAATGGTCCGCAAGGATTTCGGCTCCGACCGGAATCACCGCGTCTTCCGAGACGCGGAACTCCGCAAGCTTGCGCTTGGGCTCGACCTGGGCGATCGCGAAACGACCGCGCTCGGCTTTCGAGACGTTCTTTACCTTTGCCTTGCCGACGCCAACCTGCAGCGCGACGTAGCCATTCTTGTCCTGTGTCCTGTGAGCAATGACCTGACATTGGTCGAGCTTCAGAACGGTGACCGGGATATGTTCCCCCGCATCAGTGAAGACGCGGGTCATCCCGACTTTTTGCGCGATGACGCCTGAGCGCATGAGCGTGTCCTCTCGGCGTGTTACTGCCAAAGCTCTAAGCCTGCCGCTTAGAGCTTGATCTCCACATCCACACCCGCGGCGAGGTCGAGCTTCATCAGCGCGTCAACGGTTTGCGGGGTGGGATCGACGATATCGAGCACACGCTTGTGCGTGCGGATCTCGAACTGTTCGCGCGACTTCTTGTCGATGTGCGGCGAACGAAGCACCGTAAAGCGCTCGAGCCTGGTCGGGAGCGGAATAGGCCCACGAACCTGAGCACCCGTGCGCTTGGCGGTCGACACGATTTCTCGGGTCGATGCGTCAAGCACGCGGTGATCGAACGCCTTCAGGCGAATACGAATGTTTTGACCGTTCATGGGGTTGCCCCGTCAACAGAGAAAGGCGCGGCCAGCGGCTGGGCCGCGCCTTCGAAAAATACGGAAAGATCAGTCGAGAACCTGGGCGACGACGCCGGCGCCGACGGTGCGGCCGCCTTCGCGGATAGCAAAGCGCAGCTTCTCTTCCATTGCGATCGGCACGATCA
>Ga0208490_100343_pt1 | contig 32655 bp, 31 predicted proteins | sample SubbioAug_CSWold_FD_184818 | JGI IMG/M metagenome (GOLD analysis project Ga0208490, IMG submission 184818) | Serpentinite rock and fluid subsurface biosphere microbial communities from McLaughlin Reserve, California, USA - CR11Aug_CSWold (SPAdes) | ecosystem: Environmental > Terrestrial > Deep...
CCACGAGCCTCTACCGCCACGGCGCAATCCTCGTCTCGAACGGGCCCGTGGCGGTGGGCTGTTTGAGCTGGACGGAGCTGTAGCGAGAGCCCGCATCCCAATACATCCCCCCGGAACTTGCCCGTCCGGCAAGCGCATGCCTGCGTATCGACAGGCAGCGAACCCGCGCGTCATAAAAGCGCGGAACTGTTTCAAGAAGAATGACCGGGAAGGACGTCCGATGGAGATGTATGTGAACCGCTTCAAGGCGGGGTTGAAGCGTGGCGAGACGCAGATCGGGCTGTGGTGCAGCCTGTCGAGCAATGTCTCGACCGAGACGCTGGCCGATGTGGGCTTCGACTGGCTGCTCATCGACATGGAGCATTCGCCCAACGAGTTGCCCACCGTGCATTCCCAGCTGCAGGCCATCGCGCGTTCACCGACGACGCCCGTGGTGCGGCCCGCCTGGAACGACCCGGTCGTGCTCAAGCGGTTGCTCGATATCGGTGTGCAGACCGTGCTCATTCCATTTGTCCAGAACGCGGAGGAGGCGCGGCGCGCCGTGGCGGCGACGCGGTACCCGCCATCCGGCATTCGCGGCGTCAGCGTCTCCAACCGCGCCAACGGCTTTGGCCGGATCAAGGATTATTTCGCCCGCGCCAACGACGAGATCTGCGTGCTCGTGCAGGTGGAGACCGGGGCGGCGCTGTCCGTGATCGACGAGATCGCGGCGGTGGACGGCGTCGACGGCGTCTTCATCGGCCCATCCGATCTCGCAGCGGATCTAGGCCATCTCGGCAATTCCGCGCATCCCGACGTCCACGGCGCGATCCTGAAGGGGATCGACGCGATCCTGAAGGCCGGAAAGGCTCCCGGCATTCTGGCGCCGGTCGAGGCGGATGCGAAGAAGTGGCTCGATGCGGGTGCCGTCTTCGTCGCCGTCGGCTCCGATCTCGGCGTGCTGACGCGCGGCAGCGAGGCGCTGCTCGCGAAGTTCAGACCGCCCGCGTGACGCTTCAGACCGGGTGCAGCCCGAGCTGCGCCCTGAGCAGGGCGAGCGTCGCGATCTCCTCGATCGCGAGATCGGGCTGCTCGCCCTTGCCCGCCTCCGCGAACGCCGCATCCGTCTTCTCCGCGAGTTCGCCTTCGAGATAGAGATCGACGATCGCGGGGTGGATATAGCACTTGCGGCAGACGGCGACGGTGTTGCCGAGCCGGGCGGCGACCTCCGAGATCGCCTTGCGCAGGTTGCGTCGCGCCTGAGTCAGCGAGCCGAATTCCGGGTATTCGCGCAGGGCGACGACTGTGAGCACGGTGCCCGACCAGGTCCGGAAGTCCTTGGCCGAGATGTTCTCGTTTCCGATGTCGTGCAGGTAGGCGTTGACGTCCGACGAGGTGATCACGTGGCGATCGCCATCCTCGTCGAGATATTGGAACAAGTGCTGGCCGCGGATTTCCTGGCAGGTCCGGATGATGCGGGCGACGCGCCTGTCGCGAATGCGAAGCTTCCACTCCTTGCCGCTCTTGCCCTTGAAGACGAGCCGCAGGCCATTGCCGTCATCGACGACGTGGCGGTTGCGGAGCGTGGTCAGGCCGAAGGACTTGTTCTGCTCGGCGTATGAGGCGTTTCCGATCCGGATCAGCGTCGTATCGAGCAGGCGCACGATCGTGGCGAGGATCTTCTCCCGGGGCAGCTCACGTTTGGCGAGATCGCGGGCGACGCGGGCGCGGATTTGGGGCAGGGCCTCGGCGAACTCGATCAGCCGCTCGTATTTGTGGCTGTCGCGCACCTCGCGGAAGCGCGGATGGTAGCGGTACTGCTTTCGCCCGCGTGCGTCGCGCCCAGTCGCCTGGATGTGCCCCGCCTCGTCGGCACAGATCCAGACGTCCTCATAGGCGGGGGGAATGGCGAGAGAGCGGATGCGGGCGAGGACGGACTTGTCGGTGATGCGCTCGCCTTTTGCATCCACATAAGTGAAGCCGCGCCCGGATCTGCGACGGCGGATCCCCGGTTCGTCGTCGTTGACATAGCGCAGATCCGCCTTTGCCGCCGCTTCCTCGGGGCTGATGTGGAGGTCGGTTTCCGGGGGATCTTCCCCTTCAGCAAGATCAAGCATGGGAGTTTCGGGGGCAGGAGACGGCCCGGGCGCTGCCGCCGAAACTGGATTTCTCGCGTACCATGCTCTGCTCGCTCCGAATGAGTGCAGCATGGAAAGTCGTCAGGATCGGGGAAGTTCCTACAGCCGAGCCGGGCGAATTGTATCAGGCCACAGCGACAGTTACGCCGATTGCACCAATCCCCAGCATTGCCCAGGCCACGTAGTCGCGCACGTCGCCCGTGTGGATGCGGCGGGCGGAAGTGGCGAAGGCGAGAAGGCCTCCGAGCCGGGTATCGCGCAGCCGCTTGGCGCCGATCGATGCGACCACGAGCGCGAGCGCCGCAGCCGGTCCGACGAACGACCCGAATCCCGTTTCCGTCGAGCCTGGAGCGAGGGGCGTCGCAAGCGGTGTCCGCACACCCTCGATCACGGCGGCGGCGTAGGCCTCTCTGTCGATAAAGCGCGATGCGCCTGCATGCACGATCTCCTGCGACCCCGCGATCAGCAGAAGCGTGTTCGTCCCGATCAGCACGAGGGCGAGGAAAGCGATGGCGAGGAGGGACAGCCAGCCGTTGGCGGGGCTGAACTGCGGCTGCGCGTAGCCCGTCGGATAGGTTCGCCAGGCGACGCCCAGCACTGCGGCCCCGCTGAGGATGGCGCTCAGCGTCAGGATGAGGACCGGGAGCCGCAATCCGGCCTCCTCGCTCGCCTCGAAGACCAGTTCCTTGCCCAGATACATGCCCCCCGGCGGCAGGCCCGCGATGGCGAGGCCGCCATAGGCGAGGAGGAGGAGAGCGATCATGCGGGCGGCGGCGTGGCTGCGGTAGTCTTCGCCGGCGATGGCGAGTATTCCTGCGCAGACGAAGAGCCCGCATTTGGCGAAGGCGTGGCCGACGAGATAGAGCGTTCCCCCCTCGATGCCGAGAGGGCTCTGCAGCGCGAGCGCCACCAGAAGCACGCCCACATGCGATACGGTCGTGAGCGCCAGCACCCGCTTCAGATCCGTCTCGACGAAGGCGAGAAGCGCTCCGGTCGCGGCAGTGAGGAGGCCGAGCGGGATCAGCAGGTTGCGCAGGAGGTCCGGCGGGAGGGTGTCGCCGGAAAAGACTGTCCAGTAGATCCGCGCCAGCCCGAACACTCCGATGGTGACGGAGGCCCCGCCGAACAGCGCGCTCACGGGGTTCGCGGCTCCCGCATAGGCGTCCGACACCCAGAACTGGAACGGCACGGAGGCGGCCTTCATCAGGAGCCCGCAGGCGATTAGCGCGAAGGCGAGCCGCAGCGCCGGCTCCCCCGCATGCTCCGGGAGAACGCGCCCGAGTTCCGCGAGGTTCAGCGATCCGGCGATCGCGTAGAGCACGCCGATGCCGAGCAGCACGAGTAGCCCTGCGATGCTGTTCGTGATGGCGAAGACGAATGCGCCGTGGAGCGCGCTGTGTTCGATCCGGTAGGCGGCCAGCACGAAGGCGGCGACGCCGGCGAGTTCAAAGAAGACGTAGAAGTTGAAGAGATCCCCCGTCGTGGAGAGGCCAGCGCCCGCGCCGAGAAAAACCATCATCAGCACCTGGAAGAGCGGGTGCATTTCGCGGAAGTAGACCCGCGCGAAGACGAGGGAGGCAGCGACGATGGCAGCTATCAGCGCCGCGAACCCGGCCCCGAGCACATCGATGACCATGCCGATGCCGATCACGCCCTCCGGCCGCGGCGTCCAGCCGCCGACCCAGACGACGAGCGGTCCATCGACAGCCGCCCGCGCCGCCAGAACCGCCCCCAGGCAAACGGCGAGCGCGGTGATGATCGCGATCGCGTCGACGAGGCTGCGGGGGACGTAGCGCTGGATCGCCGTGATGGCGACCGCCGCCGCGAACGGGCCGGCGACCAGCAGGGGCGCGTACCGCTCCATCAGCGCCGCCGTTGCGGCCGGGCGAAGAGGCTGCCGGGATCGAGCGTGCCCTTGCGGCGGTGGAATTCCACCGCGAGCGCCAGCAGCAGCGCGGTGATCGTCGCGCCGACGATGACGTCGATCATCGTCAAGGCCTGGGTGAGGGGATCGACGACCTGCTTGTCGAGATCGTCCTCCTCGCGGATCGGGGCGACGCCGCCCTCGTGGAAACCGATGGAGATGAGCAGCACTGCAGTCGCGGATTTTGCGACCGCGATGCATCCCACGATTTGGATGACGTTGCGGCTGACCGCGATGCCGACGAGGCCGATGACGAAGAGCCATGCGGTGGTGGCGGCGACGAGCCAGGTCATCGCCGCTCCTCCTCTGGGTTCACGCCTTCGGCCCGCACCTCGTCGAGATACTCGCGAAACAGAAGCGTCAGGCCCGCAGCCACGCCGACGCCTGCAGCGATGTTGAGCAGCGGAATCGTTCCCCCCGCCGTCATGCTCCCGGCGCTCCCGAGCGGCAGGATGTTCTCGAGAAACGCACCCCCGACAGCGAGGCCGGCGACCCCTATGGCGATATACGTCAGCGCGGAGATCGCCTTGACGACATCGAGGAGCGCCACCGGCGTCATCCGCGTCCAGAGCTCCCGCGAGCCCCCGAGATAGATCAGCACGAGCCCGCTCGCGAGGATCGCCCCGCCTTGGAAGCCGCCGCCCGGGGTGAGATGCGCGTGCAGCGTAGCGTAGAGCCCGAACAGGAAGACCACCGGCAGCAGGATGCGCGCGGAGGTGACGGTCGCTGAGCTGCGATCGATCCTTGCGCCGCGCATGATGATCGCCGGCGCTTCGCCGGCATCGGGGCTGCGTACGTCGCGAAACAGCAGGGCGACGCCGATGATGGCCGAGAAGATGATGAACTGCTCGGCCATCGTGTCGAAGGCGCGGTAGTCGAAGATGATGGCGGCCACGAGGTTTTCCGTCTTCCGCTCGTCACGACCCACCTGTCCGATCAGCGCCCCGAGAGCCGGCACCGACGCTCCGAAACGCGGCAGGTCGGCGAGGCCGATCACGGCGAGCGGGAGCGTCGCGATCGCCGCGAGAGACGCGATTGCGAGGCGCAGGCGATCATTCACCGCTGCCTCCTCCCATCGTCGCCTCCCGCATCGCCCTCCTTCGCCTCCCGACGCCTCCAGTTCCGCGCATTGGCGATCGCTGCGAGGAACATCAGCGGGACGGCGACGGCGCCGACGGCGAATTGCGCGAGCGCCACGTCCGGCGCACGCAGGGCGAGCAGCAGCAGGGCCAGCATCATGCCGTGAAAGCCGAGCGCGATGGTGTGCTTCAGGGGATCGGAGGTGAAGACGGCGGCGGTGCCGGAGGCGGCCGTCAGGATCATCAGGGTTGCCTGAACGAGCGTCATCACTCCTCTCCCTTTGCCGGTGCGGCGCGGCGGCGATCGCGGAAATAGAGGGCGCGGCCGAGCGCGTGGGTGGTGAGCGCGGTGCCCCCGAGGCTGATGGCGACGAAGATCAGCGCGCGTCCCCCGGCATCCGCGAGTGACGCCGTGCCGAGCGCCGCGATCCCGAGCGTCAGCGGACCGACGATGCTGGCGAGGCTTGCGTAATGCAGCCGAGCGAAAGGCTCGCGCAGGAAGACGAGGGCGATGCAGCACAGCAGCACGAGCGCGCTCCCGAGTGTCGCAACGAGAGCCGAGGCGATGCCGAGCCCGCTCACAGCCAGCGCTCCAGGAAGCGGGCGAAAGTCAGGGTGCCGATGATGTTGAGGAGGGCGAGCGCAATCGCGATATCCCAGAAGGGCGGCTCGTTGAGGGCCAGCGCAAGGACGACGACAAGGGACGCCGTGGCGGAGGCGGCGAGCTGGAAGGCGACGAGCCGCGACATCGCTTCACCGCGTACGACCGTCACTGCGCAGAGGCACAGCCCGGCGAGATAGAGCATCGCTGGCGCCATCCACCAGGCGCTCATTTCCCTGCACTCGTCATGTTCCTGCACTCGTCCATATTCCCGCACTTGTCATGGCGGCCACGCTTCCCGCGCCGGATCGTCGTCCTCCGGCGCAACCAGGTGGTGAAACACCACGCGCTCGTCCTCCCGGCGGATATCGACCACGTAGCTGTTGGGCGCGAGCGAGAGGACGAGCGCCACGATATCGGCGCGGGCATGACTCGCCAGATGCCTCTCGCGGAAGACTCCGGTATTCGGCTCGCGACGTGTTGCGACTTCGCGCACGGCAATGATCGATGCGCGGGCGATGGCGAGGCAATCGCGCCAGACCAGCCGGGCAATGCGGGCGTCGAGGCGCGGGGAGAGCTCCAGCCGCCCGGGCTCCCGTTCGGTCCGAAGCAGCGGAAGCGTGACGGCGAGACTCGCGGTTGCGCAAATCGCGGCTGCAACGAGCGCGATCGCTTCAGTGGAGCCTGATAGCGCAACGTATATAATCACAAGTAACAGCCATCCAGACAATATCCTGCGATACCCCTTGCGGTGTCCATCAAGCTTTGCCGTAAGCATTTACTACTTTCTTGAGAACGAGACGAATAGACGGGCAACTCTCAACCTAGGCCTTTGGTTCCGAACGCGCTTTTTGGAGGAAATCGGAGCAATTCAACCGATTGGCCAGGAACAATTTCGAAGCGTGGGAATTGGTTCGACAGGTCAACACTAGGAAGGAATTACCTATGAAGAATCTTTTGATGGCAGCAGCCCTCGGGGCTACGGCTCTCGTGCCCGTTACTGCCCTTGCGCAGACCGCGACGCAGCCGGCTCAGACGCAGCAGCAGCAGCCGATGCAGGCGCAGCCGGGCCAGATGCAGGAGATGCAGGTCGAGCAGATGGCGGTTTCCGATCTCATGAACCGTGAAGTCGTCTCCGAGCAGGGTGAGCCCGTCGGCACCGTCGCCGGCATCGTTCAGCAGGAAGGCGCCGAAGCGCTTCTCGTGATCGAGATGCAGCAGGACCAGACGCAGGTTCTCCTGCCGATGGACCGCGTCAGCATGCGTGGTGATCAGATTGTCGCGGAAGGCATGCAGGACGGCCAGCTGGCCGGCTCGCAGCAGTTCGGGACGGAGCAGCAGGCTCAGTATCAGCCCGTCGACGAGACGCAGCAGGTCCCGGTCCGCACGCAGCAGGCCCAGATGCAGCAGCAGCAGCCGCAGCAGGCGACACAGCAGCCGATGCAGCAGCAGCAGCCGATGCAGCAGCAGATGGCCGGCCAGGAGCAGCTTGAGCTGCAGGGCGGCTTCGTCGTTCGGCAGGGCCCCAACCAGCTCCTCGGCTCGAACCTGATGAGTGCCGACGTAATCGGCGCTACTGGCGAAAACATCGGCACGGTCGATGATGTCCTCATGGACAACGAAGGCCGCGTCCTCGCCATCATCGTCGGCGTCGGCGGCTTCCTCGGGATCGGCCAGCGCGATGTCGCCATTCCGGTCGATGCGTTGAACTTCGTCACCGCCGAGGCTACCGCTGCCGGTACGGCGACGCAGCCGACGGCGACCGGCACTGTCGGTGCGCCTGCAACCACGGCTCCCGGTCAGCCCGCCACTGCGCCTGGCGCAGCGCCCGGCACGGCAGCGCCCGGCACGGCTCCCGGCACGACGGCTCAGCAGCAGCCGGGCGGCACCGCCACCACCGGCACGGGTTGGGGCTGGGGTGCGGACGACGTCCTGCAGCACATCGAGGTCGCCTTTACCCGCGAGCAGCTCGAAGATGCGCCGGAATTCGCCCGTCTCGGTGAAAACCGCTAAGGCCTGAGACAGAGGGGCGGGTACTATCCCGTCCCTCGATTTCAACGCCAAAAGAAACCTCCCTGGGCTGCGGCCCAGGGAGGTTTTTTTGTTTAGTTTATCGCCTGTCGGTCGTCTCACTCGTCGCGCGTGATGCGCAGGATCTCGCCGTCCTCGTGCTCCGTCAGGACCCACAGCGCCCCGTCGTCCGCAACGGCGACATCGCGAATGCGGCGATCGAGATCGCCCAACATTTCCTCCTGCTCTGCGACTTCACCGTCCTCGACCCGCATGCGGATCACGTTGCGGCTGACGAGGCCGCCATGGAGCATGTGGCCCTGCCATTCCGAGAACATCTCGCCCGTGTAAAAAGCGAGCCCCGACGGCGCAACCGTGTCTTCCCAGATATGGACCGCATCCTCATAGCCCTCGACGCTGGCGCCTTCCCCTACAGGAGCGCCGGAATAATCGCGTCCCCCCGTCTGGAACGGCCAACCGTAATTCTTGCCGCCCTCGACAAGGTTGACCTCGTCGCCGGCGAGCGGGCCGTGCTCGTTGGCCCAGAGCTCGTAGGTTTCGGGATGGAAAGCCAGCCCCTGGCTGTTGCGGTGCCCCATCGAGAATATCATGTCGTCGACTTCGTCGTCGTCGAGATAGGGGTTGTCGTCGGGCACGGAGCCGTCATCGGCGACCCTGATGAAGGAACCCGCGTGATCCTCGCCGTCCTGCGAGCGGGAGATGTTGCGGCGCTCGCCGACCGACAGCACGATGGTGTTGTCACGCGGGTCGAAGGCGAAGCGCCCGCCGAAATGCAGCCCGCTCGAATCGTGCAGGTTCATGGTGTAGATGGTCTCGACGCCCTCGAGCCGCGCCGTATCGCCATCTTCCACGAGCCTGCCGCGCGCGATCGCTGTGCCGGTCCCCTCCTCGGAAGGCTCCGAGAAGCTGAAATAGACCCACTGGTTGTCGGCGTAATCCGGGTGCAGCGCGATGTGGAAGAGGCCTGCCTGGCTGCGGTCGGTCGGCCCCTCGTAGCGGAACGTCTCCGGCAGGCCCTGGATTTCGGTGATCAGCCCGAATTCCTGGTTCCCTATCTGCATGCGATTGGCGTTGCGCTCGGTCACGATGAAGCGGCCATCGGGGAGGAAGGCGATCCCCCAGGGGTGCTCGACCTCGGCTATGCGCTCGACGCGCAGCTGGTAGTGCTCCGTCGCGATGGTCTCCTGGGCGGCTGCCGGCGTATGAGTTGTGGCGAGGCTCGTCGCGCATAGAAAGGCGAATGCGGCGGCCGCGGTCCCAAACGTTCTTCTCCTGGTCACATGATCCTCCTATGTGAGAAATTGGGCAGTCGATCTGGAACCAGATGGAAAGCTGAAAGTTCCGGCGGTATCGCGAGGCGGGAGACGATGAAGGAGGAGGCCAAGACTCAACAGTCGAGACCGTAGAATTTCGAGTATTCGCTATGTGGAACATTTGTGCGGTATTGGGCGTAATTTCTCTAGCGACAGTGTGAGAACAGTTCATGAGAGAACTTTTGCAGATCCCGCTTCTGCGGCTCTTCATCCTGAACGGAGCCATGGGCATCGCCTTCGGCATCGCGATCGGGGCGGCGCTCTTCGCCCTCGATTTCCGGGGCGTGGGGACGCTGGCGTGGCGGACGGAGGGCGGGTTCCTCGCGCTCGCGATGATCTGCGCCGGCCTGAGCGTCACCTGCGGGAGCGCCGCGATCGCAACTGCCGTGATGCTGCTTCCCGAGAGGGCCGAGGACGACGCCGGGTACGGCCACCTGCCGGGACGACCGGATCGCCGCCATATTCGACGTGAGAGCCCCACGCCTTCGCAGGAAACACCCGCCAAGCCTTCTCACGCCCCGCACAAGATCCCCGGCATTCCCAACAAGGCCACCCCGGACGTGGATCCGTGACGGGATGATCGGTCTTGCCACGCGGCACAAGAATTCCTGAATTGCCAACGCGTCGCCACGCAAAGGCCGTGATCGGTTCATCAACGTCGCTTGCCGTCTTCCGCCGGTCAGCTTAAGCTTGCTCGCGCGAGGAAGACTGCATCTGTTTGTAATTATTAACTTTCGGAGCCCGCCGTGCATGCGCTGAACTGGTCGCGCTCCTTTCGGTTGCTTCGGTTTGGCAGCCTTGTGCTGCCTTTGCTCGTATTGATTGTCTGGGGGTTCTGGGCCTGGGAAAGCCGCAAGTCCGAAACGATCGCGCTTGCCGAAAACAACGTCGAACTGATCCAGCAATACGCCCAGAGCATCATCCAATCCCAGAGGAGCCTTCTGCTGGAGGCGGAGGAGTTGCTGCAGCGTGAGGGGCTCACCCCGGCCGGCCGCGAAGCGGTTCATCTCCATCTTGCTCGTCTGGTGGAGCGGTTCGAATACACGATTGGCATCGCCATCGCGTCGGCGGATGGCGCAATCATCGTCGCCAGCCAGCGATCCCCCGGCGCGGCACGCATTGACGACCGCAGCTATTTCCAGACGCTCCGGGACAGCGGCGCCACACTGACGATCGATCGCACGACGACACGGGTGTCGGGGCGCGAAGCCCTCGTGATCGCAAAGCGGCGTCCGGGAGACGGCTTTAACGGCGTGCTGGTTACCGCGGTCGATGTGCGGGCATTCACTGATTTCTTCGGTCGGATCACGGTGGACGAGAGGGCTTCAGCTTCCCTGCTGCGACGCGACGGCGCACTTCTCGTGCGGCATACGCCCGAGGCACCGCTGCTGATGCTTCCGCCCGACGCGCCGGCGGTCGAGGCAATCTCCCGAGAGCGCACGGGCGTCTACCGCGCGCTCGCCGTCAGCGATGGGATCGATCGCTTCTATGCGTTCGCGCAGATCGGCGATCTCCCGATCTTTGCGAATTTCGGTGCGCCGGCGGCGGCGATGCGCGAGGCCTGGCAAGGCGAGATGATGGTGATCGGCGCATTCCTCGGCATCGTCGCATTGCTCGGCTTCTACGGGACGGCGCAGACCGAGAGGCGGGTTCGCTCGGAGCGAGCGCGCCAGCAGTCGCAGTTCGATCGGCGATTGCTGGAGGAGGCGCAGCGTACCGCCGCGCTGCGCGAAACGCTGTTGCGCGAGGTTCACCATCGGACGAAGAACAATCTCCAGACGATCCAGTCGCTGATCAAGCTGCGGGGCGGCAGCGGCGACGCCAAGGCCATGATCAGCGAAATCGAGCAGCGGATCTGGGCGATCGCGGAGGTTCACGACCTGCTCTACAGTTCGCAGGAATTCTCGCGGCTGGACCTCGGCGAATTCCTGCACACCGTCTGCGCAAATCCGGCGATCGTGCCGCCCGAAAGCGGGATCGACGTCCGGTGCTGCGTCGAGACGGTCGAGGTCGATCTCAACGCCGCCGTGCCCCTCGCGCTCATCGTCGTCGAGCTCGTGACGAATGCGATCAAGCACGCGTTTCCCGACAAGGCTTCCGGCGTCATCGACATTCTCCTGACGCGCAACGGCGAGGATGCCGAACTCGTCATCAAGGACAACGGAATCGGCCTCCCCAAGGAGGCCGGCCGCAGTTCCGGGCTTCGTCTCGTGCGGGCGCTCGTCGGGCAGGTCGGCGGCGAGATCGCGATCGCGGATGATGGCGGCGCCGAGTATCGGATCCGCTTTGCGCCGGGGCAGGCGGAGCTTCCTGCGGACCCCGAGGTTGCTGCGTCGGAGTCGAAAACCGTCGCCTCGGATGAGGGCTCCCGGAGCATCCTCGCAGCAAAGCTGCCGTAACGCTCAACCCTCGCCATCCGGTTTTGTTGCGAATTTCTGAAGATCGGTCAGGTTGTCGCAAACTTCTTCAAGGGCAAAGAGGAGTACGCGCAGAGATCTGCCGTGCCTATCGCTGTCTTGCCATTCGCTGTCTTGCCATTCGCTGTCTTGCCTTTCGTTGTCTTGCATTCCGCTGTCCTGCGCGTCGCGCAGGCCCGCTTCTGCAGCATCCTGCGCCGCCGCGATCGATCTCTGCACTGCGTCGCTTTGTGGAACAGGTCGCCCGTTCTGGAGATAGGCCACCATCTTCTCCAGAAACGCCCGCGCCTCGCGCTGCACCTCCGTGACATGGCCTTTGAGGAACTGGCGGTTTTCCTGCCGAAGGTCGATGCGTTCGTGCCCGATCGCGCGGTCGAGGAGGACGAGCCCGTACCAGAGGCGGTCTACCGCGCCGACCAGATCGCGCAGCGGGCGGCCGGTCTTCAGGCGGTTGCGGATGCGCGTGTCCTGCAGGACGCTGCGGGCCGTCGCCATGTGGTTGACGAACTCGCCGTGAATTGCCCGACGCTTCCCAGTCTCGACCTCGCCCTCCGTTGCGAGCACCTGGGCCAGGTATTCGCCGCAGTCGCTCAGCGCATATTCGAGCATCCGCAGCACCCGGTTTCGCCCGAGTTCCGGCCAGACCAGTATGGTCGCGGCTGTGCCCAGCAGTGCGCCAAGCGAGATGGCGACGGCCTGCGCGATTGCGTCGGAAAACTCGGGATGCGACTGCACGGTGATCGCTGCGGCGGCGACGGCGCCGTATTGGAGGCTTGGCCAGACGGTGGCTATTCCGCTCGCGAGGGCGGTGGTGATTGCGACGCGAAGCAGCGCTCCGTCGTCGCCGGGAAAGATCAGTGTTGCGGCGAGACCGAAAATTGTCCCCATCGCCGTTCCGGCTATTCGGGTCAGTCCGACGAAGATCGAGGTGTCGGAATTCAGCTGGATCACGAAGATCGCCGAGATTACCGCCCAGCTGACATGCGGCCAGTCGAGCGCCGTGATCACCGCATAGGTCGCTGCGCTCGCGGCCATCGTCTGGAGCGCGACGCGCGCGACATCGCGGCGGGTCTCGCGGTCGAAACGGCTGGATAGAACGTCGCGCAGCCGCATCGCCTCAGCCGCCGAAGAGGACTGCAACGGTAATCCCGGCGATAACGATCACGGCGAGGCCGAGGCCGATGAAGGGCCAGGGCCTGCCCTGCTGCGCGTTGAAACTGTCCCGCCCCTGTTCCGTCGCGTTGGGGTGCGTCGCTCCAGGGCGCGTCTCATGCGCCCTTGCAAGCGCCACCTCGTGGGGGGAGGGGGGATGTCCGGCCGCTTCGTCGTCCGCGCCGAGCGGCGCCGCTGCGGGATCGCGGAACGGGACCTTGTCGCCGGTGCGTCCCGCGTCGATGTCCCGGCGGAGATCTTCGCTGCGGGCGGGCGTTTCGCCGCGCGAGGGGGCCACGGGGGGCGGGGGCTTCTCGATCATCGTCTTCCTCCGAAAATGCGTGCTGCAGGCAGCCGTCGCGCCCCCCGATCGGCGGGCGCTTGTGGAAAACTGCCGGGGCTGCGGAACGTTCAGAATCGGTTTCCACCATGAGGAACCGGGGAACCGAAGCAGCCGCATCGACTTGGCTTGTCGATACCAGCCAACGATGCGGAGGACGAAAATGAAGCTGAAGCTTCTCCACGAGAGCGACGGGTTGCGCAAATTTGCCGTCATCCTCGACACCGGCGACGAGATCATGGCCTGCCTGCAGCGCATCGCCTCAGAAGAGAACCTCTCCGCCGCGCAGGTCTCCGCGCTCGGCGCGTTCTCCGAGGCGGAGCTGGCGTTCTTCGATTGGGAGACGAAGGAGTATCTCCAGATCCCCGTATCCGAGCAGAACGAAGTCGCATCGCTCACCGGCGACATCGGAAAGGACAAGGAGGGGAAGCCTTCGCTGCATTTGCACGCGGTGCTCGGCAAGCGTGACGGGACGACTGTCAGCGGGCACCTCGTCAGCGGCATGGTGCGCCCGACGCTCGAGATCGTCGTGACCGAGAGCCCGGTGCATCTCCGGCGCCTGAAGGACGACGAGACCGGGCTCGCGCTGATACGGCTCACGTGAGGCAATCGCAGGCGAGGCGGAACCTCGCGCAATGGCTTGGTGTTCCACAAAGGAACATCCAAGAGGGTCCAGGAAGATTCAAGCGGGATCCGGAGACATCGGGAGACGCGCATGGCGACCGCCGCATTCGAACTCACGCTTCGCATCCACGGCGCGGTCTAAGCGCATGGGGATGAGCCGCCCGCAGGTTGCGATCGAGAAGCTGAAAGCGCGCGCCTATCGCATTCCGACCGACGCGCCGGAGGCCGACGGCACCTTCGCCTGGGATTCGACGACGATGATCATCGTGGAGGTCGAGGCCGGGGGCGTCACGGGACTCGGCTACACCTACGGCGCTGCGGCGATCGCGCCGTTTATCGAGGACGCGCTCGCGCCCGTCGTCATGTCCCGCGATGCGATGGAGACCGCCTTCATCTGGCGGGCGATGATCGACAAGGTGCGCAATATCGGACGACCCGGCCTCGCCTCCTGCGCCATCGCGGCGGTGGATGTGGCCCTGTGGGATCTGAAGGCGCGGCTGCTCGGGCTGCCGCTGGCCGATCTCTTCGGTGGCTCGTCGCGACCGGTCGCGATCTATGGAAGCGGCGGCTTCACGACGTATTCCGACGAACGCCTCGCCGAGCAGATCGCGCACTTCGTCTCGGATCTCGGCTGCGCTGAGGCCAAGATCAAGATCGGCGAGACGCCGGAGCGCGATCTTGCGCGGGCGGAGTTTGCCGCGCGGGCGATGGATGGTGCGCGGTTGATGGTGGACGCCAACGGAGCATACAGCGTCAAGCAGGCGCTGGGGCTCGGGCAGCGCCTCGCCGATATCGGCGTTTCCTGGTTCGAGGAGCCGGTATCGAGTGATGATCTCCCGGGCCTTCGCCTCGTGCGCGAGCGCCTGCCCGCCCCCATCGAGGTGGCGGCGGGGGAATATGCCTTCGATCAGTATTACGCGGCGGCGATGGTGGGTGCGGGGGCGGTCGACGTGCTCCAGCTCGATGCGACGCGCTGTTGCGGCTATACGGGATTTCTGCGGGGAGCCGCTGTCGCGGAAGCGAGCCATATCGACATCTCCGCTCATACGGCGCCCGCCCTGCACTTGGCCCTTTGCTGCGCCATCCCTGATACCCGCCACATCGAGTGGTTTCACGACCACGCCCGCATCGAGGCGATGTTTTTCGACGGCGCACCCCGCCCGAGCCGCGGTGCGATCGCACCCGACCTTTCGCAACCAGGGCACGGCCTCGTCTTCAAGCGGGAGGATGCCGAACGGTTCGCGCTGTAATCCCCCTCCAGATCACGAAAGCAAACGATGCCTGATCGCGTATTCGAGACCATCGAGCCTGCAACCGACCGCCGCCGCGAAACCGGCGAGGACGGGCGCGTCCACAGGGCCTATACGGCGACCGAAGCCGATCCGGCAAGGCTCGCCCGCGATCTGCGCGAGGCGACGAATTGCGAGGTGCTGTTTGATCGCGGCTCGCTTGCGATCTACTCCACCGATGCCTCGAATTACCGCCAGATCCCCATCGGCGTGGTCCTGCCGCGCTCCGTCGAGGACGTGATCGACGCTGTGAGCGTTGCCCGCGCCCATCGCGCGCCGCTCGTCATGCGCGGCGGCGGGACGAGCCTCGCCGGGCAGACCTGCAACACGGCCCTCGTCATCGACTTCTCGCGCTATCTCGACCGCGTGCTCGATCTCGATCCGGAAAACCGCCGCGCATACGTCGAGCCGGGCTGCATCCTCGACACCCTGCGCGACGCCGCCGAGGAGCATAATCTCACCTTCGGCCCCGACCCGGCAACGCACACCCACAACACGCTGGGCGGCATGATCGGCAACAATTCCGGCGGGGTCCATTCCGTGATGGCAGGGCTCACGGTGGACAATGTCGAGGAGCTCGACATCCTGACCTACCAGGGCGAGCGGTTCACGGTGGGAGCGACGAGCGAGGACGAGCTTGCGAATATCCTCGACCGCGACGATGCCAAGGCGCGGCTATACCGACAGCTCGTCGATTTCCGCGACAGATACGCCGATCTCATCCGCGAGAAGTTCCCCGATATCCCACGGCGCGTCTCGGGCTATTCCAACCTCGACTGGCTCCTGCCCGAGAAGGGTTTTCACGTCGCCCGCGCACTCGTCGGCACGGAGGCGACCTGCGTGATCGTGCTGGGAGCGAAGTTGAAGCTTGTGCCGAGCCCGCCGGAGCGCACGACCGTGGTGCTCGGCTTCCCCACGATTTTTGATGCGGCGGACGCGGTTCCCCGGGTGCTCGAACACGGCCCCCTCGCCTGCGAGGGGCTCGACAGCAAGCTGATCGAAAACCTCGACACGAAGAGCCTCCACACGGAGAAATTCGAGCTGCTCCCCGATGGCGAAGGCTGGCTCGTGGTGGAGTTCGGCGCGGACAAGAAGGATGAGGCGGATGCGCTGGCGCAGGCGCTGATCGACGCGTTCGAGGATGACGAGGGCGTCGATTACAGGCGGCTTTCCTCCGCCGACGACCAGAAGCGCCTGCGGTTGCTGCGCGAATCCGGGCTCGGCGCGACGGCCTATGTGCCGGGCGAGCCCGAAACCTGGGAGGGCTGGGAGGATACGGCGGTGCCGCGCGAGCGGCTGGGCGAATATCTGCGCGCCTTCCGCAAGCTCCTCGACAAGCACGGCTACGACACAGTGATGTACGGCCATTTCGGCGACGGCCTCGTGCATTGCCGGATCAACTTCAAGCTCGGCACGGAAGCAGGCCTGAAGACGCTGCGCACCTTCCTCGACGAGGCCGCCGAACTCGTGGTCGGCTTCGGGGGCACCTTGTCCGGCGAGCACGGCGACGGACAGGCGCGGGCGGGGCTTCTGGAGAAGATGTACGGGGAGGAGCTCGTCCAGGGCTTTCGCGAATTCAAGGCGATCTGGGATCCTCATCTGCGGATGAACCCCGGCAAGGTCATCGACCCCTATCCGATCCTTTCGAACCTGCGCATCGGCCCGCGCTTCGAGCCGCCCGAGCTGAAGACCGGATACGCGTACCCGGACGATCAGGGGAGTTTTGCCCGCGCCACCATGCGCTGCGTCGGCGTGGGCAAGTGCCGGCGGCTCGATCCCGAGGGCGAGGTGATGTGCCCGAGCTTCATGGCGACGCGGGACGAAAAGCACTCGACGCGGGGTCGCTCGCGGCTGCTCTTCGAGATGCTGCGCGAGGGGCCGATCAAGGATGGCTGGCGCAGCCGCGAGGTCGAGGAGGCGCTGGATCTTTGCTTTGCCTGCAAGGCCTGCAAGAACGATTGCCCCGTCAACGTGGACATGGCGACCTACAAATCCGAGTTCCGCTCGCACTTCTACAAGCGCCGGCTGAGGCCGCGCGTCGCGTACACGATGGGGCTGATCTACTACTGGGCGCAGCTCGGCTCCCGCATGCCGCATCTGACGAACCTCGTCCTTGGCGCGCCCGGGCTGTCGGGGCTGGCGAAGAAGGTCGCCGGGGTCTCGCAGGACCGTCGGCTGCCGCGCTTCGCGAGCGAGACATTCACGAGCTGGCATCGCCGGCGCGAGCGGCCCGACGATGTGGGCCAGCGTGAGCGCGTGATCCTCTGGCCGGATACCTTCAGCAATCACTTCGACACCAACATCCCCATGGCCGCGACGCGGGTTCTGGAGCGGGCCGGCTACGAGGTGATCATCCCCTCGCGCCCCCTCTGCTGCGGCCGCCCGCTCTACGACTGGGGCATGCTCGACCTCGCGAAAAGCCAGTTGCGCGAAATCATCGACACGCTGCGCCCCGAAATCGAGGCGGGAACGCCGCTCATCGGCCTGGAACCCGCATGCACCAGCACCTTCAGCGAGGAGCTGCCGATGCTCCTGCCCGACGAGCCTCTGGCAGCGAGGCTGGGCGAGCAGACCGTGTTCTTCAGCGATTTCCTCGATCGCCACGCGGAGCGCTTCGCCTTTCTCGAGGCAGATGGGGAGACATTGCCCGAAGCCGTGGTGCAGCTGCATTGCCATCATCACGCGGTTATCAAGGCGGATGCCGAGTGGCGGGTGCTCGAGCGGCTGGGCGTGCCGATCAGGTCGAATCCGAGCGGCTGCTGCGGGATGGCGGGGTCGCTGGGGTTTGAGGCGCAGAAGCAGGAGGTGTCGCTGGCGGCCGGCGAGCGGGTGCTGTTCCCGGCTCTGCGCGAAGCTCCGGACGAGGCCATCGTCCTCGCGAACGGCTTCAGCTGCCGCGAACAGATTCGCCACGGCAGCGGGCGGCGGGCGTTGCACGTGGCGGAGATTGCGGATCGCAAAGGGCGGTAGGGACCGAACGATCACCCCCCGGGCGGTGTCGTCCAGTCGGTCGCAGTGCCGGGAGGCATCGAGGCGACGCGGGTTCTGAACGCCTCGTTGTGTTTCGTGTGTGGAGTATCCCGTCTCAAGCCTTCTCGGCTTCCCCGCCGGCATCGAGCCAGCCCTTGAAGCCGCCGAGATTTCGGACGTTGGTGTAGCCCATGTCCTTCAGCGTCTTCCCCACAAGGGCGGCGCGCCCGCCCGCTGCGCAATAGGTGACGACGGTCTTCGCGCGATCGAAGGCGGCATCGTGGAGGGCGGATTCCGGGTCGGCGCGAAATTCGACGAGACCGCGGGGAATGTTCAGCGCGCCCGGCACCTTGCCGGAGGTGGCGACTTCCGCCGGTTCGCGAACATCGAGGAAAAGCACGTCGGGCCGTCCGACGAGTTCCCTTGCGTCCTCCGGGCTGATCCGGGGGACGGCGGCATCGGCGGCGGCGACCATTTCCTGGACGGTCTTCATGGCGGAACTCCTTGTTGGTGGATGGAAGAGCAGGACCGCGAGAATAGACCCATCGGCATCGCTTTTCCAAGAAATCGACGTCGGTTCGGCGCCGCGACCTTGATCCGCATCATTGGTGCATCTGCGGCTCTCTGCGATGATTGAGCGCGATACTGCAACGGGATCCGCACCATGAAGACCAAAGCTGCCACCACGCCCCTGTCGAACGCCCCGCTCGTCCGCGCTCCGATCCCGGTGGAACCACGGCGCAAGCTCCCTTCGTCTGCCCGCCCGCACGACGACGAGCCGACGCAGCCGCCGGAAGAAAGTGCCATGGGGATCCTCCCCGAGGTGATCGACCGCTCGTTCCACGCCTCGATCGCGCGGCTGACGGGCGGGCTGTCGCCGGCTTCGCTCGCCGGTGCCTTCAGCGACTGGGCGGTTCATCTCACCTTCGCGCCTGGAAAGCAGATGCGGCTCGTCGAGAAGCTTGCGCGAAAGCAGGCGCGCTTCATGGGCTACACGCTGCAGCCCGCATGCTGGATGCCCCCCTGGAGCGCCGAGGCGCAGCCCGCGCCCCGCTGCATCGAGCCGTTGCCGCAGGACCGGCGTTTCTCCGAGCCCCAATGGCGAGCCTGGCCCTTCGATTTCATCCACCAGGCATTCCTGCTGCAGCAGCAATGGTGGCACAATGCGACGACGGGCGTGGACGGCGTGACGCGCCAGCACGAGAAGGTCGTGGAATTCACCACCCGCCAGATCCTCGACATGGTCGCTCCATCGAACTTCCCGGCGACGAACCCGGTCGTGCTCGAGCGTACGCTGGAGACCGGCGGGCTCAACCTGTTGCAGGGCTGGCAGAACCTCCTGAATGATTGGCTGCGCATCGTCGGCAATCGTCCGATCGCGGATACGGACGCGTTTCGCGTAGGGCGAGACGTCGCCGTGACGCCGGGTGAAGTGGTCTACCGCAACCGGGTGATGGAGCTGATCCAGTATGCGCCGACGACGGGGACGGTACGCCCCGAGCCGATCCTAATCACGCCCGCCTGGATCATGAAATACTACATCCTCGATCTCTCGCCGCACAACTCGCTGGTGCGCCATCTGGTCGAGCAGGGCTTCACGGTCTTCATGATCTCGTGGCGCAACCCCACCGCCGAGGACCGCGATCTCGATCTCGACGACTACCGTCGCCTGGGCGTGATGGCGGCGTTGTCCGCGATCGGGGATATCCTGCCCGGGCGCCGGGTGCACGGGGTCGGCTATTGCCTCGGCGGAACGCTGCTCGCGATCGCAGCCGCCGCCATGGCCCGCGACGGCGACGAGCGCCTCGCGACGCTCTCCCTCTTTGCCGCGCAGACCGATTTCAAGGAGGCCGGCGAACTCACCTTGTTCATCGACGAAGGGCAGGTCCACTTCCTCGAAGATCTCATGTGGCTGCAGGGCTATCTCGACAGCAAGCAGATGGCCGGCGCGTTCCAGCTGTTGCGCTCGAACGATCTCGTCTGGTCGCGCATGGTGCGCAGCTACCTCATGGGCGAACGCGCCGAGGCCATGGACCTGATGGCCTGGAACGCCGATGCCACCCGGATGCCCTACCGCATGCATGCGCAATACCTGCGCAGCCTCTTTCTCGGCAACGATCTTGCCGAGGGTCGCTTCCGGGTCGAGGATCGTCCCGTCGCGCTGACCGATATCCGCGCGCCGATCTTCGCCGTCGGCACCGAGAAGGATCACGTCGCGCCCTGGCGGTCCACCTTCAAGATCGAGCTCCTGAGCGATACCGACGTCACCTTCGTGCTCACCACCGGCGGCCACAATGCGGGCATCGTCTCGCCTCCGGATCATCCCCGGCGCTCCTACCGCATCAAGGATCGCGCCGCTCACGAGCGTTATCTCGATCCGGAAACCTGGCTCGCCCGCGCCGAGCAGAAGAGCGGATCCTGGTGGCCAGAATGGGTGGCGTGGCTGTCGGAGCGCTCGGGCGAGGGCACGAAGCCGCCCGCGATGGGGAGCAGCGATTATCCTCCGCTCGGCCCGGCGCCGGGGGAATACGTGCATCAGCACTGACTAAGTGCCGGCACCGGCCTTGCGCGCGAGCCAGCTGGCGATCTTGCGCCACTCGTTGCCAAGCGTGCGCTGCCCCATGAAGAGCCCCAGATGATTGCTCTGCGCGCTGAGACGGGTCTGCGCCCGGCGCGGCGTTCCGACGAGCGCGGCGGCTGCAAAGAGCTGCGCGGGGGGCGTGACGGGATCGCGCTCGCCCGCCATCATCAGCACCGGCGCGGTATAGCTTGCGAGATCGACCTTGCGGCCGAGTGCCTTGAATTCGCCCCGCGCCAGGGTGTTCTCGCGAAACATGGCCGCCACTTCGAGGAAATAGCGCCCCGGGAGATCGAGAGGCGCGAGGTGCCAGCGCATGAAGCGCTGATGCAGTTCTTCGTCGAGATCGTCGATCTGGAGGATTTCCGCGATGCGCGCCTCGTCCATCGGCTCCCTGTGCCAATCGTCGAGCATCATCGCCCCGCGCATCACGCCGCCGCTCATGGCGACGAGCCCCTGCACGGATTCGGGCGACGTCGTGCGCGCCCGGGAGACGCTGTCGGAATCGGCTGCATCCATGTCGACGGGTGCTCCGATGAGCGCCAGCCGCTCGACCTTGTGGGGGAAACGTGCGGCAAGCATCAGCGCGAGCCATCCCCCCTGGCACAGCCCCACCAGACGCACGCGGCCCCCGGTTTCGTCGATCGCCGCCGAGAGGGCATGGAGATAGTCGTCGATGCCGCGATCGGCGGTGTCGCGCGTGGCCGATAGCGGCTCGAACAGGTGCAGCGGTCCGGAAACCTGCGCTCGCAACGTTCCCATCAGGCTGAAGCCGGGTGCGAAATCGGCGAGCATCGCCCGGTGCAGCGCATTGGGGGCGACGACGAGGACGGGAATGCCCTCGCGCGCATCCTCGCCGGAGAAGTCGAGCAGCCGCGCCACCGGCAAGACCAGCTCCTCGCGATGCGGGCTCGTCCAGTCGGGCATGGTTGCGCCATCTGCGGTCGCAGGCGGCAGCATCGTCGAGAGCGGCCATAGAAAGGGCCATCCGAAGGCATTCCATCCAGCCATCGCGGCCTCCTCGCATCAGCTTACATGAAGGGGGAGGGCGCTCAAGCGCGATCGGCGGTCAGCGAGCCGACGCAGGCGTGACCGCCTGCCGCATTGTCCAGCTTTCGGAAATGGCTATCTGAACTTTCAGAAATTACTGAAAAGACGGAAGGGCCGATCATGATCTCTCAGCTCCGGCAGGAATTTATCCTGCATTTCGGCGAAATGGGCTCGCGCTGGGGCATCAACCGCACGGTCGGCCAGGTCTACGCGCTCCTCTTCCTGTCCGATCGCCCCCTCTGCGCCGACGACATCGTCGCCTCGCTCGGCGTCTCCCGCTCCAATGTCTCCATGAGCCTGCGCGAATTGCAGAGCTGGAATCTCGTGCGCCTGCAGCACCTTGCCGGTGATCGCCGCGACCATTTCGTGACGCCGGAGGATCTCTGGCTGATCGTGCGGACGCTGATCGAGGAACGGAAGAAACGCGAGATCGACCCGACCCTGAGCAAGCTGCGCGAGCTGGAGATGCAGGCCGTCAGCCAGGGCGCCGATCCGGATGTCGATGCCTATGCCCGCACCCGGATATCCGAACTGCGCGAGATGATCGAGCTTCTGACCAGCTGGTACGACGACATGAACAAGCTGGAAACCGAGCGCCTCGTCGCGCTGCTCAAGATGGGCGCGAAGCTGCAGAAATTCGTGGGCACCACCGCCAGGATATTGCCGATCGGGCGCAAGCCCGGCAAGAAGGAAAGTTGAGCCGATGACCATTATGGACACGCTTCTTCTCTCGCGCATTCAGTTTGCGGCGAACATCTCGTTTCACATCCTGTTTCCGACGATCACCATCGCGCTGGGCTGGGTTCTCCTGTTCTTCAAGCTGCGCTTCGCGCGCACGGGCGACGAGACCTGGATGAAGGCGTATTTCTTCTGGGTGAAGGTGTTCGCGCTGACCTTCGCGCTGGGCGTCGTCTCAGGGATCACCATGTCCTTCCAGTTCGGCACCAACTGGCCGGGCTTCATGGAGACCGTGGGCAACATCGCAGGCCCGCTGCTCGCCTACGAGATCATGACGGCGTTCTTCCTCGAGGCTGTGTTCCTCGGCATCATGCTCTTCGGCTTCCGCCGGGTTCCCGGCTGGGCGCATACGGGTGCGACCTTCCTCGTCGCCTTCGGGACGACGATGTCGGCCTTCTGGATCCTCGTGCTCAACAGCTGGATGCATACGCCGCAGGGCTTCGAGATGCGCGACGGCGTGGCGCATGCCACCGACTGGTTTGCGATCATCTTCAACCCGTCCATGCCCTACCGCTTCGTCCATATGCTGCTCGCCAGCGGGCTGACCGTGGCGTTCCTCCTCGCGGGCATCTCGGCCCTGCGCTGGTTGATGGGCGATCGGGGTGCGGAGGCGCGCAAGACCTTCCGCACCGGCGTCATCATGGCCGCCATCCTGATCCCGGCGCAGATCTTCGCCGGCGACATGCACGGGCTGAACACGCTCGAGCATCAGCCAGCCAAGGTGGCCGCCATGGAGGGCAACTGGGAGACGCGGGGCAACGTGCCGCTGGTTCTCTTCGGCATGCCCAACGAGCAGACGCGCAGCAACGACTTCGAGATCTCCATCCCGAACGGCGCGAGCCTGATTCTCAAGCACAGCGCCGAGGGCGTGGTGCCCGGCCTGAACGACTTCATCGCCGAGGACGGCACACGCCTCCACCCGCCCGTCGCGCCCGTCTTCTGGTCGTTCCGGGTGATGGTCGGCACGGGGATGGCGATGCTGTTCCTCTCCTGGGGAACGCTGTGGTTCCTGCGCCGGGGCCGTGGGCCCGAGGCCCTTCCCGCGCCGCTGCTCTGGGTCTTCGTGCCCATGGCGTTCTCGGGCTGGATCGCGACGCTGGCGGGCTGGTACACCACCGAGATCGGGCGTCAGCCCTGGCTGGTGAACGGGGTGATGACCACGGCGGCGGCCGTCGGTGACGTGCCCCCGGCGATGGTGATGGCGACGCTCGTCACCTGGCTCGCGGTCTATGCGGCGCTGCTCGCAGCCTATCTCGGCGTGCTCGTCTACCTCGCCCGAAAGCAGGTGGAGGGCGCGGCCCCCGGGCCGACCGCCGAGCAGGCGCTGAAGGCTCCTGTCCAGTCCCCCGCGCAGTCCGGCGCCAAGATCATTCCGGCGGAGTAACGTGATGAACCTCTTTGGTGATCCCGCCATCTGGCTGCCCGTGGTCTTTGCAGCCCTGATGGGACTGTCGATCCTGATCTACGTCGTCCTCGACGGCTTCGACCTCGGCGTGGGGCTTCTCTTCCCCTTCGCCGAGGACACCGAGAAGGACAGGATGGTCGCTTCGATTGGCCCGTTCTGGGATGCGAACGAGACCTGGCTCGTCATGGCCGTCGGGCTCCTGCTCGTGGCCTTTCCCGTGGCGCATGGTGCGATCCTGACGGCGCTCTATCTGCCGGTTGCGGTGATGCTCGTCGGGCTGGTGCTGCGCGGTGTGGCGTTCGAGTTCCGCGCCAAGGTCGCGAGCGAGAAGAAGCCCGGCTGGAACCGGGCGTTCTTCATCGGCTCGCTGATGACCTCGTCCTCGCAGGGCTACATGCTGGGCCTCTACATCATGGGGCTCCAGCAGACCTGGACGGCAGTCGCCTTCGGGCTGCTGACGGGCGTATTCCTCACCGTCGGCTACAGCTTCATCGGCGCAACCTGGCTGATCCTCAAGGGCGAGGGCGCGCTTCAGAAGAAGGCGATCGGCTGGGCGCGCGGGGGGATCTGGGGCGTGGCGCTGGGCGTGGGCGCGATCTCGCTCGCCTCGCCGCTCGTCAGCCCCCGCATCTGGGAGCGCTGGTTCTCGGTGCCGGAGATCTTCCTGCTCGCCCCGCTCCCCATCGCGGCAGCCGCGCTCATCCTCGGCATATGGGCGGTGCTGCGCCTGCTTCCAGCGGAGAACGACATGTTCGACTGGTTGCCGTTCTCGGCCGCGACCGCCGTCTTCGCCCTTGCCTTCACCGGGCTCGCCTATTCGTTCTACCCCTACGTGGTGCCCGAGAGGCTGACGATCTACGAGGCAGCCGCAGCCCCCGAGAGCCTCTTCATCATCCTGATCGGCGCGCTGGCGGTCCTTCCCATGATCGTCGCGTATTCGGTACTGTCGTATGTGGTGTTCAGGGGGAAGGCGCAGGATCTGCGGTATGATTGAGGGGAAGCGCCGAGCTGGAAAATGAGCCACCTGACGGCGACCAGGGTTGACGCCGGGGGCGAACTGCAGAACGCGCCCTCCACCCCGCACCCCCGTCCGTGTCGTCCGCGGCGTCGCGCAGCGTCGGGATGGGGGCGGGACACCGATGAAACACTCCCCGGCCTTGCGAATTATCAAGGCGCTTGCGGTGCCTATGCCCGATCGTAGACGTACCGAGCGTCGGTGGAGTACTGCAATGATCAGGGATATCATGGTTCATCTAGACGGATCGTCACAGGACGAGATCCGTCTGTCGCATGCCGAGACGCTGGCGCAGGCCTTCAAGGCGCACCTCACGGCGCTCTTCGCCAATCGCCTTCCGGGCTTTGCGATCTCGGCGGATGCAGCCGGGACGGGGGCTGTCTACATGGCGGAGCTGATGGAGGAGGCGATGGCCGATGGCGATCGGCTGGCCGATGACATCAAGCGCCGCCTCGATCGCCTTTCCGCGCCCCACGACATGCTACGCGTCGATGCCGTTCCCGACAATGTCGGCCGCCAGGTGAGCGTTGCTGCCCGCTACGCCGATCTCTTCCTCACGGTTCGCCCGTCGGCGGGAAGCGATGAGGGGATGCGCTGGATGGGGCTCGTCGAGGGCGTGCTCTTCGGCTCGTCGCGGGGCGTGCTCCTCGTTCCCGAGGGACGACCCGCGAATCCGATCAAGCGCATCGTCGTCGGCTGGAACGGCAGCCGCGAATCCGCGCGGGCCGTCGCCGAGGCGATGCCGTTCCTGCGCAAGGCGGCGAAGGTGGTGGTGCTGACGGCTGAGCGGGATCCGGGAGCCGACGATCTCGATACCCGCCTCGTGCGCCACCTCGACCGGCACGACGTCAAGGCCACCCTCCACGACGTGCGCAGCCGCGATCCCACCGATGCAATTCTCGCGGAAGCGTCGGCCATCGAGGCGGACATGATTGTCATCGGGGCCTACGGGCATTCGCGCCTGCGCGAATGGGCGCTCGGCGGCGTCACGCGCGACCTTCTGCTGCGCTCGCCGCTACCGCTGCTGCTGGCCCACTGAACGCCCGATGGACAAGAAGACCCAGTTCAACATCTGGTACTGGATTGCGGCCTTCGTCGGCCTGCTCCTGCTGCAATACATGTTCGCTGCGACGCAGCTGACGGCGCGGATCTCCTACAGCGAATTCGAGAACTACCTCCGCGCCGGCCAGATCGCGGAGGTTCAGGTCTCCGACAACTTCGTGCAGGGATCGTTTCGGCAGCCGCTGCAGGGTGGCGAGACGCAATTCGTCACGACGCGGGTCGATCCCGCCTTCGCGGCGCAGCTCCAGCAATACGACGTTACCGTGACCGGGCAGATCGAGGATACGCTGTTGCGCGACATCCTCTCCTGGATGCTCCCGCTGGCGCTGTTCATCGGCGTCTGGTTCTTCCTGATCAGGCGGATGGCGGCCGGCGGGCCCGGCGGCGGGCTCATGCAGATCGGCAAGAGCAAGGCCAAGATCTATGTCGAAACCGACATGCGCGTCACCTTCGACGATGTCGCCGGCGTGGACGAGGCCAAGGACGAACTGCGCGAGATCGTCGAATTCCTGCGCAACCCGGTGAAATACGGCAGGCTCGGCGGGCACATGCCCAAGGGCGTTCTTCTCATCGGGCCCCCCGGCACCGGCAAGACCCTGATCGCCAAGGCGGTCGCGGGGGAGGCGAAGGTGCCGTTCTTTTCCATCTCGGGCTCGGAATTCGTCGAGATGTTCGTGGGCGTGGGTGCCGCCCGCGTGCGCGATCTCTTCGAGCAGGCGAGGGCGACGGCGCCCGCCATCATCTTCATCGACGAACTCGACGCGCTGGGGCGCGCCCGTGCGGCGGGGCCGGCCTATGGTGGCGGACACGACGAGAAGGAGCAGACGCTCAACCAGTTGCTCGTGGAGCTCGACGGCTTCGATTCGTCCATCGGCGTGGTGCTGCTCGCCGCGACCAACCGCCCGGAAATCCTCGACCCGGCTCTCCTGCGCGCGGGTCGTTTCGACCGCCAGGTGCTCGTCGATCGCCCTGACAAGACCGGCCGGATTCAGATCCTGCGCGTCCATATGAAGAAGGCCAAGCTCGGCCCGGACGTGGATGCGGAGAAGGTCGCTGCTTTGACGCCGGGATTCACGGGTGCCGACCTCGCCAACCTCGTCAACGAGGCGACCCTGCTCGCGACGCGCAGAAGGGGTGACGCCGTCGAGATGCAGGACTTCAACAACGCCATCGAGCGGATCATCGCCGGGCTCGAGAAGCGCAACCGGCTGCTCAATCCGAAGGAGCGCGAGATCGTCGCCTATCACGAGATGGGCCACGCCCTCGTGGCGCTTGCGCTGCCGGGCATCGACCCGGTGCACAAGGTCTCGATCATCCCGCGCGGCGTGGGCGCGCTCGGCTACACCATCCAGCGCCCGACGGAAGACCGCTTCCTGATGACGCGCGACGAGCTCGAGAACAAGATGGCCGTGCTGCTCGGGGGGAGGGCGGCCGAGTGGATCGTGTTCAAGCATCTCTCGACAGGCGCGTCGGACGACTTGTCGAAGGTCACCGACATCGCCCGTGCCATGGTGATGCGCTACGGCATGTCGGAAAAGCTCGGACATGTGGCGCTCGACCGCGACCAGCGGACGTTCCTTGGAGGCGATGCGATGCAGGGCTTTCGCGAGCGGGGCTACGGCGAAGCGACTGCGGATGCGGTCGATGCGGAGGTGCGGGCGATAATCGACAAGGCGTTTGAGCGTACTGTCACGCTTCTGACGGAATCCCGCGAATTGCTCGACCGCACGGCACGCGAGCTGCTCGAAAAGGAAACGCTGGACGAGAGGGATCTCGCGGCGTTGACCGCAGCCGGCGCAGCCCGTGCAATTTTAGATAAATCCCGCACGTCGCCAACATGAATAGGTCTTCAGAAGCGCTTGACGTCAGCTGTAGCACGTGCACAAATCAGCCAAGAACGGACGCTTACCAGACGCTGGTAGCGAACCAATAAGGTCCAAAGGGCCATTTCGGGAGGATTGGGAGAGAAATGGCCGCGGGCCGATCAGCTTGTTCGTATTAAACTGTACTGCTTCGGCGACGCTCGGAACGAGCGCGCTCGGTTCGGCATGCGCGGATGAGATTTGAGACGTGGGCGCGCCGCTTTGACTCGCCCGGCCCGTAGTCGATCTTTCGACGTGCCGCCGCCGCCGCCGAAGCGATGGGCGGCGCGACATCAAATGGGGAAGGGTTGTCTCAAGTGAGCGTAATGCATGGCTGACGATTACATTCTGGAAACCCGCGATCTCACGAAGGAGTTCAAGGGATTCACGGCGGTGGACAGTGTGAACCTCAAGGTTCGCCGGGGGACGATTCACGCCTTGATCGGCCCCAACGGCGCCGGCAAGACCACCTGCTTCAACCTGATCACGAAGTTTCTCGATCCGACCCGCGGGCAGATCCTGTTCAATGGCGAGGACATCACGCGCGTCAAGGCCGCCGACATCGCCCGCAAGGGCATGGTGCGCAGCTTCCAGATCTCGGCGACCTTCCCGAATCTGACGCTGATCGAGAATGTCCGCGTCGGCCTGCAGCGCAGCCTCGGCACGTCGTTCCACTTCTGGCGTTCGGAAAGCTCGCTGAATTCGCTCAACGAACGCGCCATGGAGCTTCTGGAGGATGTCGGCCTCGCGCGCTACGCGCATCTCACCGCCGGCGAGTTGCCCTATGGCCGCAAGCGCGCCCTCGAGATCGCGACGACGCTCGCCCTCGACCCTGAAATGCTGCTGCTCGACGAGCCGACCTCGGGGATGGGTCGCGAGGACATCAGCCGCGTTGCCGCGCTGATCAGGAGCGTCGCGGAAAAGCGCACCATCCTGATGGTGGAGCACAATCTCTCGGTCGTGGCCGATCTGTCCGACACGATCACGGTGCTGGCGCGCGGCGAGATCCTGGCGGAGGGGCCCTACAGCGAGGTCTCGAAGAACCAGGAGGTCGTGGAGGCCTATATGGGCACCGGTGCGGGAGCGGAACATGCTTGAGGGAACACCGCTTCTGAGCGTCAGGGACCTGCACGCGTTCTACGGCGAGAGCCATGTCCTGCACGGCATGTCCTTCGACATCCATCAGGGCGAGGTCGTGACGCTGCTCGGTCGCAACGGCGCGGGCAAGACCACGACCATGCGCTGCGTCATGGGCATGCTGCGCCAGCGTACCGGGTCGATCGCCTACGAGGGCACGGAGACCATCGCGCTTCGCTCCGACAAGATCGCCCGCCTCGGGATCGGCTACGTGCCGGAGGAGCGCGGCATCTTCGCCAGCCTCAACGTCCGCGAGAACCTCGAGCTCCCCCCCATCGTCAAGCCCGGCGGGATGACCACCGACGAGGTCTACGGCCTCTTCCCCCGCCTGCTCGAGCGCAAGAACAGCCAGGGCACCAAGCTGTCCGGCGGCGAGCAGCAGATGCTGGCGATCGCCCGCATCCTGCGCACCGGCGCAAAACTCCTTCTACTCGACGAACCGACCGAGGGCCTCGCCCCCGTCATCGTCCAGCAGATCGGCGAGATCATCAGGGACCTGAAGCAGAAGGGCTTCACGATCCTGCTCGTCGAACAGAATTTCCACTTCGCCTCGACCGTCGCAGACCGACATTACGTCGTCGAACATGGTCACGTCGTGGAGATGATCCGAAACGACGAAATCGGCTCCAATATCGATAAGTTGCAAGAGTATCTCGGCGTATGAGCTGCGCCGGCCAACGGAGGAACGTCATGAATTCAAAGAAGTTTCTGTTTTCCCTCTCCGCCGCCGCCTTCATGGCGGCCACGAGCGCCCACGCCATCGACGTCAAGATCGGCGTGTTGAACGACCAGTCGGGCCTCTACTCCGACCTGACCGGCATGGGTTCGGTCTGGGCCGCACGCAAGGCGATCGAGGACTTCGGCGCGGCCGACAAGGGCATGAACGTCGAGGTCGTCTTCGCGGATCACCAAAACCGCCCGGACGTCGGCTCGACGGTCGCTCGCCAGTGGTATGATCAGGACGGAGTGCACGCGATCTTCGACGTGCCCACCTCCTCGGTCGCACTCGCCGTGAACGAGCTCACGCGCGATCGCAACAAGGCGTTCATCAGCTCGGGCGCTGCGACGTCCGATCTCACGGGCGCAGCCTGCTCGCCGAACACGATCCACTGGACCTACGACACCTGGTCGCTGGCCAACGGCACGGGCCGCGCCATCGTGGAGACGGGCGGCGAAAGCTGGTTCTTCATCACGGCCGACTACGCCTTCGGGCATGCGCTCGAGCGCGACACCTCGGCGGTCGTGCAGGAATTCGGCGGCGAAGTCGTCGGCACCGTGCGCCATCCGTTCCCGGGTTCCGACTTCTCGTCGTTCCTGTTGCAGGCGCAGGCTTCCGGAGCACAGATCATCGGTCTCGCCAACGCCGGCGGCGACACCGTCAACACCGTGAAGCAGGCGGCCGAGTTCGGCATCGTGCAGGCCGGCCAAAGCCTCGCGGCGCTGCTGATGTTCATCACCGACGTTCACGCGATCGGCCTGAACGACGCTCAGGGCCTGATCTTCACGGAAGCCTGGTACTGGGACGCCAACGACGTCAACCGTGAATTCTCGGAGGAATTTTCGGCGGATAACCGCGGCAACAAGCCGTCGATGGTGCAGGCCGGTGTCTATTCCTCGGTCATGCATTACCTGAAGGCCGTCGAAGAGCTCGGATCGGCCGAGGATGGCGCTGCCGTCGTTGCGCAGATGAAGGAAATGCCGACCGAAGACAAGCTCTTCGGCGAAGGCGAAGTCCGCGCCGATGGCCGCAAGATCCACGACATGTACCTCTTCGAGGTCAAGTCGCCGGGCGATTCGACGGGCGCATGGGACTACTACAACCTGCGCGCCACGATCCCGGCCGCGGAAGCGTTCCGTCCGCTCGATCAGGGCGGCTGCGCCCTCGTGAACTGATCGTTTTCGATCCTCATCGGAGGCGGGCTGCCCTTGCGGCCCGCCTCTTCGGTCAAGAAGCAAGCAATCAACCCGGGATATTCGACGGATGTTCGAGCTCATCGGAGTGCCGCCGCAAATGCTGTTCGGACAGCTGACGCTCGGCCTTGTCAACGGCGCGTTCTACGCCGTCCTCAGCCTTGGTCTGGCGGTCATCTTCGGGCTGCTCAACGTCATCAACTTCACGCACGGCGCTCAATACATGATGGGCGCGTTCGTCGCCTACATCCTGCTGACCGTCGCCGGCATCCCGTTCTGGGGTGCGCTCGTGATCTCCCCGCTGATCGTCGGCGCGGTCGGGATCCTGATCGAGCGCTTCATGCTGCGCAAGCTCTACCACCTCGACCACCTCTACGGCCTGCTGCTGACCTTCGGTCTCGCGCTCGTGATCGAGGGCATGTTCCGCAACCAGTATGGGGTCTCGGGGCAGCCGTATGCGAGCCCGCTTCCCGGCGGCTACAATCTCGGCTTCATGTTCCTCCCGAAGTTTCGCGCCTTCGTCGTCGTGGCCTCCCTCGTCGTCTGTTTCGGCACCTGGTTCATCATCGAGCGCACGAAGCTCGGCTCGTATCTGCGCGCCGCCGTCGAGCGCCCCGATCTCGTGCAGGCCTTCGGCATCAACGTTCCCCTCATGATCACGCTGACCTACGGCTTCGGCGTTGCGCTTGCGGGCTTTGCCGGCGTGCTTGCGGCTCCGATCTACCAGGTCAGCCCGATGATGGGCTCCAACCTCATCATCGTCGTCTTCGCGGTGGTCGTGATCGGCGGCATGGGCTCGATCCTCGGTGCGATCATCACCGGCTACATGCTGGGGATCATCGAGGGGCTGACGCGCGTCTTCTACCCCGAGGCATCGAGCACCGTGATCTTCGTGATCATGGCGATCGTCCTCCTGATCAGGCCGCAGGGCCTCTTCGGCACAGCGAAATAAGGCGTCGGTCATGAACAACAGAACTTTGCTCGCCTTCGTGGTCTTCATCGGACTGGCCATCGTCGCGCCGTTCTTTCTCTATCCGATCTATCTCATCAAGATCCTCTGCTTCGCGCTCTTCGCCTGTGCCTTCAACCTGCTGCTGGGTTATGTCGGCCTGCTCTCGTTCGGCCATGCGATGTTCTTCGGCGGCGCTTCGTACTTCACGGGTCACATCGTGAAGGTCTGGGGCTGGCCGACGGAGGTCAGCATCCTTGCCGGCACGCTGGCGGCGGCGCTGATGGGGCTGGTCGCCGGGTCGATCGCGATCAGGCGGCAGGGCATCTACTTCGCCATGGTGACGCTGGCGCTGGCGCAGATGTTCTACTTCTTCTCGCTGCAGGCGCCCTTCACCGGCGGCGAGGACGGCATCCAGGCGATTCCGCGCCGAGCGCTCTTCGGCGTCATCGACATCCGCAACGACATAAACCTCTACTTCTTCACGCTTGCGATCTTCACCTTCGGCTTCCTGCTGATCTACCGCACCATCCACTCGCCCTTCGGGCAGGTGCTCAAGGCGATCCGCGAGAACGAGCCGCGCGCCGTCTCGCTCGGCTACAAGACCGATCACTACAAGCTCGTCGCCTTCGTTCTCTCGGCGACGCTCGCAGGCCTCGCCGGCGCTACCAAGTCCATCGCCTTCCAGATCGCGTCGCTCACCGACGTCGCCTGGCAGATGTCGGGCGAGGTCGTGCTGATGACGCTGGTCGGCGGAATGGGAACCATCTTCGGGCCGGTGGTCGGCGCGGCGGTGATCGTGACCATGCAGAACTACCTCGCCGGCTTCGGCGAATGGGTGCTGATCATCCAGGGCGTGATCTTCGTCGTCGTCGTGCTGCTGTTCCGCCGCGGCATCGTCGGCGAGTTCGCCGCCTACCTCGATCGCCGCAAGCGCCGTCAGGAGAATCTGACGGAGGAAGAGACGATCAGGCAGGCGGCCGAGGACGCCGCAGCAAAGCAGACCGGCTGATCCGCTGACGCAGCTGCATCGTTTGAAAGAGCGACCGCCGCGCCGGTCGCTCTTTTTTTGCGTGCACCTCGCCTGCCAG
>Ga0208490_100344_pt1 | contig 32529 bp, 28 predicted proteins | sample SubbioAug_CSWold_FD_184818 | JGI IMG/M metagenome (GOLD analysis project Ga0208490, IMG submission 184818) | Serpentinite rock and fluid subsurface biosphere microbial communities from McLaughlin Reserve, California, USA - CR11Aug_CSWold (SPAdes) | ecosystem: Environmental > Terrestrial > Deep...
GGGCCGCTTCCAGCGCAGGCAGATCGCCGGTCGCGAGCAGTTCGCGCGCGAGATTTCGATCGAGCCGGGCGCGATCGACCTGCGCCTGCAGCGGCAATCCCTCGAGGCTCGGCACCGAAACGCCTCCGATGCGGGCCTCCAGCGCCGCGAGGACGCCGGATGGTGTCGCGGACACGGCGGCGAGGCAGGCATGCACATGGGCCGCCGTGTCCTGGTCGACCTTGGGGATGAGGGCGAGTGCGAGCGTCTCGAAATCGCGGATTGCGGCGGGCTGATGAGCGCGTGCGGACGCAAAAAGGTCCGCCTGGACCCTCAGGACGAGCGCCTCGACGCCGCTCTCACCAGTCCCGGCGAGCCAGGACAGTCGATTAAGATCCTGTCGACGCAACATCATCGGGTTTTGTGTGGGGTCCAAGAAAGGTTCGATTAACGAAACTTAGACAATGTGTGTTTACAGTATCTTAACACTCAGAGCTACCAGAGGTAGAATGAAGCTCAAATTTGATCGAAGTGCCGACTTTTCCAAGTAAACGTCAACCAAGCGTTAACCATATCTCGGAAATGTAGTCCGAACGCCACGCTGACGTCGATCGAATGAGCGGGGAGTGAGTCAAATGAGCAAAAGCTACGCCAGTGTTGCTGCCAACGACGACATCGCCAGGACGGGTCACGTGGTCAGCATGGCCGACCACGCGCGCGGCTCTGCGAGCGGCTACCTCCGGGGGGCCGAGCGCGACGAGCGGCGCGGAGTCCTGCTTCTCTTCACCGGGGTTCGCTATGAGCGCCAGATCGAACCGCCCGAGCCAGTCGCAGAAGGCAGGCAGACACGGCGCAGGCGTCGGCGCTGACCGGCCGGGAACCTCCGCAACCATGCGTGGGGCGGGGCTGCTGATGCTGCTCGCAGCCACGCTCGCCGGTTGCGTCGATCGCGGCGATTTCGGCCGACCCCGGCCGTCGCTGTGGAACGACACCGTCCTGCCTTTTGCCGGGCAGATTGCAGCGGCCTCCCGTGAGGAAGCCGTCTCCTACTACATCTTTACCGACGACGAGACCGAACTGCGCGATCGCGCCTGGCGCTTCCTGATGCCCGCGCACGAGCGCGCATTCTTCCAGGCGCAGGTCGCCGAACTGGCGCGGACCCGCATCCTGCCGCGGATGGCGCGGCTCTGGGGCGACGATTCCTACTTCAACGCCGTGCGCGGCTCCCGTGAAGCCTCGCCCGCCCCCCTGTTTCGCCGCATCGGCGAAGATGCGGCGGCGGATCGCAAGCTCGTTCCGGCCTTCGTCGCGCTCGCCGGGAGCGTCCTCGACAGCGACGTAGCAAGGCTGAAGCTCCTCGTCCACGTCAAGGATCTCGACGAGAGCCAGGTCGAGAACGCCGTCGCGCGGGTCGCGGAAAACCGCTGTCTGATCGCCTGGGTCTACGCGGAAGCGCAGGGCAGGGCGGTGCGGTATCGATACGCCCTCGAACGGCTCAGCATCGAAGCGCCGCAGGCCGAGGCGGCCTATGCCGAGCGCGAGGTGCTCGCACTCGAATACGACATCCGCCAGTTCGAGGTGCTCGGCATCCCCTCGCTGAAGCAGCAGCGCTGCGAGGTCGGCGCCTTCGTCAACGGAGATGCGGCAACGGCTCCGGCTCCTTCGCCGCTCGTCGTGAAGCGCTAGAGCAGCATTCTGTCAGGCCGGGAAGCTCTAGGCGGGCGGTCGTCAGGCCGGGTCGTCGAGCGGCTCGATCGTGCAGCCGGCGTCCTGCGCTTCCTGCAAGGCGCGCTGCGTCAGGCTGGGCAGGGAGGCGAGAACCCTGATCACGGCAAAACCCTCGCCCTCGGGTGCGATGACGCGCAACACCGAGCGATCCTCGTCGTTCTCCTGCAATGCGTCGAAAAGATCACGCTGCGCCCGCGTCATCACGACGATATCGAGCACGCCTCCGATCGCCGCACGGTCCGTGACGGCGAAGAAAATCCCCGAGCCGCGGCTGTGGAAGGCGACCGATTTCATCAAGCCGCTCGCGCGCGACGTGAACCGGAAGGGCCCTTCGCCGAGATCGTAGGCGCAGGCCGCGACGGCGACGGCGGGATCGGGCAGCGGCAGCCAGGTTTCGACGCCGGGGCCGGCGATGAGCTGCGCCGTATCGGCGGAAGTCGTCATGAGCAGCCGCTCGGCCGCGTGGCGCTCGGATGTCCATGGCATGATCAGGATCGCGGCTAGATGCGCGATCGCGCCCAGCACGAGGGCGCAGATCGTCGCGAGGGCAAACCGCGCCAGAATGCTCATGAGCGGCACTCCCCGCGCCGGATCGTGGGCAGGCTACCCTCCGTGACCCAGCTCAGGGTACCGCTGACGGGCGTGTCGTACAGGCGGAACACGATCTGGAAGCGGGGCGAGGCCGGGGGTATCAGCCAGTTTCCCGGATGTGGATCGCGCGAGAGGGTGATCTCCATCCGCCCCTCCTCGTCGCGTAGGATACGCGCAGAGGTTGTGGAGGCTCTCGCCGACGGGGAAGCGTTATGGCGGCCTTCGGTATCGTAGAGGGTCATGGTCCAGTAGCGGGCAGGCGGCGTCGCTCCGGCGATCGTGTAGGTGCAGGAACCGTCGAGGGGAAAGCGGGCTTCATCGGCTGCGGCATGGAATGCAAGGCCCTCGCCGATCCCGAGCGGAATGTCGCCGTTGCGGGCGAGGATGGCACGGGCATATGGGTCGATGTCCCGCGAGCCGAGATCCGGCCATGCGGTCCAGGCCTGGGCCTCGCGCCTGCCGAAGGGATATTCGCCCTCCACCATCCAGAGGGCCGAGAACAGACCTCCGGCGAGCCCCAGAAGCACGGCGTAGACGATCAGCAAGACGTTGAAGGCGGCGTTGAATCTCGCCGCTGCGCGAGAGGACATGCGGTTGGCCTGATGATCCCGGACGGTGCGGTCGAGCGATAGTCTGTCGGCCATCGACAATCAAGGATGTCCGACGCGGCCGCCGACATGCTGGAAACCGCCGGGGGCGCGCTCGGCCCGTCGCTCCCGCGAGGGAACCCGCTGCGCTGCGGGAAAGCCGCTGGTGGGGCGCTCGGCGACCTCGAACATGCGGTTGATGCCGCTCAGCACCTCGAACGAGCGACGCGATAGGCTGGTGTTGGTGCGACGGTTCGTCGCCTGGTCGAAGGAGCCCGTCGTGTCCGGCACGGGCCCGGTCTCGGCCACGAGCTGTGCGTCGGAGTCGTCGAGACCGGGTATGGGAGCGATTTCGATGTCCTGATGCGCGTAGGCCATGATCTCCTTCCAGACCATCGCGGGAAGCGAACCGCCGGTCATGCGCGCGGTCGGCTGGTAGTTGTCGTTGCCGAACCACACGGCGGTGACGAAGTTGCCGGTGTAGCCCCCGTACCAGGCGTCGCGGTAGGCGTTGGTGGTCCCGGTCTTCCCGGCGGACTTGATGCCGTCCAGTGCGGCCCGACGGCCTGTGCCGCTCTCGGGCACCTTCGAGAGCATGAAATTCATGTCGGCGACGACCCCCGTCGCCAGCGCCTGTTCGGGCAGGGGCTCGTCGGCGTGGGAATAGATCCGCTCGCCGAACGAGTTCCAGACCTCCATCGCGATGTAGGGCTCGACCCGGCGGCCGCCATTGGCGAAGACCGCGTAGCCGGTGGTCATGTCCATCACGGTGATCTCGGAGGCGCCGATGGGGAGCGAGGTGGTGTCCGTGAGGGGGGTGCGAACGCCCATCCGCTCCGTCGTCTCGATGATCTTGGCGCGACCCGCGCGCGCATTGCCGCCGCCGATCTCGAGGGAGAAGCGCACGGGGATCGTGTTGATGGAGCGCGCCAGCGCCGTCGTCATCGTCATCGCGCCCGCGAAGGAGCGGTTGTAGTTGTTGGGGCACCAGTTGCCGAGGCAGATCGGGGCGTCGCGGACGATGCTGTCGGGCCGGTAGGGCAGGGTCGAGAGGGCGGTGGCGTAGACGAACGGCTTGAAGGCCGACCCGGGCTGCCGCAGGGCTGCGGTGGCGCGGTTGAACTGGCTCTGCCCGTAATCGCGCCCGCCGACGATCGCACGAACCGCGCCGTCCGGGTCCATCACGACCGCAGCCGCCTGGCGCACGTTGTATTGCTCTCCGTGCTGGCGAAGGATGTCCTCGACGGCGGTGTCCGCGCGGGTCTGGATCGAGCGGTCGAGGGGCGTCTTGACGATGAGGACGCGCTCGAAGCCGAACTTGCCGTCGGCCGCCATCTGCTTCACCTGCTCGAACGCCCAGTCGAGATAATAGTCCGGCGTGGTGTCGCGCCCGCGATCGATGGCGGTGGCCGGGTTGCGGCGGGCGGTCTGGACCTGGCCTTCGCTCATGAAGCCGGAATCGACGAGGTTGGAGAGCACGTCGCTCGCCCGGGCGCGGGCCGCGGGCAGGTTCACATGCGGCGAGAACCGCGAGGGCGCCTTGAACAGGCCCGCCAGCATCGCGGATTCCGCCAGGGTGATGTCCTTCACGTGCTTGCCGAAATAGAAGTCCGCCGCGGCCGTCACGCCGAAATTGCCGCCGCCCATATAGGCGCGGTCGAGGTAGAGCTTGAGGATCTCTTCCTTGCTCAGCTGGAATTCCAGCCAAAGCGCAAGAAACGCCTCCTTGATCTTGCGGTCGAGCGAGCGCTCGTTCGACAGGAACAGGTTCTTCGCCAGCTGCTGCGTGATCGTCGAGCCGCCCTGGACGACGCCCGAGGCGCGGGAGTTGACGACGAGCGCCCGCGTGGTCCCGATCGGGTCGATGCCCCAGTGCGAGAAGAACCGGCGGTCTTCCGTTGCGAGCGCGGCCTTGATCAGATCGTCCGGGAAATCGTCGAGGCTGACGGAATCGTCGTGCCGGATGCCCCTGCGCCCGACCTCCTGTCCGAAGCGGTCGAGGAAGGTGACCGCGAAATCCTGAGTGCGCCGCCAGTCTTCGTTGGTCTCGTCGAAGGCGGGCAAGGCCAGCGCCAGCAGCACGAAGCCACCAGCGAGACCAAGCGTGACCGCCTCGCTCGCGAGATCGAGCACGACGCGCGGCGCACCCCGTGCGCGCAGCTTGTCGGTGAATGCGGTGTATCGCTCCCACAGGCTGGAGGCATCGCGACCGCTCTCGAACGCGGAGGCGTTCATCCACGCGTCGAAATCCAGCGCCCAGCGCTTGAGTTTCGTCCAGATCGTGGTCCCGGGGGCGATACGCAACTCTGAAATACCTCTCACTCGAAAGATGGACCAACGACAAATTCAACCTTAACCGAATCCTAACGGCCTGGCATCCTCATTCCGTACCCTAGCCGTTTCCGCTGCGAACTTGCGCTCTCGTCCGCCATGATCCACACAAGAAAAAACAGGCATCGCTCCACATGGCGGTAGGGCCATCTTCGAAAAAAAGCTTACGGGTTGGAATGCGGCATTTGAAGACCGATCTTCATGATTCGTTGAGCATCTCTTCGATCAAGGTAAAGGAACAACGGGTGGCGGAGGAAAATGCTCCATTCTGGAGGACGAAAACTCTCGCCGAGATGAACGATTCCGAGTGGGAAAGCCTCTGCGACGGCTGCGGTCGCTGCTGTCTCGTCAAGCTCGAGGACGAAGACACCGCCGAAATCGCCTATACGGACGTCGCCTGCCGCCTCTTCGACGCCGGAAGCTGCCGCTGCCGCGACTACGAGAATCGTCAGGCGCAAGTCTCCGATTGCGTGCGCCTGACGCCGAAGGTGGTGGAGGGCCTCTCCTGGCTGCCGCCGACCTGCGCCTACCGGATCATCGCGGAGGGCGGGGATCTGCCCTGGTGGCACCCGCTCGTCTCGCAGGATCCGCAAACCGTCGTCGAGGCAGGCGTCAGCGTCCACGGCCGCGTCTACGCGCTCGAAGACGACGTGACGCTGCCCGAACTCCTCAACCGCATCAAGACCTGGCCCGCCGAGGATATCGAGGGGGAGTGAAGCGCACGGTTGCGAGAGCGATCCGGAAACAGCGAACTCGCTCCCCGCCCCGATGCCGAGCTGGAACGAGGGGCGGCGAACCAGAGGCGCAGTGCGGGGAGGCGGGGCGTAGCGTTCCAGCGCGGATTCGCCCGCGGAGTGGATACCTAGCCGGCGCACTTATCCGTTGCCGTTGCTCTCCACCACGCCCTTCACCCAGAGCTGCTGGATGAGCACCATCGCGGCGACGGCGAGCGGCACGGCGAGGAGCACGCCGAGGAAGCCGAAGAGCACGCCGAAGGCGATGATCGCAAACAGCGCGAGCGCCGGCGGCAGCGCGACCGCCTGACGCTGGATGATCGGGACCAGCAGATTGGATTCGATCTGCTGGACAACGGTGACGGCGGCGATCGTCCAGAGCATCGTCTCGAACGAGATGTTGAGGGCGAAGACGACTGCGGGGATCGATCCGAGGATCGGCCCGATGAACGGGATGAAGTTCGTCAGCCCGGCGATCAGCCCCAATGCCGCCGGCATCGGCAGTTCCAGCCACCAGAAGGCGAGGCCCGACATCACCCCGACGGCGGTCATCGTGATCAGCTGGCCGACGAACCACATCTTGAGCGCATGGCCTGCCATCAGCAGCGCCTTGTCGATGCGGCGGCGGTTGCTCGGGGGGAACAGGCTGAGCAGGCCCCGGCGATAGAGCCTCGGATTGTAGGCGAGGTAGATCGCGGCGATGATCACGATGAAGGTGTCGATGAAGACGCCTGCGACCGAGAAGCCGAAGCCGGCGGCCCGCCCGATGATGGTTGTGCCGGTCCCGTCATCCAGCCGCGCTTCGATTTCGCCCAGTGGGTCGGTGATCCCGACCTGTTCGGCGGCGCTCTCGATGAGAGCCGGCAATTGCTCGATCACTTCGCCGATCTGGCCCCGCAGCGCGGCTCCGAAGAAGAACCCGGTTCCGACGATGCCGCCGACGACGAGAAGCAGCGCCAGATAGAACGAGATCGCGTGGGGGATGCGGGCGTAGCGCTCCAGCGTGGTGGCGAGAGCGCGCAGGATCACGGCGATCAGGATCGCACCGAAGACCAGCAGCACCGTTCCCGAGAGCCGCCAGAGGAAAGCGGCCACCGCGATCAGGATGAAGACGATCAGGGTGCGCCTGACGAATACGCTGTCCTCGCGAACGCGCTCCCGCCACGTCCGCGGCGCAGGTTGCTCCATTCCGTCCGCCTTCTCCATGGTGTCGCCCGCGACAACCTCGGACAAGCAACGGTCGACGCCCGGCGCGGTTCCTGAGCATCATTCCGTCAGGTGGAGAACGCTTCAGACCGCCAGCGAGTGCCGGCCCGGCGAGGGGGCCCAGTATCCGTCGAGCCGGGCCGCGACGTTGCGCACGAAGAACCTTGCCTGCGGGGTGACGGTGAGGACGCGCCCGTCGATCGTGCACAGGCCATCGACTGCGAGAGGGGCAAGGCTCGCCAGCGCCTCGTCGAAATGCGCGGGGTCGAAGCCGTGGGCGATGGCCTCACGCTCGAGATCCACGGCGAAGTTCGACATCAGCTGCATGACGGCGCCGCGGCGCAGACGGTCCTCGTCGTCGATTCCCGTGCCGCGGACCACGGCCAGGCGATCGTCGTCGATCAACTGCGCCCACTTGCCCAGATGCGGCTCGTTCTGGACATAGCCCTGCGGCAGGGATCCGATGGAGGAGGCCCCGAGGCCCAGCAGGATCTCGGCTTCGTCCGTTGTGTAGCCCTGGAAGTTCCGGTTGAGATTGCCCTCGCGAGCGGCCTTCGCGATCGGGTCGTCGGGATGGGCGTAATGGTCGAAACCGACGCTTTCCCACCCTGCCTCGGCGAATGCGGCGGCTGCGGCCTGCGCCTGCGCCAGACGCTCCGTCGCTCCCGGAAGAAGGGTGGCGTCGATCGCCGTCTGATGCTTCTTGAACCACGGCACGTGCGCGTATCCAAAGACGGCGGCCCGCTCGATTCCGAGGTCGAGCACGGCGGCGATGGAGGCGCGCACATGCGCGACGGTCTGCGTCGGCAGGCCGTACATCAGATCGACGTTGATCCGCGTGATGCCCGCCTCGCGCAGCAGCGCCACGGTGGCCGCCACCTGCTCCATCGGCTGCACCCGGTTCACCAGCGCCTGCACGCCGGGGTCGATGTCCTGCACGCCGAGGCTGACGCGGTTGACGCCCGCCCGCGCGAGCGCGCGCGCCATCTCGGGGGCGAGGGTTCGCGGGTCGATCTCGACGGCGATCTCGGCATCATCCTCGAAGCGGTAGAGGCTGCGCAGATGCGCCACCAGCGCCTCGAAATCCTCCGGCGCGAGGATAGTGGGCGTGCCTCCGCCGAAATGCAGGTGCTTCACCGGGCCGGCATGCGGCGTCGCCTGCGCCAGAAGCGTCGCTTCCTTTTCGAGCCGCCGCGCATAGCGCGCGATCCGGGCATCGTCGTTGAGCACGCTCATGTGGCAGCCGCAATACCAGCACAGCACCCGGCAATACGGCACGTGCACGTAGAGCGAGAGCGGCTGGACCGGCGTCAGCTCCGCGAGCCAGCGCCGGTAATCGGCATCGGTCGTATCCGGGCCGAACTGCGCGGCGGTGGGGTAGCTCGTGTAACGGGGGACCGTTTCGAGCGCGTAGGCGTGCGGGATGGTGCGGGGGATAGTGTTCATGACGGCATGATCGCTCACCCCGTGGCGGCGTGCTTTGATCCTGCTCAAACTTCAACGATGGTCAGACACCAATCGTGGAAAGCGCCGCGTCGCCGTCCTCGAGGCGAAAGCCGATTTCCGCGCAGCCCCAGTGACGGCCGCCGACGAAGACCGGGACGGACACGCTGCGCACGGTTTCGCCGTCCTCGTCGCCGATGTTGTGCGGAGCGACCTGGATGAGGAAGGGGCGAAGATTGCGGGCCGCGCGCTGGTTGAGCCAGTGCGTGTAGATCCGCCCGCGGCGGGAATGTTCGCCGGGCGACCCGGGGTGCACCGGAACGTAGCCGGCCCGATCCATCGCCACAGCGTAGATCACGTTCGGCGCACCGGACGAGACGGCCTCCAGGATCGGCGTCAACGCATCCTCGTAGAAGGCGAGGGCGGGATGCGTGAACTGCGGCGGCTGCGAACCCTCGATGGGCTCGTGATCCGTCGAGAGCAGATCGGCCTGCGAGATCCGCCCCTCGGCGAGACCGCTCTCCAGCGCGAGGCGAACGTCGCGGGCGAGCATGGTCGTGCGGGCGACGAGATCCTGGCTGCGGGCGAGCAACCCCTCCAGCATCTGCAGCAGGGCGGGCCTCGCCTCGGCGTTGGCCCCGTGGCCGAGATCGAACGAGATGTGGACGCCCTGGGCGCTGACGCCGGCGATGCTGCCGACGATAGGGGCGATGTCCTGGAGGTGAAGGGTGATCGGTTGGGCGCGCTGGAGGGCCGGCTCCTTCCTCGGCTCCGCTCCCGTCGCCTGTCCCGTGTCGTCGCGCAGCTTGACGAGGGCGCCCGTCGCCGAGAGGTCGAGGGACTTGCCGGCGTAGCTGCGCTCCGAGGTCGAGATGATGCAGGACGATTCGAACGCGATCCGCCGCGCGGCGCGCCGGTCGCCGACGGGCGTCTCGCGCACGACGATGACCAGTTGCTCCGCGAGCGTGTGGACGAGGTGAGCCATCTCGTCGCAGGCGGCTGCAACGTCGCCCCCGGTGCGCGCAATCTTGTCGGTCAGGAGTTTCAGCGCGTCGAGCGGGCCGTTGATGGCGGCGGCGGCGCCCGCCTTGCCGGAAGCGAAATGCGGCAGCTCGGAGGTGTTCTGCATGAACGCCTTGCCGGCGCTGCGCAGGTTCGCCGCAGTCGCCGCAGTTTCGGCGGCGCGGTCCTCGAGCTCGACGATCAGGCGCTCGATCTCGTCCCAGGCCGAACGCAACGCGCGCTCCAGCTCCTCGACACCCTTGGCAACCTGACTGAACCCGCGCGTGGACGCCCCGGCGCGCACCGCCGAGAGCGCCGCGCTGAGCGCAGTCGTGCCGATCTCGCGGATGAGCTCGTTCATGCTCGCGAAATGCGCGCTCCAGTCCGGGAGCGCGGCGGCTGCATTGGTGGCAGCTTCGCCGGATGTGGCGTCGTTCTCCTGGGCCCGGTCGAGAAAGGCGAGGGCGCGGGCGGTGGCGCTGGCGTGTTCGCGCATGAGAAGATCGGCCTCTCGCCTGGCATGCGCCGACAGATCGACGAGCTTCTCCCCCTCGGCCCTGATCTTCTCGGCGAGGCGAAAGACAGCGGCGCGCGTCTGCGGGGAGGGGCTCCAGGCGATCTCCTCGTCATCGAAGAGATCCGGATTGTCCTTGCGCCACTCGACGCCGGTGGTCGCTCCGATGCCGTGATAGCCCGCAAGCGTGTCCTCAAGGACGAGATCGAGATCGGGCCCGGCTTGCGATACCGGCGCGGGAGCCTCCGTCGACGCCCAGGCGAGCGTCAGGAAGTTCCGACGTATCTTGGCCAGTCGCTGACGGACGTTCAGATCCACGATCATGCTCGCACTGATAGAAACTTTGAGCATCATACTTCGTCGATGGTTGTCCATTCATGAATCATGCCGAATTGTTTTGCATGTTTCGAGGAAAGGCGGGTGCAACGCTGCTTCAGTGCGAACCCGCGCATCCAGATGGCGGACCGGCGGAGCTTGACCTTCCCCTGGAAGCGCTCGACGCTGCGTTTTGTTTTTTGCAAGGGAGTACTTTGTCGGTAAATTCCTGTCGGCAGGCCATCGCGGACGAATATTTGCCTCCAAGCTCCTGCAGCATTCCTCGCTCCCGGATAATCGCCCATTCGGACCAGCGCCCAAGAGGAGAGATACATGCGCCCGATGAAGTTCGGTGTCGGTCAGCCGTCGCGGCGGCTCGAAGACGTGCGGTTCCTGACGGGGGAGGGCCGCTATACCGGCGATCTCGTCCCCGATGGTGCATTGCAGGCCCTCGTCCTGCGCTCCGGCTACGCGCATGCGCGTTTCTCTTTCGGTAATCTCGACGCCGCGCGCAACATGCCCGGCGTGCGCCTCGTCCTTACTCATGCCGACGTCGCGGATCTCGGCGGGCTCCCATGCCTCGGCCCCGCCCGCAACTCCGACGGCAAGATGATGGACCTGACGCCCTATCCCATTCTCGCCGACGGCGTGGCGCGACACGTGGGCGACGCCGTCGCCTTCATCGTCGCCGACACGCTGGAACAGGCGCAGGACGCCTCCGAGGCCATCGACATCGACTGGGAGGCGCAGGATCCGGTGGTGGGCATCGAGGCCTCTGATGCCGGTGCGGCGCTGGTCTGGCCGGAGCGCGGCTCCAATGTCGCCTTCGATACAGAACTGGGCGACGCGCAACGCACCGAGAAGGCCTTCGCCAAGGCGCATCGGGTCGTCGGCCTCACCATCGTCAACAACCGCCTCGTCACCAACTATATCGAGGGGCGCGCCTGTATCGGGGAGTATGACGAGGCTACGCAGCGCTGGACGCTGACGCTCGGAAGCCAGGGCAGTCACGATATCCGCGATACGCTGGCAAAGCATGTCCTGAATGTCGATCCCGCCCGCATCCGCGTGATCACCCCCGATGTCGGCGGCGGCTTCGGCACCAAAATCTTCACCTACCGCGAATATGCGCTCTGCGCCGTCGCTGCGCAGAAGCTGGGGCGTCCGGTCGCCTGGATCGCCGGGCGGACGGAGCATTTTCTCGGCGACGCGCAGGGCCGCGACAACCTCACCTTCGCGGAGATGGCGCTCGATCGCCGAGGCAGGTTCCTCGGGCTGCGGATCGACCTGAAGGCGGATCTGGGCGCCTATCTGTCGCAGTTCGGCCCGTTCGTGCCGTCCGGCGGCGCGCGGATGTCACCGGGCTCCTACGATATTCCCGCCGTCCATGTGCGGGTGCGGGGCTACTACACGAACACGCTCCCCGTGGACGCCTATCGCGGTGCCGGGCGGCCGGAGGCGGCTTATGTGATCGAGCGGCTGGTCGATCACATCGCCCGCGAGATCGGCAAGAAGCCCGACGCCCTGCGCGCCATGAACTTCATCTCGCCTTCGCAGATGCCCTACACCACGCAGACGGGGCGCATCTACGACAGCGGCGAGTTCGAGGGCGCGATGCGTCGTGCGATGGAAGTTTCCGAGTGGGACGGCTTCAAGCATCGGCTGAAGGCGTCTCGCAAGGCCGGCAAGGTGCGCGGCATCGGCATGGCCTCGTATATCGAGGCCTGTTCCGGCGGCGGGGCCGAGACGGCGCAGGTCGAGATCCTGCCCGACGGTGGCGCGCGGGTGCTGATCGGGACGCAATCGACGGGGCAGGGGCATCTGACGGCCTATGCCCAGCTCGTCTCGCAGCATCTCGATCTTCCGCTCGAAAAGATCACGGTGCATCAGGGCGATACCGACGAGATCGCAACCGGCTCGGGAACCGGTGGCTCGCGCTCCATCCCCGTCGGCGGGGCCTCGGTGGCGGGTGCCTCGCGGATTCTGGCGGACCGCTTGAAGGACATCGCCTCCGAGATGCTGGAAGCCGGTGTCGCCGATCTCGAAATCGCGGATGGAGCGGTGCGGGTCGCGGGTACCGACAAGGCGGTGAGCTTCAGCGAGATCGTCGCATCGGGCAAGGCCGGCGCGGATCAGCTGAGGGCGTCAGACGCGTGGAAGCCGCCGGAGGCGACCTATCCCAACGGGACGCATGTCTGCGAGGTCGAGGTCGATCCGGAAACGGGCGAGACGGAGGTCGTGCGCTATACGGTCGTCGATGATTTCGGCGTCACGCTCAACCCGCTGCTGCTCGCGGGACAGGTGCATGGGGGGCTGGCGCAGGGCATCGGGCAGGCGCTGCACGAGCGCACGGTGTACGACGCGGACGGACAACTCGTCACCGCATCGCTGATGGATTACCGACTGCCGCGCGCCGCCGACCTGCCGAATTTCAGCTTCGAGACCCGCAACGTTCCCTCGACGACCAACATCATGGGGATGAAGGGTGCGGGCGAAGCGGGGGCGATCGGCGGCTCGCCGGCTGTCATGAACGCTCTCGGCGATGCGCTGTACCGGGCATACGGCATCAGGCACATCGACATGCCGGCGACGCCCGATCGGGTATTCGCGGCCATCCGCGCCGCAAACGGCGGGTGACCATGGGTAGAGCGTTCACGATATCGTGCGCGGGAGGTGCAGTGGCGGAGGTGTGGGTTAAGCTGGGTAGAAATACGGATTCGACCGTCGCCCCAGCCCAGCCAAAATGGAGCCAGCCTTGAAGCTACGCACGCTACTCGCCGCCACAGCCCTCGCCGCCTTCGCTACAGCCGCCCAGGCCGACGTCATCGCCGAGCGCAAGGACATCATGGACGGCGTCGGCAACGCCACCCGCACCGGCACGCAAATGGTGCGCGGGCAGGCTCCCTTCGATCTCGAACAGGCCCGCAACGTGCTGGCGACCTACGTCAACGCAGCGCAGGTCATGCCGTCGCTCTTCCCGCCCGGCACGGAAACGGGCGGTGAAACCAGCGCCGCACCGAGCATCTGGGAGAACAAGGCGGACTTCGAGCAGAAGTTCGAGGCATGGGGGGCCGAAGTGTCCGCCGTCTCCGGAAGCGTTCAGGATCTCGAAAGCTTCACAGCATCGTTCGGCACGGCGACTGGTTCCTGCCGCGACTGCCACGAGGAGTATCGGGTCCGCACAAATTGAGCGGGCGGTAAACCATGAGACGCGCAATCGTCCTCCTTGCCGTACTCGTCATCCTCGCCGGGGCGGGCTTCTGGGCGCTGACGATCCCGGCCTTGACCCGTTCCGGCGCGATCGCGATGCCGGCGGGGGAGGCGGATCTCGCCAACGGAGAGGTGCTCTTCAACGCCGGCGGCTGCGCGTCCTGCCATGCGGTGCCCGATCAAGACGACCGGCTCAACCTCGCCGGCGGGCTCGCGCTGTCCTCACCCTACGGCACCTTCCACGTCCCCAACATCTCGCCCCACGCGGACGGGATCGGTGGCTGGAGCCTGGATGATTTCATCCGCGCCATGCGCGAGGGGGTCTCGCCGGAGGGGCTGCATTACTACCCCTCCTTCCCCTACACCTCCTACCAGCGGATGAGCGCCGCCGATCTGCGCGATCTCTTCGCCTTTATCAACGGCCTCCAACCCGTCGCCGGGGTCGGCCGCCGGCACGAACTCGCCTTCCCCTACAATCTGCGCCGGGGGATCGGCCTGTGGAAGCTCGTCTATCTCGACGGCGAGGAATTCACGCCCGACCCCACGCGCAGCGAGAGCTGGAACCGGGGGGCCTATCTCGTCGAGGGGCCCGGCCACTGCGCCGAATGCCACAGCGCCCGCAACTTCGCCGGCGCCATCGTCCCGGAATACCGCTACGCCGGCGGCCCGAACCCTGAGGGCGGGCGCGGCTTCGTGCCCAACATCACGCCGCACGAGACCGGGATCGGCGACTGGGTCGAGGCGGATGTCGCGGAACTCCTGATGAGCGGCTTCACGCCGGATTTCGATTCCGTCGGCGGGACCATGGCCGCGGTCGTGCGCAACACCGAGCGGCTGCCCCAGCCCGATATCGAGGCGATGGCGGAATACGTGATGTCGCTGCCGCCGCGCGAGCGCTCGCCCCGCTGAATTCAGCGCCAGTCCCCGCATGCCGCCTGGATGACCGCGAGCGCTGCGACGGCGGCGGTGTCGGCGCGCAGGATGCGGGGGCCGAGCGAGACGCGCAGGGTGTTCTCGCGTGCGAGCAGCATCTCCCGTTCCGCTGGATCGAACCCGCCTTCGGGCCCGATCAGCACGGCGATCGGGCCGGGCTTCATCCCGCGCAGCGCCTCGACGGGATTGGCCTGTTCGGCATCCTCGTCGCAGAAGACGAGCGTCGTATCGGGCGAGAGTGCGGCGAGCGCCTTGTCGAGCGCCGTCTCCGCCTCGACGACGGGCAGGTTGATGATGCCGCATTGCTCGGCTGCCTCGATCACGTTGGCGCGCATGCGCTCGAGATTGATCCGGTTCGGCTGCGTCCGGCGCGTCATCACGGGCTGGAGCCGTCCCGCCCCCATCTCGACGGCCTTCTGCACCATGTAGTCGAGGCGGGCGTGCTTGAGGGGGGCAAAGAGATAGCTGAGCGGGCTCTCGGGCGTCTGCTCGCGGGTCTGCGCGAGCGCGAGCAGCGAGCCGCTCTTGCGGCCATCGACGCTGATGCGCGCGCGAAACTCCCCGTCGCGACCGTTGAAGACGAGCACCTCGCCGCCCTCGCCGAGCCGGAGCACGTTCAGGAGGTAGTTCGCCTGCGCCCGGTCGAGCGGGATGCGCGCGCCCACGGCGAGCGGGGCGTCGATGAAGAGGCGGGGAGCGTTGAAGTCGTATGACGCCACTGTGTGCGGCCCTTCCGGCTGATCGTGCTTCATGGGAGCGGTCGTTGCGACATTGCCGCCATATTCCTATGATGCAAGTTCTGCTACCGATAAAGGGCATTGCGCGCCGCGACCGCTGGCAAAATCGCCCGGAAGCTGTTATCTGCAAATTCGTGCGGCGGGAAACGACGTCGCCCAATGAGGACGATTTCGACCATGAAGCGCATCACGCTCTCTCTGCTCGCCGCGACCTTCACGATCGCCATCGCGCAATCGCCGGCCTACGCGCAGGACGCGACCTGCCAGGCCATCGGCACGATGCTCGAGGAGCGCGCCAAGATCGTCGAGCGGATCAACGCGCTCGGCACCAGCGATGTCGATCCCCGCCAGGCCTGCCGCCTTTTCCGCAGCCTCGACGAGAACGGCACCAAGGTCGGCGAATTCCTCGACGAAAATCAGGCCTGGTGCCAGATCCCCGCTGATTTCGTCTCGGGCTTCAAGGAAGACCAGACCCGCGTCGCCTCCGTGCGCACCGAGGCCTGCAACGCGGCGGCGCAGATCAACCGCCTCGAGCGCCAGGCCCGCGAGCAGCAGCAGCAGGGCAATGCATTCGGTGGTCCCGGGCTCACGGGGCAGTTTCCGATCCCGCGCGGCGCGCTCTGACGATCACTTGAAGATCGTCGCGCAGTGAGACGTCATAACTTAGCGGACAAGCCCGTTCCCGATGCGGTGCGCGGCCATTGGGTCGATCGCAACGCGCCGACTCCCCTTCGGCCCTATCTGCGCCTCGCGCGGATCGAGCGGCCGATCGGCTGGTGGCTGCTGCTGATCCCGTGCTGGTGGTCGGCGGCGCTTGCGGCTGTTGCAGCCGGTTCGAGCTACCCCGATCCGTGGCACCTGCTTCTGTTCCTCGTCGGCGCGGTCGCCATGCGCGGGGCGGGCTCCACCTACAACGACATCGTCGATCGCAAGCTCGACGCCCGCGTCGCCCGCACGCGGGATCGGCCTCTGCCGTCGGGGCAGGTTTCCGTCAGGGGGGCAGTGCTGTTCGTCGTGCTGCAGTGCCTGATCGGGCTGCTCGTGCTCCTGCAGTTCAACGCTTTCGCCATCGCGCTCGGCTTCGGCTCGATCGGGATCGTGCTGCTCTACCCGTTCGTGAAGCGCTTTTTCTGGATGCCGCAGATCGTTCTCGGCTTCGCCTTCGCCTGGGGCGGGCTGATGGGCTGGGCGGCGGTCTTCGGATCGCTGGCCCTGCCCGCCGTGCTGCTCTACTTCGCCGCCATCGCCTGGACCATCGGGTACGACACGATCTACGCGCTGCAGGATATCGAGGATGACGAGATCGCCGGGATCAAGTCGTCGGCGCGGCTGTTCGGGCCGCAGGTGCGGATCGCGGTCGGCGGGTTCTACGTGGCGACGATCGTGCTGCTGGCAGCATCGCTCGCGCTGATCGGAGCGGGGTTTGTCGCCTGGATCGGCCTTGCAGCCTTCGCCGGCCATCTCGCCTGGCAGGTGATCAAGATCGACGCGGCGGACGGGGCCGGCGCGCTGAAGCTCTTCCGCTCCAACCGCGATGCCGGCCTCATCCTCTTCGTCGGTCTGAGCGCAGCCGCGTTCATCGGCTGAAATTCGGCTGAAACGCAGCCTCAGTTCCACGCTCCAAGCATCTGATCGTGCTTCTTTTCTTCCTGGCGCACCGCAGGGTCGGAAGCGTGCTCGGCCAGGAACTTCTCCGCCTCCAGCGCCGCCATGCAGCCGAGCCCTGCCGCCGTTACCGCCTGACGATAGATATCGTCGGAAACGTCGCCCGCAGCGAAGACGCCGGGCACGTCCGTCGCCGTCTTGCCGGGATGGGTGATCAGGTAGTTGCCCGTCTTCATGGGGAGCTGGCCCACGAAAAGCTCGGTCGCCGGCTTGTGGCCGATCGCGATGAAGACGCCGTCGGTCTTCACTTCCGAAATCTCGTTCGTCACAGTGTCGCGCAGGCGCACATGGGTGACGCCGGGCGGCATGCCGCCGCCGCAGATCTCTTCGAGCGCTGCGTTCCAGCGCATCTCCACCTTCGGATTCTTCAGGAGCCGTTCCTGCAGGATCTTCTCGGCGCGCAGCGAATCGCGGCGGTGGACGAGGGTGACCTTTGAGGCGAGGTTGGCGAGATACAGCGCCTCCTCGACGGCCGTGTTGCCGCCGCCGACGACCACGACCTCCTTGCCGCGGAAGAAGAACCCGTCGCAGGTGGCGCAGGCCGAGACGCCCATTCCCTGGAACTTCTCCTCGGAGGGCAGGCCCAGCCACTTCGCCTGCGCGCCCGTGGCGATGATCAGCGCATCGCAGGTATAGGTGTCGCCGCCATCGCCTTCGAGCTTGAAGGGACGCGCGGACAGATCCACCGCAGTGATGTGATCGGAGACCATTTTCGTGCCGACATGCTCGGCCTGCGCCCGCATCTGCTCCATGAGCCACGGCCCCTGCACGACATCGGCAAAGCCCGGATAGTTCTCGACGTCGGTCGTGATCGTCAGCTGGCCGCCGGGCTGGATGCCGGAGATCAGCACGGGTTCGAGCATGGCGCGCGCTGCGTAGATCGCAGCCGTGTAGCCCGCCGGGCCGGAACCGATGATGATGACTTTCGCATGCATATGCGCCATGGCCTTCGCCCTTCATGTACGTCGCGCATCTTCGGCGCGGAAATCCGTTTTGATATAGGCGTTGTCACGCCTGATGGCACTCTCGCAGAAACCCTAATTCACAGCGTTCGACGCCGTTGACGCCCTGATGGCATTTTCGTGATCGCGCACAGCCAGCAACTCCCTGACGCGCCCGGCCGCAAGCATGGCAGCGTCCGGCAGGGGCGGGGGGCGCCTGGCGGAGTGGCCGGCGCCAAAGCGCATCACATGCCCGAGGCGCTCGAGCCGCTCCAGAAACAGCTTGTGCCGCCGCCCGAGCCCCTCCAGGGGGACGAGATCGACGGGCTTTCCCGTGCCGAGCGCCTCCGAGACCATCGAGGTCGAATCGGCCGTGACGACGAGGCGATCGGAGAGAGCAAGAATGCCGAAATACGGGTTTTCGCCATTACCGTCCCACAGGAAGACGCGGGGATTGCCCGCAAAGCGCTGCTTCAGCGCCGCCACCACATGCTCCTCCGTGCGCCGAGAGGGGGTAATCAGGAGCGAGCCGCCGGTTTCCAGATGCGCGCTCAACCCCGCGAGCAGCACGGCGATATCGGCGTCGCCAAACCCGCCCTTCTTGGTGCGCCCGCCCAGCAGGACGCCGAGCCGGGGGGAGGGGCAGGCGTCGAATGTCGGAGCAAGATCGCTCCTCGCCTGCGACAGCTTCTCGGGCGTCACGCGGTGGATCGTCGTCTCGACGAGCAGCACGTTTTTGCCGTCGATGCCGTCATGGGGATGGGCCACCACGAGATCGAAGGCCGCGAGCGGCGTCTGCGGGTTCTGCAGGTGGATCGTCAGCGTCCGACCCTTGGAGCGCTTGCGAATCGCAATCGAGGCGGCGGTCGAGCGCCGACCGCAGGTGATCAGGATATCGGGCCAGGGCGGGGTGAGGGGGGCGTGCGCCGAATCGAGGCCTGCGAGCGGGAACGGACAGAGATGCCCCGGCAGCCAGCTCCACGGGCGACGCATGCGGATGCGACGCTCCTCGAAAGGGAAACCGAGGGCTTCGGCAAGCCCGAGCGCCTGCGCGCGCATCCCCGCCTCGCCCGTGGTCACAGCCCATACAATCGGATCCGACAATTCGTATCCCCTCTCGCGCAATTTCGTTGCGCAACGCTTGTATGCTCGCGCGGACGCGACTAAGAAGGCGTCCATGTTGCGGCGCTTATAGCCCACGGAGTTTTCATGCGCGAGCGGCTCGACGCCATCGACCTCAAGATCCTTGCCGAGTTGCAGAGCGACGGGAGCATCACGAACGTCGAGCTGGCGCGTCGGGTCGGCCTGTCCGCGCCGCCATGCCTGCGGCGCGTGCGTGCGCTGGAAGAGGCCGGGATCATCAAGGGCTACCGCGCGCTCCTCGATCCCAAGCTGCTCGGTTTCGAGGTGATGTGCTTTGCGATGGTGCAGCTGTCGAGCCAGAAGCAGGCGGATCTCGCCGCATTCCAGGAGCAGATCCTGCAATGGCCGACGGTGCGCGAGTGCTGGACACTGTCGGGCGACATCGACTTCATCCTGAAATGCGTCGCAGCCAACATGCCGGCGTTTCAGGCTTTCGTCAGCGACCTCACATCGCTGCCCAGCGTCAGGAACGTACGCACGGCGCTCAGCCTCGACGTCGTCAAGAACGACCCGCTCGTCCCGCTGGCAATCGAGGGCTGAAGGCCCCGGTCAGAAGCGGCGGACGAGCCATTGCGCATATGTCTGCCCGAGGATGATCGCCCGCTCCCGTTCGAGGGGCAGATGCGACGGACCGGCCGAGGCGGCGGGGGAAGAGACGTTCAGGGGGTAGGTGTCGATCACGCGTCCGTCCCGGTCGAGGAGATAGTTGACGCCACTCAGCGAATCCTGCGGTGCGAAGCTGTCGAAACGCCCAAAGCCGCTTTCGATACCCGGAGCCCCGGTGAGAAACAGCGATTCCAGCGAGACGACGAGCCGCGCTCCCTGACGATTCGAAGGATAATGCGCCTGCAACTCACGCCGCACCGCATCGCCGATCATGTCGGCAAAGCCGCCGAGACCCTTTGCGCGCAACTCCGAGACATCGACTTCTATGGAGCCGACGGCTGGGCGACCCTGAGCGAGGGCGGCGGATGTGCTTGCAAGGCCAAAAATCAGAGCTATCGACAATATCGAGGCCGCAAGGCTTCGTCTGAGGAACGCGGCTGCCATGACTACCTCCATCCGTGGATCATCTGAGATCGGTCTTCAGATCCACGGATGCAAGTATGTGGGCCGCTATTGCGTGCGGTCGTCCCCGCCTCAGGAGCGTGCCGCTTCCGCCTCGAGGAACTCCACATTGACGACTTCATACGACTTGCCGCCACCCGGCGTCGTCACTTCGACGGTGTCGCCGATGGTCTTGCCGATCAGCGCGCGCCCGATGGGGGAACTGACGGAGACCTTGCCCGAGCGCACATCGGCCTCGGGCTCGCCGACGATCTGGTAGATCTTCTCTTCCTCGGTATCGTCGTCGATCAGCTTGACGGTCGCGCCGAACTTGATGCGATCGCCCGAGAGCTTTGCGAGGTCGATGATTTCCGCGCGCGCGATCAGGCTTTCGAGCTCCATGATCCGGCCCTCGTTGTGCGACTGGGCCTCTTTCGCGGCGTGGTACTCGGCGTTCTCCGACAGATCGCCCAGGGCGCGCGCTTCCGCGATCGCCTGGATGATACGCTGGCGCTCCACCTGCTGGCGCTGCTTCAGCTCTTCTTCGAGCTTCTGGAAGCCGGGAGCCGTGATCGGAACTTTTTCCATTCTCTGATCTCTTTACGCCGAATTGAATAGCGGAGCGGCCATTTACGGTCGCTCCGCTACAATCTGTTAAAACTGTGAGCGAGCTTGCAGCTGCGCCCGGTTAAGGATGCGGTTCAGGAAAAGTATTCCTGAAGGGGCCGCACCTCCAGATCGCCGCCGAGATAGGCCTCAATCCCCTCCGCAGCAGCGATCGCCCCGGCAAGAGTGGTATAGTACGGCACCTTATGCAAGAGGGCAGCGCGCCGGAGGCTGCGGGAATCGAGCAATGCACCTGCGCCGCCGGTCGTGTTGAACACCAGATGCACGTCGCCGTTCTTGATGGCGTCGACGATGTGCGGGCGGCCTTCAAGCACCTTGTTGATGCGCTCGGCCTTCACGCCGTTCTCCTCGAGATAAACCTGCGTCCCACTCGTCGCCAGCACCCTGAAGCCCAGTCGCGCGAGCGTCTTCATCGCGGGCAGGATGCGTGGCTTGTCCTCGTCGCGCACCGAGACGAACACCACGCCCGCCTTCGGCAGCATGGTTCCCGAGCCGAGCTGGCTCTTGAGGAAGGCGACGCCGAAGGAGCGGTCGAGGCCGATGACCTCGCCGGTCGAACGCATTTCCGGGCCCAACAGCACGTCCACGCCCGGGAAGCGCGCGAAGGGGAAAACCGCTTCCTTTACAGCGATATGGTCGAACTTCTTCTTGGTGAGTCCGAAGCTCGCCAGCGTCTCGCCTCCCATGATCCGCGCGGCGATCTTGGCGATGGGCTCGCCGATGACCTTGGCGACGAAGGGGACCGTGCGCGAGGCGCGGGGGTTTACCTCCAGAACGTAGATGTCGCCGTCCTTCAGCGCAAACTGGACGTTCATGAGACCGCCGACATCAAGCGCCAGCGCCATCGCCTTGGTCTGGCGCTCCAGCTCTGCGATCGTCTCGTCGGAGAGCGAGCGGCTCGGCAGCGTGCAGGCCGAATCGCCGGAATGGATCCCGGCTTCCTCGATATGCTCCATGATGCCCGCGACGAACACGTCCTTGCCATCGCTCAGGCAATCCACGTCGATCTCGATGGCGTCGGACAGGTAGCGGTCGAAGAGCAGCGGGTTCTTGCCCAGGACGGTGTTGATCTGCCCCGTCTTGTCGTTGGGGTAGCGCGCCTTGACGTCGGAGGGGATGAGGCTCGGGAGCGTGCCGAGGAGATAATCCTCGAACTGCGTCTCGTCGTGGATGATCGCCATGGCGCGACCGCCGAGCACGTAGGAGGGGCGCACCACGAAGGGGAGGCCGAGATCCTGCGCGATCAGGCGCGCCTGCTCCACCGAGTAGGCGATGCCGTTCATCGGCTGCTTGAGGTTGAGCTTGTCGAGCAGGCGCTTGAAGCGATCGCGGTCCTCGGCGAGATCGATCGCATCCGGGGAGGTGCCGAGGATCGGCACGTTCGCCTCTTCGAGGGCGCGCGCGAGCTTCAGCGGCGTCTGCCCGCCGAACTGGACGATGACGCCCTGGAGAGTGCCGTTCTGCTGCTCGGTCTCGATGATCTCGAGCACGTCCTCGGCGGTCAGCGGCTCGAAATACAGACGATCCGAGGTGTCGTAATCCGTCGAGACGGTCTCCGGATTGCAGTTGATCATGATCGTCTCGTAGCCGGCGTCATGCAGCGCGAAGCAGGCGTGGCAGCAGCAGTAATCGAATTCGATACCCTGGCCGATACGGTTCGGCCCGCCGCCCAGAATGATCACCTTCTTTGCGTCGCTCGGCCTGGCTTCGTCGGCGGGAGCTCCGTTGAAGGGGCGCTCGTAGGTGGAATACATGTAGGGCGTGGGCGAGGCGAATTCGGCGGCGCAGGTGTCGATGCGCTTGAAGACGGGGCGGATGCCGAGCGCCTGGCGCGCCTTCTTCGCCTGCGCCTCGCTCTGGCGCGTGAGCACCGCGAGCCGCGAATCCGAGAACCCCATGGACTTCAGGTGCCGGAACGGGCCGGGCGTCGTCGGGAGGCCATATTTTTTCACCTTTGTCTCGAGATCGACGATGTCCTGCAGCTGCTCGAGGAACCACTTGTCGATCTTGCAGGAGGCGTAGACCTCGTCGATCGGGGTGCCGAGCCGAAGCGCCTGCGCGACCTTGAGCAGGCGGTCGGGCGTGGGGGTGCCGATGGCGGCCTTGATGGCGTTCCTGTCGTCGCCCTTGCCGAGCCCCTCGATCTCGATCTCGTCGAGCCCGGTGAGGCCGGTCTCGAGCGAGCGCAAGGCTTTCTGCAGGCTCTCGGCGAAGTTGCGCCCGATCGCCATGGCCTCGCCGACGGACTTCATCGAAGTCGTCAGCGTCGGCTGCGAGCCGGGGAACTTCTCGAAGGCGAAGCGCGGGATCTTCGTGACGACGTAGTCGATCGATGGCTCGAACGATGCGGGCGTCGCGCCGCCGGTGATCTCGTTGGCGATTTCGTCGAGGGTGTAGCCGACGGCGAGCTTGGCCGCGACCTTGGCGATCGGGAAGCCTGTGGCCTTAGACGCAAGCGCCGAGGAGCGCGAGACGCGCGGGTTCATCTCGATCACGACCATGCGACCGTTTTCCGGATTGATGGCGAACTGCACGTTCGATCCGCCGGTCTCGACGCCGATCTCGCGCAGGACCGCGATCGAGGCGTCGCGCATGATCTGGTATTCCTTGTCCGTCAGCGTCAGCGCCGGGGCGACGGTGATCGAATCGCCCGTATGCACGCCCATCGGATCGATGTTCTCGATGGAGCAGATGATGATGCAGTTGTCCGCCTTGTCGCGGACGACCTCCATCTCGAACTCCTTCCAGCCCAGCACGCTCTCCTCGATGAGGATCTCGCCCGTGGGGGAGGCGTCGAGGCCGGTCTCGACGATGTCGAGGAATTCTTCGCGGTTATAGGCGATGCCGCCGCCGGTCCCGCCCAGCGTGAAGGAGGGCCGGATGATGGCGGGAAGGCCGATTTCAGCGAGCGCCATCAAGGCTTCGCCTAGCGCATATTCCTGGCAACGCTTGCGCCGTTCGCTCTCGCCGGCGGCCCATTTGAGCTCGAACGCCGAACGCAGGCGCGCCTTCTCGTCCGCCTCGACGGCCATGTCCTCGATCGCGGCGATGCCGGCCTGGTATTCGGCCTTGTGCTTCTTCTTCAGGCCCGATGCATTGGCGAGACGCGAGGCCGGCGTCTCCAGCCCGATCTTGGCCATGGCCTCGCGGAAGAGCTGGCGATCCTCCGCCTTGTCGATCGCCTCCGCCGTCGCGCCGATCATCTCGACGCCGTACTTTTCGAGCACGCCCATGCTCTGAAGCGAAAGCGCGCAGTTCAGCGCCGTCTGCCCGCCCATGGTGGGGAGAAGCGCGTCCGGGCGCTCCTTCTCGATGATCTTGGCGACGATCTCCGGCGTGATCGGCTCGACATAGGTGGCGTCGGCCAGATCGGGATCGGTCATGATCGTGGCCGGATTCGAATTCACGAGGATAATTCGGTAGCCTTCCGCCTTCAGCGCCTTGCAGGCCTGCGTCCCCGAATAATCGAACTCGCAGGCCTGTCCGATGATGATCGGGCCGGCGCCGATGATGAGGATGGAGGAGATGTCGGTGCGTTTGGGCATGATCGATCCGTATTGGAGGCCGGCGGCGGTGCAAAAAAAGAGAGGCTGAGCGCCATTCGACGCCGCCTCATGCTCCGTCGCCCGGCGAGCGTTGCGCGCGGGTCACGATTGCGCTGGGCTATAAACCGATTTCGCCCCCGTGGGAAGGCGCGAGTGCGCTTTTCCGTTGCATTGTCGCCATCGCCCGACCGGCGGCGAAGGCGCAGGCGCTCGCGTTGCCGGATTTTGCTTTTCCCGTACAGCCCCCTATTCTGATCAGGCAGGTGAAGATGCCCGGTGGAGCGCTTGCGCCATCGGGATCGGATCGCGCGCAAATTGTTGATCGTTTCCAAAGCCGAGGCGTTTCCCGCTTGATGAAGTGGGCATCGCGCAGCAATTCTCGCCTGCGGCGCACGAGATTGATCACGCGACTTACAAAGGGAGATCTAGATGCCAAGTATCCGCTGGACCATCGTCACAGGAGCCTCGAGCGGGATAGGCGCGGACCTCGCGCGCCAGTTCTCCGCGATCGGGCACAATCTGATCCTGGTGGCGCGCCGGCGGGCAAAGCTGCAGGCGCTTGCGGACGAATTGCGCGAGCGCGACCGCGGCATCGTCGAGGTGATGGAGTTCGACCTGACGAAGGCCAAGGCGCCGCAGGCGCTCTTCGATGCCGTGCAGAAACTCGACGTCCCGGTCCACACGCTCGTCAACAATGCCGGCTTCGGCTTGCGGGGTGATTTCGTCGAGCTCTCCATCGACGAGCAGCTGGAGATGATGAACATCAACATGACGGCGCTGACGAAGCTCACGCATCTCTTCCTCCCGGGGATGATCGAGCGCGGGCACGGCGGGATCATCAACGTCTCGTCGACAGCCGCATTCCAGGCGGGGCCGCACATGGCCGTCTACTACGCGAGCAAGGCGTTCGTGCTGTCGCTGTCGGAGGCGCTGCACGAGGAGGTCAAGCCGCACGGCGTCACGGTGACGGCGCTCTGTCCGGGGCCGACGGAATCCGGCTTCGGCGAGCGCGCAGGCATGGACGGCACCAAGCTCTTCCAGCGGGGCAAGATGACCTCGGAACGCGTCGCCGAGATCGGCGTCGAGGGCTATCGCGCGGGCCACGCCATCGTCGTGACCGGAATTCGAAACCGCTTCGCCTCGCAGATGTCGCGCCTCCTGCCGCGCTTCCTCACGCGGCGCGTGGCCAAATCGCTGCAGAGCAGCCCGTAGGGGCTGATCAGGTCAGCGTGATCGCCACGTGCTTCGCATAGGCGGGGCGCTGCCGGAGGCGCTCATACCAGGCGGCAAGGTTGGGGAAGTCCGGGCGCTCGATGTCGGGGACTGCGTACCAGCGATGCACATAAGCGCCGAGAACCACGTCGGCGAGGGTGAAGCAACCGGCCTCGACGAATTGGCGGTTCGCCAGATGCTCGTCGAGGATCGTCCAACAGGCTGCGGAGGCGTCGCGCGAGGCCTCGATCTCGGCCATGTTGCGCTTCTCCGGCGGCGTGCGCACCATTCCCCAGAACATGGCGCGCTCGGCCGGCTGGAGCGAGGCCAGCGACCAGTCGAGCCAGCGCTCGACACGGGCGCGATCGCGGATGTCCTGCGGGTAGATCGCCGTGTCGCCCGCCTTCAGTGCAAGATAGCGGATGATGGCGTTCGATTCCCACAGCACGAATTCGTCATCGACCAGTGTCGGGACGCGGCCGTTGGGATTGAGCTTGCGGTATTCCGGCGTATCGACCACCCCGAACGCACCGCCCGCATCCGTGCGCTCGAAGGCGAGGCCGAGTTCGTCGCAGGTCCACAGGACCTTCTGCACGTTCACCGAATTCGCGCGTCCCCAGATCTTCAAGGTGCTCATGTGGTCCTCCCTCAAGCAGTCATGCGGAGCATTGAGCCTCTTTAATTAGCTTTGCGCAGCGGTGCGAAGGCGAAAACGGCGTGCGGCGACGCCATTATGGGTTTTCGGAGGCGGCAGGATTTGCGTGGATGCCATCCAACCCCCTTCGGTGTCATCCCCGGCTGGAGCCGCTCTTGCGGCGGAAGGGAAGGGGATCGTGCCGTGAGGTTCATGCAGCGGGGCGCGGGTTTCGGCCTGCATCGACCGTCACGGCTGGATCCCCTTCCCGACGCTTTGCGCCGCCGGGGATGACACGAACGGGAGTGCGGGATTTGAGGTTAGGGCAGCGGTGCGGTTATGCCGAAAACCGGTTGCTCGCGCGGTTTGTATACGATCACATACTTTCCCTTCCTTCGAACTCGCGCTACCTTGGATTTAACCATTCATAAATAGGGAGAACCAGGGATGAGCAGGATCAACCGCAGACAGATCGTCGCCGCCTCCATGGCTGCAGCATTGGCATTGCCGCTCGCAGGCGTCGCCGGCAGCGCGCAGGCGCAGGACTGGCCCAACGACATCATCCGCATCATCGTGCCGTTTCCGCCCGGCGGCTCGGTCGATGTGCTGGCGCGCATGATCCAGCCGTCACTGCAGGAGCGGCTCGGGCAGAACATCGTGATCGACAACCGGGGCGGCGCGTCGGGCAGCATCGGTGCTGCGGCGGCGGCAGGTGCGGAGCCCGACGGCAACACCTGGCTCTTCGTCTTCGACACCCAGGCGGTGAACCCGTCGCTGCTGCCGAACATGCCCTTCGATTCGGTCAATGATCTCGATCCGGTGATGCTGATCGGCACTGCGCCCAATGTCGTCGCGACGCAGACGGCGAGCCCCTTCGAGAGCTTCGAGCAGGTGATCGAGCAGGGTAGGGAAGATGCCGGCGCGATCAGCTATGGCTCGATCGGGACGGGAAGCCTCGGCCATCTCACCCTCGTGCTTCTGACGAACGAGGCCGAGGTGGAACTGACCCACATTCCCTATCGCGGCGGCGGGCCGGTCGTGAACGACGCGGTGGCGGGCCATGTCGATCTGATGATCGGCTCGGCGGCGCTCGTTTCCCCGCAGGTCGATGGCGGCAATCTTCGCCCGCTGCTGCAGACGGGGCGCGAGCGTCACCCCACGCTGCAGGATGTGCCGACGGCGGTCGAGCTCGGCTACGACATCGAATCGCTTGCCTGGTGGGGCGTCTTCGCGCCGGCAGGGACGCCGCCGGAGATCGTCGCGCGCTTCGAGGAAGAGCTTCGCGCCACGTTGCAGGAGCCGGAGATCGCCGAGCGCCTGACCGATGCGCAGAAGATGGATCTGGTGCTTTCCGGGCCCGACGAGTTCCGCGATTTCTTCGCCGAGCAGATGGAGACCTGGGGCGCGGTGGTGCGCGAGAACGACATCAGGGGCGATTCGTGAGCGTCGTGAAGGTCGCCGTTCTCGACGACAGCCAGGAGGTCGCGCAAGGCGCGGCCGACTGGTCCGTTCTCGAGCCTCGGGCCGAGGTCACGTTCCTGCGTGACCCCATGCTCGACGAGGACGAGGCGGCGCGGGTTCTCGCGCCGTTTCACGCCATCATCCCGATGCGCGAGCGCACGCCGCTTCCGGGCAGCCTGATCCGCCGGCTGCCCAACCTGCGCCTCGTCGCGCTGACGGGGGCGCGCTCGCCCAGCCTCGACATCGCAGCCTGCACGGCACACGGCGTGCTCGTCTGCAATACCGGCATCAACACCGGAGCGGCGACGGCGGAACTCGCCTTCACGCTGCTCCTGAACTGCGCCCGCTCGATCCCGCTCGCCGACGCCACCATGCGCCGGGGCGGCTGGCATGCGGGCATCCCGATCGGCGATGCGCTTTCGGGCAAGCGTCTGGGCATTCTCGGCCTCGGCAAGCTCGGCTCGCGGGTGGCGGGCTTCGGCAAGGCTTTCGGGATGGAGGTGGTGGCCTGGAGCCAGAACCTGACGGCGGAGGCTGCGGCCGGGCAGGGCGTCACGCGCGTCGAGAAGGACGAGCTGTTTGCGACGAGCGACGCGATCTCGATCCATCTCGTGCTTTCGGAGCGTTCGCGCGGGCTCGTCGGCGAGCGCGAGTTGGGCGTGATGAAGCGCGGCGCGATCCTCGTGAACACCTCGCGTGGTCCGATCGTCGAGGAGGCGGCCCTCGTCAACGCCTTGCGCGAAGGCCGCATCACGGCGGGGCTCGACGTGTTCGACCAGGAGCCCTTGCCCGAGGATCACGCATTGCGGACATTTCCGAACGCCGTCCTCACGCCGCATCTTGGATATTCGACGATGCCCGTGTTTCGCCAGTTCTACGGCGAGAGCATCGAGAACATCCTCGCCTTCCTCAACGGCAATCCAATCCGTGTCATGAACGAGGAAGCGCTTGACGCAGCGTTGGCCGAGCGGTGACAAGTGCGCTGACAAGAGACGCGGAGTAATCTGAAAATGGCGACGATCATCGCCGTCGCCCCCAATGGCGGGCGGCGCACCAAGGCGGGTCATCCGGAGCTGCCGGTAACAGCGGCGGAGACAGCCCGCACGGCCGCCGCCTGCCGCGAGGCGGGTGCGGCCATGATCCACATCCATGTGCGCGACGAGAACCAGCGCCACAGCCTCGACGTCGATCGCTACCGCGAGGCCATCGCGGCAGCGCGTCGCGAGGCGGGGCCGGACATGGTGATCCAGGCGACGACGGAATCCGTCGGGATGTACGATTCGCGCCAGCAGATGGAGATGGTGCGGGCCCTGAAGCCCGAGGCGATCTCCATGGGTCTGCGCGAGCTTGCACCCCAAGAGGACGACAAGGCCGCCTTCGCCGAATTCATGCAGTGGCTCTCCGTTGAGCGCATCGCCCCGCAGATCATCATCTACGACACGCATGACGCCGAGCGCGTGCGACGCTGGGCGCAGGACGGCGTCTTCGATGCGAGCGCGACTTCGGTGCTTTTCGTGGTGGGCAAATACGTGCCGCAGACCACGGGGACGCCGCAGGATCTCCTGCCGCTTCATCAGACCTGCGCCGCTCTCTTCCGCGACTGGATGCTCTGCGCCTTCGGTCCGCGCGAAACGGCCTGCGTCGCCACGGCGGCGCTGCTCGGCGGGCATTGCCGCGTCGGCTTCGAGAACAACCTGCACCTGCCCGATGGATCGAGCGCTCCCGACAACGCATCGATCGTGCGGGCGACGGCGTCGGCGCTCACGGCGCTGGGGCTCTCGGTGATGGGTCCTCGCGAATTGCGTGAACTCTGGAAGATCTGACCTTATGATCAACCGCTATCAGCGGTTTCACGGCAGCATGTAAGGACACTCGTTGAGCAGGGTTGATCTACGCGACATCATCGGCGGCCTGCTGCTCATGGGGATCGGGCTGTATTTCCTGATGGGTGCGCTCGACATGCGCGTCGGCGAGGCGCGGCGGATGGGGCCGGGCTATTTCCCGATGGTGCTCGGCATCGTCGGAATGATTCTCGGCGCAATCATCATCATCCCCGCCCTCATGCGCCCCGGGGTGCTCCCCAGCGTCAACTGGCGCCCCCTGATCGCAGTGATGACCGCAATTCTGGTCTTCGCGCTGGTGATGCCGCGGGCCGGGCTGCTACCAGCGGTCTTCGCCACCGTCGTCGTCGCATCGTTTGCCGATCCGCGATCGCGTCTCTGGCAGACGGTGCTGCTGGCCGCAGGCCTCGTCGCCGCGACCTGGGTCATCTTCATCTACGGTCTCGGGCTGCCGATGATCGTCTACCGGATGCCGTTCTGATGGATTTGATCGCGAACCTCACCCTCGGCTTCGAGACGGCGCTTTCGCCGACGAACCTGCTCTATTGCTTCATCGGCGTGTTTCTCGGCACGTTCATCGGCGTGCTGCCCGGCATCGGCGCGCTGGCTGCGGTCTCGATGCTCCTGCCGGTGACCTTCTATCTGCCCGCGACGACGGCGCTCGTGATGCTCGCCGGCGTCTATTACGGCGCGGAATACGGCGGCTCGATCGCCTCGATCCTGCTCAACCTCCCCGGCACCCCGTCCGCCGCCGTCACCTGCCTCGACGGCTACCCGATGGCGCAGCAGGGCAGGGCGGGCGTCGCGCTGTTCATGACCACGGTCGCCTCCTTCGTCGGCGCGTCGATCGGCATCGTGGCGCTGACGGCCTTCGCGCCCATACTCGTGCAGGTGACGCTCGCCTTCGGGCCGGCGGAGTATTTCGCCGTGATGCTGCTCGGGCTGCTCGCCGCCTCCGCCGTGAGCCAGGGCTCGCCCGTGAAGGGCATCGCCATGGTGGTGCTCGGATTGATGCTCGGATGCGTCGGAACGGACATCAATTCCGGCGAGGCGCGGTTCACCATGGGCTACTACCCGCTCCTCGACGGGATCAGCCTGATCGCTCTCGCCATGGGACTGTTCGGGATCTCCGAGGTCATCGCCTCGATCAACACGACGAACACGGACGTGTTGAAGGGCAAGATCACCTTCCGCTCCATGCTCCCCTCCCGCGAGGACACCCGCCGCTCGGTCATGCCGATGGCGCGGGGCACGACCATCGGCACGATTTTCGGAACGCTGCCCGGTACCGGGCAGACCATCGCCTCCTTCATCGCCTACGCCATCGAGAAGCGCGTTTCCCGCAATCCGGGCCGCTTCGGCAAGGGCGCGATCGAGGGGATCATGGCGCCGGAATCGGCGAACAACGCCGCAGCGCAGACGGCCTTCATCCCGACGCTGACCATGGGCATCCCCGGTTCGGCGACGATGGCGCTGATGCTGGGCGCGCTGATGATCCACGGCATCACCCCCGGCCCTGCGCTGATGACGGACCATCCCGATATCTTCTGGGGGTTGATCGCGAGCTTCTGGATCGGCAACGTCATGCTCGTGCTCTTGAACATCCCGCTGATCGGGATGTGGGTGCGGCTGCTCAAGATCCCGTATCACTTCCTCTATCCCGCGATCATCGTGCTCATCTGCATCGGCGTCTATTCCATCAACAACAACGTTTTCGATGTCGGGCTGGCGCTGTTCTTCGGCTTCGTCGGCTACGGCATGCGGCTGCTCGGCTTCGAGCCGGCACCCCTGCTCATCGGCTTTGTTCTTGGCCCGATGATGGAGGAGAACCTGCGCCGCGCCATGTTGCTCGCGCGCGGCGATTACTTCGTGCTGTTCCAGCGCCCGATCAGCGCCACGTTGCTCACGCTCGCGCTCATCCTTCTCGTCTGGGCGATATGGGCCTCGTTGCGCCAGCGCAGCCGCAACAAGGCGAGCGTCACGGAGGAGGGGCTGAGCCCGCCGCAGGGCTGAGCCGCGTGGAGGGCATGGACCGCGCGCGCTCTCAACCTTATCCTGCCGAAAGTCCCGAGCCGCATCGCCCGCTCCATCCACAACCGGTATCCCTGCCCTCATGATTTTCCCCTGCGCTCCCGGTCCGGCATGAAAGTCCTCTACGCAGACCTGCGCAGCGGGCTTTCAGCCCTGCGGCCGAGCCGGTTTCCATACGTGAAATTCTTCGCTGCGCTCGCCATCGGCATCTCCGGCGGCTGGCTCTTCGCCTGGCTGCAGCTGCCGCTGCCGTGGATGCTGGGGCCGATGACGTTCTGCACGCTCGGAGCGCTCCTGCGCGCGCCGATCGCCGCGCCGACCGTAGTGCGCCCGCCCATGTCGGCGGTGCTCGGGGTGATGCTCGGGGCGGGCTTCACGCCGCAGATCTTCTCGCAGATGCTCGGCTGGCTCCCCACGATCATCGGGCTCGCGGGCTTCGTCGCCGCCTCGGCGCTCGTCTGCGTCCAATACTTCCGCCGGGTCGGGGGGTTCGATCCGACGACGGCGTTCTTCTCCGGCATGCCGGGTGGCCTCGTCGAGATGGTCGTCGTCGGCGAGGAGCGGGGAGGAAACGGGCGCACGATCGCCCTGGTGCATTCCGCCCGCATCCTTCTCGTGGTGATGACGCTGCCGTTTCTCGTGCAGTTCGTCGAGGGCGTCTCGCTCGGCGTGCGGGTGGCGAGCGCGCCGTCCATTGTCGATGCGCCGTTCTCGAGCGAGCTGTGGATCATCGCCTGTGGGATCATCGGGATCATCCTCGGCCATCTATTGCGCTTCCCGGCGAAGTATCTGCTGGGGCCGATGTTCGTGAGCGCCCTCGTCCACCTCGTGGGGATCACCGATTTCCAGCCGCCCACCGAGATCGTCAACGCGGCGCAGGTCGTGCTCGGGGTCACCATCGGCTGCCGCTTCCTTGGGACGGCCCCGCAGCTGATCCTGCGCATCCTCCTGCTCTCGATGGGCTCCACCGTGATCCTGCTGTCGCTGACGCTGCTCTTTGCGACAGCGGTGGCGCAGGTCAGTGACTATTCAGTGGTGCCGCTGATTCTCGCCTACTCTCCCGGCGGCCTCG
>Ga0208490_100345_pt1 | contig 32476 bp, 35 predicted proteins | sample SubbioAug_CSWold_FD_184818 | JGI IMG/M metagenome (GOLD analysis project Ga0208490, IMG submission 184818) | Serpentinite rock and fluid subsurface biosphere microbial communities from McLaughlin Reserve, California, USA - CR11Aug_CSWold (SPAdes) | ecosystem: Environmental > Terrestrial > Deep...
CCCCTCCCGAACCCCTCCACCACAACCTTCAAACCTCGCCGATCATCACCAACCCGCATCAAATGTGGGAGGAGCGGCGAGGCATGGTCGGATGAGCGGCTTCACGCCTTCAAAGGGCGAAATGCGCGGGCTGTGAAGAGGATCGATGCATAAAGGCGGCTAATCCGGTCCGCATCGATATCAACGGCTTCTTCCTCGATATCGGGGGCGACGGCGGCGATCTGACGAAGGTCGCAGGGCAGAACGCCAACAACATGAAGGGCGGGAACAACGACGGTTACGACCATGCCGTGGGGCTCGGAACAGTTGGTGGCAATGACGCCGATTGGACGGGGGGAACGTTCTTCATTCCAAACCTGACCTTGGCCGACCTCGAGGGCTCGGACGCCGGACTTCGTGCAACGAGCTACGGGGAAGGTGGCGAAGGCAGCCTGAAGCTGGTCGCGGATTACGAGCCGCCGGCACCTCCGCCGCCGGAGGATAATTTCTTCCCGACGCAAGACATGTCTCACGTCACCCTATATTTCGATAAAAACGGCGGTGAATTCGAAACAGGAGATCTCTTCACGTATAAGATCGACAACATTGAGACGGAATGCCCAAATAAAGAAGATCTTGATCTTTGGCTGGCCGACATTTTAATCTGGCTTAAAGACCAAGGCATAATCACTGATGATTATGTATTGCTCGGGGCCCACATAAAGCAAGCCAACGATCCGCTTGCATACTATTCGGTACTTGATGACGGCGGAGTTGACGAAGATGGGAATCATACTCCCACGACCCCACCCGGAGGCGAGTATATCGAGAAAAATGATCTTGACGGAGAGGAAGATTTTGCAGTGATCTTCCCCGATTACGAGTGCCTCGTTTGATGGCGCTTGCCTTGTATCCGCAGGCGGATAGTCTAGCCTACTAAAACATAGAACACGTTCAGCTGTCTTAGATCTGCTGAACGTGTTCCGGCTTGAAGAATCCTAGCGAGTTTGACGATGAAGCGCAAAAACGCTAGGCAAGAGGAGGCTTCGCCGACCGGGCGCCTGCCAGGGCGGCCCTGCCGCGCGAACGAGATGCATGTCCTATGCCCCGGACTCCTGCGTCGCCTTCGATCCATCATCACGTCCCCCCGCGAGCCTCATCCTCGGGCGTGTCATCCTCGATGAACGCGCCGCAATAATGCTCCCAGCCGAACATCAGCTCGAAATCATCGACGAAGTAATCCCCGCCTGCGAGCCACGCGGTCATGATGTTGTCGATGATCTCCTGCGGCCTGACGCCGTACTTCGTCACCGGGCCGTATTCGTGATCGATCGCATTCACGAAATTCATGGGCGCGAGGCCGTTGCCGATGACATGCGTGAGGAAGTAGCGCAAAGCGCCTTCGAGCGTTTTCCGGTCTGAGCCGAAAGCGTTGATGATGACTTGTAGCGTGAACGAAAAATTGTGGGGATCTCCAGGATCTGTTATATAGGCATTGCAGTACTCGCGAAATGTCGAATTAAACGTCTTCATCTTCTGATCGAGATGCTGAAAATCTACAAATTTGACTTTTCTTTGTCTTACCGTGTTTAACATATTTTCAACCCCCTGCTTGCATGATCGAATGGAAAAAATCTGTAAAGATTTTGCGCCGCTAACCAGATGGATTCTCGTTACTTCAGAATCATCAGGACCTCGACGAAAAATATCGATTGTAGGGCCGTTATTATGGCTCTCACGTACTCCAATTTCGACACCGTCAGGGCGTAAAAAGACCTGCCCGCGGTAATTCGGGCGCCTATGCGGAGCTGCGTGGATCACCAGCCGGGTAAGCAGAAGGTCGAACTCCTCCCTGGCGATGATTGTGCGGATCGTCTCCTTTGCGCCGCCATGGACATACCCTACGGGATTGCCGCCGGGCATCAGGATCATCGACGCGGGCGCATCACTCCATAACGAAGCATTGATTTCTCTCAGCCGCGCAGCAGCTTCTGCAGCCTCCTTCTGGTTTGCGCTGATTCTGTCTGCTGCGCTTGCGACAATGTGCGGTTCGGGTTGCCAGTCCGGACTGTGGTTTCGCAGAACGTTCGCAAGGCTTTCGGCAGGTATCTTGCTGCTGACGAGCTCGACGTATTCTGCCGAGGTAAGCCATTCTATCCCTCCACCGGAATCCACCGGCCGGGTCGCCGAGACATCCGGTCGTCGACGCTGATGACGGGTGGGCAGTCGCGTCGCAACACGTACGCGCCCACCGCTCGACCCGCCATCCGTCCACCGCCCTCCCTCGGAGTTTCCCGCCGGCACGCGCGGCTGGTTTGGATCGAAACGCTTGTGCGCGATCTCCGCAAGGAGCCGCTTGACCTCGTAGCTGGCCTTCGCAACCGCATAACGCGCCTCTTCCAGCGCATCCGTATAATCCGTCCTCTGCATCGAAACCCCACCAAACGCGGAAGAAATTCCTAGAACATAATAGGAACATTTTCAAGCAAAATCTGGTATCATTGATTGCATTGTCGCCGGAGCGCCCCGCCATGCCGTAAGCAGGCGTTGCGGAGCGCGTTCATTCCGGCGGCATCATCCGCCTGCGGATACGACGATGCCCGTGCGCCGCGCCCCCCTTACCGGGCCCGCGCGGCGTCTCCCGCATCGGCCTGGCGGATCGCCGACCAGCTGTCCTGCTGGCTGACCATGCCGCGAATGGCGGCCATGGAGGTCTTGACTTCGGCGGGGGGGAGGTCCTGGGCGAGGGTGGTTTCGGCCTCGCGGAACTTGCCCTGGAGGCCGAGCACGAGGGCGAGGTTCTGGCGGACGCGCTGGTCGGCGCGGGGGTTGGCGGCGGCTTCGCGCAGGGTCTTTTCGGCCTCGGGGAGTTCCCCGCCGAGCGCGAGCGACAGGCCGAGATTGGACATCACGCTGGGTTCGCCGGGCTGGATGCGCAGCGCCGCCTCGTAATACTGACGCGCGAGGGCGCTGTCGCCCAGCTGGTCGGCGACGGTGCCCTGGGCGGAAAGGATGCGCCAGTCGGGACGCTCGGGCAGATGGGCGCGGGCGAGCACCTGCTCGGCCTCCTGGAAGCGCCCGACATCGACGAGCGCGCGACCGTAGGCGCCCATCAGTTCGAGGTTGGTCCCATGGCGCATCGCCGCCTGCTGCAGCACGGCGACGGCCTGGGCGCGCTGGTCGAGCCGGCGCAGAACGGCGGCGTAGGCTATCGCGGTTTCGGGATCGTGCGGGTTTGCGGCGTTGCGTTCGGCGAGCCCGCCGGCATGCTGGCGGGCAGCGCCCTCGGTCATCGCCTGGGGCGCACTCGCGTTGATCGAGCCGGTCATCGTGGGCGAGCGCTTGAGGCACCCGGAGGCCGCGAACGCCACGAGCGCAACGGCGCAGATCGCGGCGGTTCGCGATCCGAGACGGCGCGGCGCGAGGGGGGGCGACGCGAGGGGGGGCGACGCGAGGGGGGGCGACGACTGCATACGCTCAGCGGTTCTCGCCATGATCCTGCAACTCCATCGAACGGCGTGGTTCCGGCGCCGGTGACAACCTCCCTTGTGAGTAAAGCGTTAACCCTAACGCCCCGTTAATGCGGCGCGCGCAATCCCCAATTCGCCTTGCGGGCCGCGCGGCGCTTGCCAATCTGCCCGCGTTTGCGAATAACGGAGAGCCCCGGGATATCCTCTTGCTGGAGAAGTCATGTCTCACCCCCTGATCGAGACCGACCGTTCGCAACACGCGATCCCCGTTCACCTCGTCGACAAGAAGTCCTGGCCGGCGCTGGCTGCGACGCTCCCCTCCCCTGCGGCGGCCTTCGCGAAGGCGAAGGGGTTTTCGCCACGACCCGGCGAGCACTGCATCCTGCCGGACGAAACCGGAGCGATCGCCTGCGTCGTCTTCGGCATCGAAGGCGCATCGGCCCGCCACCGCGACTCATTCCTCGTGGGCAAGCTGCCGAAGCTGCTCCCCGGGGGGCTTTATACCATCCCCGAGGCGGACGCGCAGACGGCGCTGGCCTGGCTGCTCGGCTCCTATGCCTTCGACCGCTACCGCGGCAAGGGCGGAGCGACGAGCGGCGAGAAGAGCGGCGAGGATGGCGACAAGAATCATGATATGCACGACAAGGCCGTCCGGCTGCTCGTCCCCGAGGATGTCGATACCGGGGAAGTGGCGCGCATCGCCCGCGCCGTCTGCCTCGGGCGCGATCTCATCAACACGCCGGCGAACGATCTCGGGCCGGAGCAGATCGCTGCGGTTGCGACCGAGCTCGCGCATCGCCACGGGGCGCTGATCCGCGTGATCGAGGGGGATGAGCTGCTGGTGCAGAACTTCCCGATGATCCACGCCGTCGGCCGCGCCTCCCCGCGCGCCCCGCGCCTGATCGACATCACCTGGGGCCGCGACGACGCCCCGAAGGTGACGCTCGTCGGCAAGGGGGTCGCCTTCGATACGGGCGGGCTGAACGTCAAGCCGGGCTCGTCGATGACCCTGATGAAGAAGGACATGGGCGGAGCCGCCGCCGCCATCGCCGCCGCCGACATGATCATGGGAGCGGGACTAAATCTGCGCCTGCGCCTGCTCGTGCCTGCCGTCGAGAACGCCATCGACGGCTCGGCCTTTCGCCCGGGCGACATCCTCGACAGCCGCAAGGGGCTGACGGTCGAGATCGGCAACACGGATGCGGAGGGCAGGCTGATCCTCGCCGACGCGCTCGCCCTCGCCGACGAGGAGGAGCCTGATCTCGTCATCGATTTCGCGACCCTCACCGGCTCCGCCCGCGTGGCGCTGGGCCCCGATCTGCCGCCCTTCATGACGGACGACGATGCACTTGCAGCCGATCTCGATCGGCTCGGCGAAGCGGTGAACGATCCCGTCTGGCGGCTGCCGCTGTGGCGGCCCTACGAGGCGATGCTGCGCTCGAAGATCGCCGACATCAACCACATCTCCGGCGGAAGTTTTGCCGGATCGATTACGGCTGCCCTGTTTCTGCGGCGCTTCGTCGAGAAGGCGAAATCGCATGTTCATTTCGACATCTACGGCTGGGTGCCATCCGCCCGGCCCGGACGTCCGGAGGGGGGCGAGCCGCAGGCCGCGCGCCTCGTCTACGCGCTCCTCGGCGAGCGCTATCCCGCCTAGATATCAAAGGTTGCGGTTCGCCTCGGTTCGGTTAAGATTAGCGCATACGGGACTTCTCGGCGCGATCCTGACGGTGCCGAAACGAATGGAACGCGGCCATGTCGATCGCATTGCGCCATCTGCAAGCGTTGACCCTGTGGCGAAACGTCAATCTCGGCCTCGTCTGCGACAGCGAGGCCGATTTGTCGTCCCGCCAGATCGCACTGCTGTTGACCGTGTATCTCGACATCCCGCCGCATACGGTGCGGGGCCTGGCAAGGAAGCTCTCGGTGAGCAAGCCCGTCGTCACCCGCGCCCTCGACACACTGGGCAAGCTCGAGCTGGTGGCGCGGCGCCGCGACGATGCCGACAAGCGCAACGTCATCGTCCAGCGCACCGTCAAGGGCGCGATCGCCATGGAGCGCCTGGCGGACCGGATCATCGGCTCGGCGCGGGATTTGCCGGGATGAAGTCCGGCCGCGACAGGCCAGCGCCGCGATGCTAGCTTCCACCCAATCCACTGCAACAAACGGATCTGCCGCAATGACCCAAACGGGCGCAACCCCCGACCGCCGCATCACCGCCGCCCGCTCCGATCTCGCGGATGAGCGCCTGCGCGGACGTGTCGAGGCGGATCGCTATGTCGCGGGCACCGCGCGCCGCGTCGCGGTTCCGGTCGCTCCCTTGCGGGCCGAGCCGCGTCCCGACTGCCCAATCGACACGCAGCTCCTGATGGGCGAGCCTTTCACCGTCTTCGAGGAGGATGGCGAGGGCTTCAGCTGGGGCCAGAGCGGTTGGGACGGCTATGTCGGCTACCTCGCCAGCGAGGCTCTGGGCCCCCTGGAGCCTGAGCCGACGCACCGGGTCGCTGCCGTGCGCACCTTCGTCTATCCCGGCCCGAGCCTGAAGCTGCCGACGGAGACCTGCCTCAGCATGAACGCGCTGGTCAGTGTGGTGGTGGTCGAGAATGGTTATGCGAGGCTCACGAGCGGCGGGTTCGTGCATGCGGGGCATCTCGTCCCCGTTGCTACGCACGAGCCCGATTTCGTCGCCGTCGCCGAGCGGTTCCTGCACACGCCGTATCTCTGGGGCGGCAAGACCAGCATCGGGCTCGATTGCTCCGCGCTCGTCCAGATGTCGCTGATGGCGACGGGCGTCGCCGCGCCGCGCGATTCCGACATGCAGGAGGCCGGGCTCGGCGTCGAAATCCCCTTCGACGAGACGCTTTCGGGCCTGCGGCGGGGCGATCTCGTCTTCTGGAAGGGGCATGTCGGCATCCTGCGCGATGCGCAGTCGCTGATCCACGCCAATGGCCACCACATGGCCGTCGCCATCGAGGGCCTCGCCGGCGCGCGCGACCGCATTCGCGAGAAGAGCTTCGGGCCGATCACTTCGATTCGCCGGCTTGAAGCGCCATGAGAGTGCTCAAGCTCCTTCGAACTTACCCACGCAGGTGAGCGCGAACGCATAGACCAGCGCGATCTCCTCCAGCTGCTTGAAGCGACCGGAGGCGCCCCCGTGGCCCGCATCCATGTTGAGATGGAGGAGGACCGGCCCGCCCCCGGTCATGGTCGCGCGCAGCTTCGCCACCCACTTCGCAGCCTCCCAGTAGGTCACGCGCGGATCGGTGAGGCCCGCTAGCGCGAGGATGGGCGGGTAGGCCTGCACTGTCACGTTGTCGTAGGGCGAATAGGCGCGAATCGTCTCGAAATCTGCAGGGCTCGCTCCGGGATTGCCCCATTCCGGCCATTCCGGCGGGGTCAGCGGCAGTTCGCCGTCGAGCATGGTGTTGAGCACATCGACGAAGGGCACGTCGGCGACGATCCCGGCGAACATCCCCGGATCCATGTTGGCGACGGCCCCCATCAGCATCCCGCCCGCGCTCCCCCCATGCGCCACGATCGCGCCGCGCTTCGTGAAACCCTCGGCGATCAGCGCTTCCCCGCAGGCGAGGAAGTCCGTGAAGGTGTTGACCTTCTTCTCGCGCTTGCCATCCGTGTACCAGCGCCAGCCCTTCTCGGTGCCGCCGCGCACATGGGCGATGGCATAGACGAAGCCGCGATCGACCAGCGAGAGGATGTTGGTGCGGAAGCCTGCCGGCATCGCCATCCCGTACGAGCCGTAGCCGTAGAGGAGGCAGGGCGCCGGGCCGCTCTCGAGGGCGTCCCTGCGATGAAGCAGCGAGATCGGCACCATCTCGCCGTCGCCCGCGCGCGCGAAGATGCGCCGCGTGACGTAGTGCGCGGGATCGTGGCCGCTGGGGACTTCCTGGCGCTTGCGCAGGATGCGCTCGCGGGTCGCCATGTCGTAGTCCCAAGTCTCGCTCGGCGTGGTCATCGAGGAATAGCCGAAGCGGACGTCGTTCGTATCGAACTCGTAGCCCCCGGCGACGAAGAGCGAATAGGCCTCCTCGTCGAAGGCGATGGCGTGCTCCTCGCCGCTCGCCCATTCGCGGATGACGATGCGCGGGCGGGCATCCTCCCGCTCCAGCCGCACGAGATGGCGCGCGAAGGGCGTGGCGGAGAGGATCATCGTGCCGCCCCGGTGCGGAACGAGATCGCGCCAGTTCTCGCGGCACGTGGCGTCAACGGGTGCCTCGACGATCTTGAAATCCTCCGCGCCGTCTGCGTTGGTGAGGATGATCAGGCGCTCGGCGTGGTGCGTGTCTTGATGATGCTCGACGCCGTAGCGGATTTCGGATTCCCGGGCGGCGACGAGGCGGGGCGAGGCGTCGGGATCGTCGAGATCGAGCAGATGCACCTCGGAGGTCTCGTGATCGGAGATGGCGATCGTCGCGAAGCGGCCCGATAGCGTGCGGTCGAGATTGACGAACCAGCCGGGCTCCGGCTCCTCGTAGACGATGGTATCCGCGCTCTCCTCGCTCCCCAGCACATGCCGCTTGACGCGCACGGGGCGGTGGTTGTCGTCGAGCTCCACATAGAAGAACGCCCGCGCATTCTTCGTCCAGACGACGTCGCCGGCGGAGCGGGTGACGCTGTCCGCACGGTCCTCGCCGGTCGCGAGATCGCGCACGCGGATCGTGTAGCTCTCCGAGCCCTCCGTATCGCAGCCCCAGGCGAGGAGCGCGTGATCGGGGGAATGTTCGACTGCGCCGAAGGAGAAATAGCTGTGGCCTTCGCCGAGCTTGTCCCCGTCGAGCAGGATCACGGTTTCTCCCCCGTCGCGCGGGCGGCGGCAGAAGGAGGGATGCTCCCCGCCTTCGCGGAACTGGCGGAAATAGGCGAAGGGGCCGTCGGGGGCGGGGACGGAGCTGTCGTCCTCCTTGATCCGGGCGCGCATCTCCGCGACGAGCGTCTTGCGGAAGTTGGTCGTGTTCGCGAGCGCCTGCGCCGAATGCGCGTTCTCCGCTTCAAGATGCGCCCGGATATCCACTGGCAGGCGATCGGGATCGTCGAGCACCTCACGCCAGTTCTCGGCGCGCAGCCAGGCGAAATCGTCTCGAAGGGTGACGCCGTGAACGACGAATTCGTGCGCGCGGCGCGCAGGAACGGGCGCGCCGGAAACTTTTGGGAAGGTCAAGGTTTCGCCTCGCGGAGTTGGGGCAGCAGGATCATTCCTCGTCCGGCGCGTAATGCTCGTCCGGAATGAAATCGAGCGCATGGCCGTTCATGCAGTAGCGCAATCCGGTCGGCGGCGGACCGTCTTCGAAGACATGGCCGAGATGCGCCTCGCACGTGTCGCAGTGTATCTCGGTGCGGCGCATGAACCAGGAGCGATCTTCCGTCCTGCCCACCGCATCGTCGGAGGTCGGGGCAAAGAAGCTCGGCCAGCCTGTGCCGGATTCAAACTTGGTTTCCGAGCGAAACAGCGGCGAACCACAGCAGATACAGCGATAAAGCCCCGGGCGTTTCTCGTCCCAGGCGGGACCAGTATAGGCAGGTTCGGTGCCGTGCTTGCGCGTGACCTTGTACTGCTCGGGCGTCAGCTGTTCACGCCATTCTTCGTCGCTCTTGCGGACTTTCGCCCGGTGTGTCGCATCGGACATCGTCATCCCTCCACTCTGTACCCGAATTTGGCGTTTTTCTTCCGGGAAGCAAGAGGTGACCGGGTCAAGAGGCAACCGGGGAAGGAGACGACTCGGAAGGACTCGCATTGGCACCACCGCTCTTTCCGTGGACGAATCGGGGATCGCAAGGTTTGGACGCCCCGGAACCGACTAATTCCACGCAACGCCAGAACTTTGCTCGTTTTGAAGAGTCATGTCGCCGGGCGCAAGTCATGGTAACCTTGGATTCATGAAAATAATCAAAGATTGTGCCTTGCCACATAGAATCCCGTGGCGTAACTAGACCGGTGTGGTCGAGCTTGGACTATGGGTGATTCCAGCCATGCGCCGATCCAAGAGTACTTATCCTGTGAGCGGACGGAACAAGTCGGCAGGGTCAAAAAACGACGGGAAGCTGGTTCGAGGGCGAACGACCATCGGCGAATCCTACAAGGAACTGAACACCAAATGAGCGATGAAACCCGCGTTGAATACATCGAACTCGCTGCAGAGATCGTCTCCGCCTATGTGAGCAACAACTCGCTGCCTCCCGGCGAACTCCCGACCCTCATCAGCGAGATTTACGCATCTCTCGTCAACATCACCAACGTGGTGCAAGAGGAACCGCAGGAGCCTCAGAAGCCGGCGATCCCGATCAAGCGCTCGGTCACGCCCGACTACATCATCTGCCTCGAAGACGGAAAGCAGTTCAAGTCGCTCAAGCGCCATTTGCGGACGCAGTACAACCTCACGCCGGAGGAATACCGGGAGAAGTGGGGCCTGGCTTCCGATTATCCCATGGTGGCTCCGAATTACGCGAAGGCGCGTTCGGACCTCGCCAAGGAAATGGGCCTCGGCCAGCAGCGCCGGAAGCGTCGTCCCGTCGCCCGGGCCTCCTGACGATAACGAGAGCGCGGCGAATTCGTGCCGCGCTCTCGCGACCTCGTGCATCCGCTGCGGAACTCGGCCAAGCGCTTTCCGGCCTGACAGAGTCAGATCGGGTGCTCTTGTATTGCCGCATCCGTCAGCCGGTATCGGCCTGACGGAATGATGCTCTAGCCGTAGCGGAACGAACTGACCACGACCCGCTTCCAACCCTGCGACGTCATGCATTTTGCATAGGTCTGATGATAGGCTGGCTCGCCGCCCTGGGCCCAGATATCTCTTGCAGCCTCGCGCTTTGCGACAGCGGCGCGACCAACACAGAGCGCATCCGCATCCGCTGCAGGCATCGACTGAACGCGGCCGAGCGGCTCGTAGCCATAGGTCGCCCGCGTCCCCTGGCATCCGGCGAGCAGCAGCAGCACCAGCGCGGCGCCCCCAATGAGCGGGGCCTTCATCGGACGCGACTGCGATAGCCGCGATACAGCGCGATGCCGACGCCGATCACGAAGCCCGGAATGGCCGAGGCCAGCGCAATTGTGGCGGCGCCCATTTCGCATCCGCCCGAATCCCCGGGCGAGCCGCAGCGCGGATCGAAGGTGTAGGCGAGGGCGATGATCAGGAAGAAGACCACGATCGGCGTGGCGAGAAGACCGGTCATCCCATAGCCGAGAGAAGTCGCCGCCAGCCGCAACATGTTCGATACCCCCAAGCATGCACGACATCGAACGTGCAATCGAGTTGAACTACAATCTGGCGCAGAAGTAAATTACACATACTTACGTGCAAAGGTTTGATCGCAGCCGATTCGGGCGCAGGCGTGCTGCCCGGGCCAGACAGTGATGGAGGGGCGGCAGTTGTTCCTATCGAAGTTCTTCAGCAGGCCGACGACCGAGCAGCCGCTCGACAGCGAGGTCGCGCGGCAATCCGGGGCGATCCCCTACAAGGTCGTCGAGGGACAGGTCGCCTTCCTCATCGTGACATCCCGCCGTACCGGCCGCTGGATCTTCCCCAAGGGCGCGCCGATCGAGGGCCTGACCCCGCGGGAGGTGGCGGCGCGCGAGGCGCTGGAGGAGGCCGGCGTCGAGGGCGTGGTCGAGGAAAACCCGCTCGGTTCGTACAGCTCGGTGAAGGTGAAGGGCGTGCGCCGGATCGGCATCGAGGTGGACATGTACCCGCTCGCCGTCGAGGCGCAGCACGAGACCTGGCCGGAGACCGGGCAGCGCCATCGCCACTGGGTGCTGCTGCCCGAAGCCCGCCGGCTGCTTTCCGAGCCCCGTCTCGCGGAACTCGCCGCGCAGCTGCAGGAGCGTGTCCTGCGCCGCGAGACGTCCGGATACCACGCCGCCAAGTTGCCTCAGCCGCCGGCGAACGCGTCCATCAAGAGGTAGAGCACGCCGGCGAGCGTCGCGGCGGCAGGAACGGTGATGATCCAGGCGGCGGCGATGCCCACGACGTGCTGCCGGCGCACCAGCCGCCGCTTCTCCCGCTTGCGCGCATTGGCGATCGCATCTTCCGGCGTCTTGTTGAGCTTCGATGTCCCGAGGAAGAGCGAGCGCGGCTGGACTGCGGGATTGGGCACGCCCTTGTTTGTCAGCGCCTCGCGCAGAAAGCCCACGCCGAAGATCGCCCCGACGGCGATATGCGTCGACGAGACGGGCAGGCCCAGCGCGGAGGCGATCAGCACCGTCGTTGCTGCGGCGAGCGCCACGCAGAAGGCGCGGATCGCGTCCATCTTGGTGATCTTCTCGCCGACCTTCCTGATCAGCCGAGGCCCGAACAGCGCGAGGCCGACCGCGATGCCGACGGCCCCGATCGCCAGCACCCAGAGCGGCAGGACGACTGCGCCGGTCGCCACGGTGCCGGTTTCGGCGGCGGAAACGATCGCCGCCAGCGGTCCGACCGCATTGGCGACATCGTTTGCGCCGTGTGCGAACGAGAGCAGGGCGGCGGCAAAGATCAGCGGCAGGGTGAAAAGGCTAGCCACGTGCTTGCGGCGGTTCTCGAGGCCGATGGAACGGCGGGCGACCCACGGCCGCGCGACCCCCCAGCCGAGGCCGAAGAAGATCACGCCGAGCAGCAGCACGGTTCCGAAATCCGGCCGCCAGACGCGGCTGAGCCCCTTCATGGCGAGGAACATGGCGAACACGCCTGCCATCAGCCCGACGAGCACGGGAACCCAGCGACGCGCCGCCGCGATGCGATCGTCCCTGTAGATGATCGTCCACTTGACGAAGCCGAGAAGCGCCGCCGCGATCACGCCGCCCAGCCCCGGAGAGATCACCCAGCTCGCCACGATGGCTCCGATCATCGGCCAGGCGACGACATCGAACCCCGACGCCGCAACGCCCGCGCCGACGACACCGCCGACGACGGAATGCGTCGTCGAGACGGGCGCGCCGAGGATGGTCGCAAGATGGATCCACATGGCGGCAGCGAGGAAGGCCGCCATCATGATCAGGATGAACTGCAGCGCCTCCATCGTCTCGTCGGGTCGCAGCAGGCTCCGCGAGACCGTATTCACCACGTCCCCGCCGGCGAGCAGCGCGCCAGCCGCCTCGCAGATCGCGGCGATGATCAGCGCGCCTGTCAGCGTCAGCGCCCGGCTCCCGACCGCCGGGCCCATGTTGTTGGCGACGTCGTTCGCCCCGACATTGAGGGCCATGTAGGCGGCGATGATCGCGGCGACGATGACGAACCAGCTGAGCGGCCCGTCGCTGATCGACAGGACCGCCACGATGAGCGCGGCGACGAAGAAGAGGAGCGTCAGCCCCGGCGTCGCCAGCGAGCGCGACAGCGCCTGCGTCGCGCTCTCGAGGTGAACGACCTTCCCCAGATCCTTGTCGAGTGAACTCTTGGCCACGATTGATCCCGATGGTTTGCCGCCGAACTAACGGGGCGGGCAATATCACCATCCGGATGGAAAATCATGTGCAATGCGGCATCACGCACAAATCTTTCGAAGCCGGGCTGGAACATGCGCGGCTTCCGGACGAATATGAGCCGCGGCATCGCCCGCATGCTCCTCTGGGAACGGACCTCTCATCTGATGGCCATGATCGTCGAATTGCGCATCGCAGATGCAGCAAAGGATTTTCAATCGAACCCGGTCGAGCGCCTCGCCCTCGTCTTCGGCGGCATCCCGGGCGATCTGCACGCGGGGGCGACCCGCAAGGCGGATGCGCGCACGCCTTGGCACAAGCGCGGCACCTTGATCGCGAATACCCGGCAAGTCTCGCTCGTCAGCCGCGAGGAATGCGCCGCGATCGCGCGCGCTCTCGATCTGGAGACGCTCGATCCGGGGTTGCTCGGAGCGAACCTCGTGGTGGAGGGCATTCCCGACCTGACGCGGCTTTCGCCCGCGACGCGGCTTCAGTTTCCCTCGGGGGCGACGATCTTCGTGACGGAATCCAATCCGCCCTGCCGCCAGCCCGGCCGCAAGCTCGTCGCTCTCTACGATCAACCGGAACTCGAATTCGGGTTCCTCAGGAAGGCGAAGGCCCTGCGCGGGCTCGTCGGCCTCGTCGAGCGCGAGGGTGAGATCCGCGTGGGCGATGCGATCCGCATCATCGCCCCACGCGGCTGAGAGGTCTCTACGCCTGCGCCTTCGCCAGCGCGGCGAGGATGCGGGCCCAGGAGCGGGTGCCCTTCTGGAAGCTGAGCAGGTCGTATTTCTCGTTGGGCGAATGCACCCGATCGTCGTCGAGGCCAAAGCCGACCAGCAGCGTCTCCAGCCCCAGCGTTCGCTTGAAATCGCCCACGATCGGGATCGATCCGCCCGAACCGATGAGCACGGCGGGCGTCCCCCATTCATCCTGCAGCGCCTGGCGGGCAGCACCGAGCGCCGGCATGTCGTAGGGCAGCGCCAGCGCCCGCGAACCCTTGTGGCGGATCAGCTCGACGCTGCAATCGGAGGGGATGCGCGCCTTCACATGCGCCTCGAGCGCCTGCGACACGGCGTCCGGATCCTGGTCGCCGACGAGCCGGAACGAGATCTTGCAGCGCGCCTCCGAGGCGATCACGGTCTTCGTGCCCTCGCCCGTATAGCCGCCGATGATGCCGTTGACGTCGCAGGTCGGGCGCGACTGGACCTGCTCGATCACCATCCGCCCCTTCTCGCCGGCAGGCTCGCGCAGCCCGACCTGGCCGAGGAAATCCTCCGCCGTGAGGTTGAGCTCGTTCCACTGCGCCTTGACCTCCTCCGGAGGCTCGGTGACGCCATCGTAGAAACCCTCCAGCGTCACCCGGCCTTCGTCGTCGTGCAGATCGGCGATGATGTTGGCGAGGATCCTGATCGGGTTCTGCGCCGCGCCGCCGAACAGGCCGGAATGCAGGTCGCGATCGGCCGCGCGCACGATGATCTCCTGGAAGACCAGCCCGCGCAGGGATGCGGTGATCGCAGGCGTCGCAGGGTCCCACATGCCGGTGTCGCAGACGAGCGCCAGATCGGCGGCGAGCTCCTCGCGGTTGGCCTCGACGAATTCCGGCAGATGCTTCGACCCGTCCTCCTCCGCGCCCTCGACCAGCACCGTGATGTCGATGGGAAGCGAGCCGGTGACGGCCTTCCAGGCGCGGCAGGCCTCGATGAAGGTCATCACCTGGCCCTTGTCGTCGGCGGCCCCGCGCCCGACGATAACCGGGCGGCCAAACGGCAGTTCCGACATCGTCGGCTCGAACGGGGGCGTGTGCCACAGCTCCAGCGGATCGACGGGCTGCACGTCGTAATGGCCGTAAAACAGGACATGCGGGCGGTTTTCGCCTGATTTCGCATTCTCCTTCGCGTGCCCCAGCACGATCGGATGGCCCGGCGTTTCGCGCAGGCCGACCTCGAAACCGAGCGCCGCCAGATCCTTCACCAGCCATTCGCCCGCCTTGCGGCAATCGGCGGCGTAGGCGGGGTCGGTCGAGATCGAGGGGATGCGCAGCCATTCGAACAGCCGCGCGAGCGAGGCGTCGAGGTTCTCGTCGACCTTGGCGAGGACTGCATCGAGATCGGACATGGTTCTTCCCTTTTTCAGTTCGACTTTCGCACTTCAATGCCGAATTCGCCTCACCGGCGCAACAGCGAGCCCAGTGCACCGCGCACGATCGCCCTTCCGACGGATCCACCGACAGAGCCGCCCACCGAGCGCCCGATATTGGCCGCCGCCTGTCCCGCCACGCGGTTCACCACGGTGCGGGTGACGTCGCGGGCGATGGTCTGGCCGGGGGAGAGGCGCTGGCCGCGGGGGCGGTTGGTGCCGAAGAAATCGCCGAGGCGCCCGAGCAGCCCCCCGCTCGGAGCCGGCTCCGCATTCGCCACGATCGCCTCCTCTGCCCTGCGCGCGAGCATTTCATAGGCCGAATCGCGATCGATCATCGCATCGTACTTCCCTCGCAGCGGGTTCGCGGCGAGCAGCGCCGCCCGCTCGCTCTCGTCGATGATCCCGACCCGCGCCATGGGCGGGGCGATCAGCGTGCGCTGGACGATGCTGGGTGCGCCGCGCCCTTCCAGCGTCGAGACCAGCGCCTCGCCCACATGCAGCTCGGTGATGGCGGTCGCCGTGTCGAAATCCGGGTTCTGGCGGAAGGTCTGCGCTGCGGCGCGCACGGCCCGCTGGTCGCGTGGGGTGTAGGCGCGCAGCGCGTGCTGGATGCGGTTGCCGAGCTGGCCCAGCACCACGTCGGGCACGTCGAGCGGGTTCTGCGTGACGAAATAGACGCCCACACCTTTCGAGCGGATCAGCCGCACCACGCGCTCCACCGCATCGAGCAGCGCCTTCGGGGCATCGGAAAACAAGAGATGCGCCTCGTCGAAGAAGAAGACGAGCTTCGGCTTCTCCGGGTCGCCCACCTCGGGCAGCTTCTCGAACAGCTCCGACATCAGCCAGAGCAGGAAGGTCGCGTAGAGGCGCGGATTGTTCATCAGCTTGTCGGCGGCCAGAATATTGACGAACCCGCGCCCCTCGCGGTCCGTGCGCATCAGGTCGAGGATGTCGAGGGACGGCTCGCCCAGGAACGCCTCGCCCTGCTGGTTCTCCAGCACCAGCAGCTGCCGCTGGATCGCCCCCACCGACGCCGTCGTGACGTTGCCGTAGGCCGCCGAGAGCTCCTTCGCGTTCTGCGCCACGAACTGCAGCAGCGCGCGCAGATCCTTCAGGTCGAGCAGCAGCAGCCCCTGCTCGTCGGCGACGCGGAAGGCGATGTTGAGCACGCCCTCCTGCGTGTCGTTGAGGTTGAGGAGCCGCGCGAGCAGCAGCGGGCCCATCTCGGAGACCGTGGCGCGCACCGGGTGGCCCTGCTCGCCGAGGAGATCCCAGAACACCACGGGGAAATCGTCGGCGACATAGTCGATCCCGATCTCCTGCGCGCGCTTGACGAAGGGGGGCTTGGCGTCGCCCGGCTGCGAGATGCCCGCGAGATCACCCTTGATGTCGGCGGCGAAGACCGGGACGCCCGCATTCGAAAAACCCTCGGCGAGCACCTGCAGCGAGACGGTCTTGCCCGTGCCCGTCGCCCCGGTGATCAGCCCATGGCGGTTGGCGAGGCGCAGGGTGAGGAGCTCGGGCTTTTCGCTTTTTCCGATGAGAAAGGTCTCGCTGGCCACCATTTTCCGCCCCTGTTTCGAACCGCGCGGGATTTCACACGTTTTTGATGGCGGCGTCATCCTTCAAGATGGAAGGAGGGCGGTTATCCCGGCAAAATCCGGCGATCGCAAATTGATTATCGTGACAGAAGCAGCGACCCTCGCAACCGACACCGAAACCGGAGCCTCCCGATGGACGAACTCATCACCCGCATCACCACCCGCACCGGCCTCGACGCCGACACCGCCTACAACGCAGTCGGCATCATCCTCGGCTTCCTCGTCAAGGAAGGCCCCCCGGAAGAAGTGGCGCGCCTGATGGAAGCCATGCCCGAGGCCCCCGACGCCATCGCCAAAGGCGAAGCAGCCGCCGGCGGCGGCGGCATGATGGGCGCCATGGGAGGCATGATGGGCGGCGGAGTCATGGCGCTCGGCGGCAAACTCATGGGCGTCGGGGTCTCCATGGGCCAGATGCAGCCGCTCGGGAAGGAGCTGTTCGCGTATGGGCGGGAGCACGCGGGGGAGGATACGATGGGGGCGATCGTCGGGGCTGTGCCGGGGTTGGGGCAGTTTGTGTGAGGGGGGGTTGTGATGCCAGCACTGATAGCTACATTCGCTCTTGGGCTACTGGCAGCGTGCTTTGCTGCATATTTGCAGCATCGTTACTGGCGCCACAGACATTATGAAGAAACGTGGGCTCGTGAATTTAAAGAAGTTTGCCAAATTATCGATTCGATTAGTGCCGGAATTGATCGTCGACTCGTGGCACAGGGGCGCTTCGCTTTAGAAATAAAGCGCCCCAAAGACCTTGATGGTGCGTTCACTGAACATGTCGATTCAGTTGAAGCTTGGATGCGAAATTTCAACGCAAATAGATCAAAGATATATCTGTATTTTGGTGCATACATTGCCTATCAATTTGAGTATGGACTGCATGAATCTATTCGACGGTCGAGTAGCATCATTGGAAGATCGTATCGCTACAAAACTAGAGGACTTAAGCTGAGTCACGCGCACGAGAATGAATTTAGAAATATTGACACTAATTTGCGAGAGGCAAGAAACGTGGCTTATAAATTCCTCAAACAGTTAAATCGATGCGTATCGGAGATAAAATTCGGAAGCATTCAGCACTTTAACTCAGTTGATTCGCCAGATCTTTCAAAAGTATCACGAATTTATCTGATGAGGCGGTTACTTGGGCTGGAACGCTGAAGCGCCAGCGCATAGCTATATCGAAGCTCGATGTTTTCTGCCCACTGCAGACCAATTTTCTTGGCCTCGCTGATTATTTCATGCGGATCTGACGGTGGGGTTGCGCGCTTGCCCAGCGCAATGAACATTGCTCTCGGAAGCGGCCGGGGTAGTAGACTTGCGATAAACGCCGCCTGCTCGTGATCGAGCGCGGATGCTTGTTTTCCGAAAATATGGAGCGATGCCTCATCACAGCCCCGCAGGGCGTACCCGAAGTAGGCATTGTTCAGATAATACCGCAGAATCATCCGCTTCGCACAGTGAAAATTCAAGCAGTACGCAAGGGTTAATTCCTGAAATTTGCGTCCTAGTGTCCTCTCGCGTTTGTTTAACACCGTTCTTATTGCCTGTTGCTCAATTGTACTGATCCCACCGAAATGCCCCGTGCGCAGATAACGCCTGATCAATCTAGGAACGGCACGCAGTTCAATGCCGTGATGGACGAAGAAAAACCGGTCCTCAAGAACCAGCGTGCAAGACTCGATATTTGACAACTCTCCTTCAAAAAAAGGAAGGGAGGAGCCGAAACCGTATTCATAGTCTGATTTAATTGCATACTTGATGTAGTCAAGTTTCTTGTTCAGGTTTATTAAATAGCGCTTTAAGCTCAAATTGCGTGTTTTTTCAAAATCATATGCGGTTTTCATGGCCGACCCAGCGCTTTTCGAAACAAGAAACCCCATAAAAGTAAAATAGTAACTTTGCGCAAAATGCAATTCAATTTTGCCCTACTTTGCTCCTTCTTCCACGTCCTGAGCCATCAATCCTGGTCCCTCTACCCGTGCAGAGCCGCATCACTGTCTTCGTCCGTTGTCGTTGTCAATGCCCGAGCGCTCCTTACATCGGATCAATTGGCTCCTCGTCGAGGACCATGTGGGAACGGGGTGCAGTTCGACCTGTTGAGAAAGATCGTAACACCCCATCCCCCCACCCCACACCCCCACAAGCCTGACGCAAGCCTGCTCCCCTAGGTTCGGCCTCGTACCGAAACCGGGAGCCCGTATTCGTGGAACCGATCCATCTCTTCAGCCTCGCTTCGCAGAAGTCGAACTGGCTGTCCGTGCGACAGGCGGCGATTGCCGAGAACGTCTCGCATGTGAACACGCCGGGTCACAAGGCGAAGGACGTGCAGCCCTTCAGCGAGGTCATGGACCGCACGCGGCTCTCCATGGCGGCGACGAATGCGGCGCATCTCGAGCTCGACGGCCAGCCCCGTTCGCACAACGTCAAGAAGTCCGACAGCTGGACGATCACCCATTCCGGCAACAGCGTCAGCGTCGAGCAGGAGCTGATCAAGGCCGGCGAGGTTTCCCGCGATCATTCGATGACGACGGCTCTCGTCAAATCATTTCACCGCATGTTGCTGATGAGCGTGAAGGGATAACGCCATGTACGATCCGCTCCAGGCCTCGATACGCATCGCGGGCGCCGGCCTCAAGGCCCAGTCCACGCGCCTCCAGATCGTCTCCGAGAACCTCGCCAACGCGCAGTCCACCGGCAGCGTCGCGGGCTCGGACCCCTACCGCCGCAAGACCGTCAGCTTCGATGCGCAGATGGACCGCCTGATCGGGGCGAATCTCGTCTCGGTGAAGGGTGTCGGCACCGACAAGAGCGACTTCCGCATGGTGCACGACCCCTCGCATCCCGCCGCCAACGCCGACGGTTACGTCAAGATGCCCAACGTCAACATGCTCGTCGAGATGGCGGACATGCGCGAAGCCAACCGCTCCTACGAGGCCAACCTGCAGATCGTGAAGCAGGTGCGCTCCATGGTCGCCGCGACCATCGACCTTCTGAGGAACTGATCATGATCGACCCCATCGCATCCCTTCAAAGCGCCACGTCGAGCTTCGCCGCAGGCGCGGTCCAGGGCTCCAGCCAGATCGGCGGAGCCTCCGCGATCACCGGCTTTGTCCAGCCCGGCGGCGGCGTCGATTTCAGCGACGTGCTCAGCCAGGTCGTCGCCAGCGGCGTCGACAGCATCAAGTCGGCGGAGGCCACCTCGATCATGGGTCTCAAGGGCCAGGCCTCGGTGCAGCAGGTGGTCGAGGCGGTGATGAGCGCCGAGCAGTCGCTCCAGACCGCGCTCGCCGTCCGCGACAAGGTCGTCGCCGCCTATCAGGAAATCAGCCGGATGCAGATCTAGAGCGCATCGCACGTCAGCCGAATTTGCTCCCAGGAGAACGAAAACATGCGCGCCCTTGCCATTGCTGCGACCGGCATGAACGCCCAGCAGCTCAACGTCGAAGTCATCGCCAACAACATCGCCAACATCAACACCACCGGGTTCAAGCGGGCCCGCGCCGAATTCACCGACCTGCTCTACCAGGCCGAGCGCCTCCAGGGCGTGCCCATGCGGGGCGGCGAGGCGGCGATTCCGGAGGGGGCGCAGGTGGGTCTGGGCGTGCGCACCGCCGCGATCCGCAACCTGCATCTGCAGGGCGCTTTGGCGAATACCACGAACAAGCTCGATCTCGCCATCAACGGGCGCGGCTGGTTCCAGGTCAACGGCCCCGAGGGCGAGGTGCTCTACAGCCGCGCGGGCGCGTTCAACACCAACGCCGAGGCGCAGCTCGTGACCGCCGAGGGCTTCCTCGTGGAGCCCGCGATCATCGTGCCGGAAAACACTGTCGATGTCGTCATCAACGAGACGGGGCAGGTCTTCGCGCAGGTCGGCGGCGAGCAGAACCTGCGGGAACTCGGGCAGCTGACGCTGGCGAGCTTCGCCAACGAAACTGGCCTCGAGCCGCTCGGCGGCAACCTCTACCGCGAGACCGCAGCCTCCGGACAGCCCGTCGTCGGCGCACCGGGCGATCCCGGCTTCGGCAAGCTGCACCAGGGCTATCTCGAAGGCTCCAACGTCGATCCCGTCAAGGAAATCACCGAGCTGATCTCGGCGCAGCGCGCCTACGAGATGAACTCCAAGGTGATCCAGGCAGCCGACGAAATGGCCGGCACCGTGTCCAAGGGTATCCGCTGATCAACGCGGCGATGAGGAATGCGACGATGAGCATCGGCATCATGACAGGCCTGCGCGCGGCGATCGTCGTCGGCATCTTCGCGACCGGGCTGATGGTTCTGGAGCAGGCCAACGCCCAATCCGCAGACCAGCAGCACGTGTCCTCGAACCGCAGGATGCCGGTCCCCACCATCACGATCTATCCGGGCGAGACCATCAAGGAGGGCGTGCTCGTGGAGCGCGATTTCTCCGCCAACCTCGTCGCCAACCTTCCTGTCGTGGAGGCGACGCACCAGCTCGTGGGCAAGGTCGCCCGCCGCACGCTGCTCCCGGGCCAGCTCGTGCCCCGCAACGCCGTCGAGGAGGCACGCCTCGTCGAGCGCGGAAAACCGATCCAGGTGATCTTCCGGGAAGCGGGCATGACCATCGTCACCGTCGCATCACCGCTGCAATCGGGTGGTGTCGGCGAGATGGTGCGCGCACGCAATCTCGACAGCGGCGTCACCATCGTCGGCACCGTCCAGTCGGACGGAACGCTCCGGGTCGGAGAATGAGGATGTTCGTCAACATGCGTTTCACGGTTTTCGTCCGCCTCCTCCTCGCCGCGACGCTCGCCTTCGCCCATGCCCTTCCAGCCCATGCCGACGCCTTCGCCGGCGAGGCGGGGGTGCGGATCAAGGACGTCACGGCGCTCAAGGGCATGCGCAACAACCAGCTCGTCGGCTACGGCCTCGTCATCGGCCTGCCCGGCACCGGCGACACGATGCGCAACTCCCCCTTCACCGAGCAGTCCCTGCGCTCCATGCTCGACCGGATGGGCGTCAACGTGCAGGACAACAACCTGCGCGCCCGCAACGTCGCAGCCGTCGTCGTCACCGCCGAATTGCCCCCGTTCGTCGGTCGCGGCTCGCGCATCGACGTCACCGTCTCGTCGCTCGGCGATGCGCGGGCGCTGATGGGGGGTTCACTCGTGATCACGCCGCTGATGGGGGCGGACGGGAATGTCTACGCGGTGGCGCAAGGCCCCGTCACCGTCTCCGGGTTCGAGGCGCGCGGCGATGCCGAGACCGTATCCCAGGGCGTCTCCACCGCCGGGCGCGTGCCCAACGGCGCGATCGTCGAGCGCGAATTGCCCGACCAGTTCCGCGACATGCGCAGCCTCATCCTCGAACTGAAGAACCCGGATTTCCGCACCGCCGTGCGCATCACCGACGCGATCAACCTCTACACCCAGCGCCGTTTCGGCCAGCGCGGCGCGATCGAGCGGGACTTCCGCTCCGTCTTCCTGGACAAGCCCGAACATGTCAGCCCGATGCGCTTCCTCGCGGAGATCGGCGATCTCGTGATTTCGCCCGACACCCCCGCCCGCGTCGTCGTCGACGAGCGCACCGGGACCGTGGTCATCGGCCAGAACGTGCAGATCTCCACGGTCGCGGTCACCCACGGCAATCTCACCGTCCGCATCACCGAGCAGCCGATCGCGGTGCAGCCCGAGCCGTTCAGCTTCGGCGAGACGGTGGTGCTGCCCAACACCCGCATCGAGACCGAGGAACCTTCGGGCCAGCTCGCCATCGTCGGCGGCGCGAACCTGCAGGTGCTGGTGCGGGGGCTGAACCAGATCGGGCTGAAGCCCATGGGGATCATCGCGATCCTGCAGGCGATCAAGACCGCCGGCGCGCTCCAGGCGGATCTCGTCGTGCAGTAGAGTCCGCTTGCGACGTTGGCTTATCCCGCCATTGGATTATGCTTGCCCATGAGCATGATTCGCACCCTCGCATTCACCATGGGCATCGCCCTCTTCGCGCTGGGCGCGCCCGCTTTCGCGCAGACGCCGGGCACCCTGAACCCGCAGCGCCTGCCGCCGCTCGCCAATCCGGCCGATCCAAACCTCCCCGCGAAGGAGCTCTTCGGGCGGCGGCACGATCCCGCACCCATGGCTGCCCGCGCCATCGGATCCTATGCGCGCGGATGTGTCGCGGGCGGGCAGGCGCTCGCCATCGACGGGCCGAGCTGGCAGGTGATGCGCCTCTCGCGCAACCGCAACTGGGGCCACCCGGCGATGATTTCGTTCCTCGAGCGGCTCGCCGCCCGCGTGCCCTCGATCAACGGCTGGCCGGGGCTGCTCGTGGGCGACATCTCGCAGCCGCGCGGCGGGCCGATGCTGACGGGGCACGTCTCGCATCAGCTGGGGCTCGACGCCGATATCTGGCTCTCCCCCATGCCCGACCGCCGCCTCTCGGCGCAAGAGCGCGAATTCCTCTCCGCGACGGACGTTGTCGCAAAGAACCGTCTGGACGTCGATCCGAAGGTCTGGACGCCTTCGCATACGGCCCTGATCCGCGCCGTCTCCCGCGAGCCGGAGGTGGAGCGGATCTTCGTCAATGCGGCCATCAAGAAGGCGCTGTGCCGGGAAGCGGGGAGCGATCGGGGCTGGCTGCGCAAGGTCCGCCCGCTCTACGGGCACAATTATCACTTCCACATCCGCCTCGGCTGCCCCGCCGGCGAGACGGCCTGCGAGCGGCAAGCGGCGATTCCCCCGGGCGACGGCTGCGACGCGTCGCTGGACTGGTGGTTCTCGAACGAGGCGATGAACCCGCGTCCCGGCACGCCGCGTGCGCCGCTCACGCTCGCAGATCTCCCCGCGGAGTGCACCCGCGTGGTGATCACGGACTGAGTGCAGGTCGGCGGTCGAGCGGGCTGCGACGCAAGGCGTATTTTGCATCGGGCGGGTTTTGTTTGCACAATCCGCAGCGGGCTCTATGTAGGAGCCTTGAAACAGACGCGCATGCGGAAACGACAGCCCGATGAACACGATCGTGAAGCCTTCCTCCCTCGAAATCAGCCCCGAGCGCGAGGCCCAGTTCCGCGCCATTCGCCTCCCGGGGGATCACCCGCCCGTCAAGGCGGGGCGCATCGGCGTGCTCCTGATGAATCTCGGCACCCCCGAGGCGACGGATTACTGGTCGATGCGGGCATACTTGCGCGAATTTCTCTCCGACAAGCGCGTCATCGAGACCTCGCGCTGGCTCTGGTGGCCGATCCTCAACCTGATCATCCTGCAGACGCGGCCCTCGAAGAAGGGGCGCGACTACGACACGATCTGGAACAAGGAGAAGAACGAAGGCCCGCTCAAGACCATCACCCGTTCGCAGGCCGAGCAGGCGATGGTGCACATGAAGAGCGTCGCAGGCGACCGCGTCAGCGTCGACTGGGCCATGCGCTACGGCAAACCCCCGGTGAAGGAGGCGCTCGAGCAGCTTCTTGCGGAAGGGTGCGACCGCATTCTCCTCGTGCCGCTCTATCCGCAATACTCCGCCGCAACCTCGGCCACCGCCTGCGACAAGGCGTTCGAGGCGCTGATGCAGATGCGCTGGCAGCCGAGCGTGCGCGTCGCCCCTCCCTATCACGACGATCCGGTCTATATCGACGGGCTGGTGGATTCGATGCGGAAATCGCTCGCCAAGCTCGATTTCGAGCCGGACATGATCCTCACCTCGTTCCATGGCGTGCCCAAGAAGTACCTGCTGCAGGGCGACCCGTATCACTGCCATTGCGCCAAGACCTCGCGTCTGATGCGGGAGGCGATGGGCTGGCCGAAAGATCGCTGGATGCTGACCTTCCAGTCGCGCTTCGGGCCCGACGAGTGGCTCCAGCCCTATACCGACGAGACGGTGAAGGGCATGGCCGAGAAGGGCGTCAAAAAACTCGCCATCGTCGCCCCCGGCTTCTCGGCCGATTGCCTGGAGACGCTGGAAGAACTCGACGGCGAGAACCGCGAGATCTTCATGCATAACGGCGGCGAGCAATTTGCCTACCTTCCCTGCCTCAACGACAGCGAAGAAGGCATGCGGGTGATCAATCACGTCATCGAGCGCGAATTGCAGGGGTGGCTGTAGTTTTCGCCGTCTTGCCGGCCACCAGGTAAGCAGATTGCGTGAAAATGCAGTGGAATCATCCATTCCGCCACCGCTTTCCCACCATCCCCCCTTGCAGCGCACCAACGCGCCCGCCAAGATCATACCAATGAAGAGGCTCCGGGCTTCGGCGAGGCCGATTGCCGTGGCGGCCCCGGGGATGATGCCTTGGATTGGGACAAAGTTCGGATATTCTTCACCGTGGCGGAGGCGGGATCATTCACCCGCGCCGGCGAGGATCTCGGCCTGAGCCAGTCTGCCGTGAGCCGCCAGATCAGCGCACTCGAGCGAGAGTTGCGCGCGCCGCTCTTTCACCGCCACGCGCGCGGCCTGCTGCTGACCGAGCAGGGCGACCTCCTGTTCCGCGCCGCCCGCGACATGAAGATGCGGCTGGAAACCACGCGGGCGCGCCTCTCGGAGACGAGCGAGCGCCCTTCGGGGCTCCTCAAGGTGACGACGACGGTGGGGCTCGGCTCCCTCTGGCTGACCCAGCGGATCCCGGAATTCCTCGATCTCTACCCCGACATCAATGTCGAGATGCTGCTCTCGAACGAGGAGCTCGATCTCGCCATGCGCGAGGCCGACGTGGCGATCCGCCTGCGCCAGCCGACCCAGCCCGACCTGATCCAGCGTCGCCTCTTCACGGTGCACTTCCACATCTACGCCTCGCCCGACTACATCAAGCGCTTCGGCGAGCCGAAATCGCTGGACGATCTCGACAATCACCGCCTGCTCGCCTTCGGGGGCGATCAGCCCTCTTATCTGCTGGGCGTGCACTGGCTGTCGACGGCGGGGCGGGACCTGCGCAACCCGCGAACCTACCGCGCCATCATCAACAACATCAGCGGCCTCAAGACCGCCGTCGAAAACGGGGCGGGGATCGCGGTGCTGCCGGACTACGTCACCGACCAGAACAACCAGCTGGTGCAGATCCTGCGCGACATCGAGATGCCGGCGCTCGAATCGTATCTCGTCTACGCCGAGGAAATGCGCTCCGTGGCGCGCGTGCAGGTCTTCCGGGACTTCCTGGTCTCGAAGGCGCAGCGCTGGACCTATTGAAGCCGCACCGGTCACGCCGAGAGCCACCTGGAGCCCGCGCAAAGGCTCGGTGCGAAATTTCGAAGATCGGGAGTTCTCGTTGAGAAACGCGCATCGATGCGCCGGAAATACCGATTCTTCTCGCGATCAGAGGCGTTTTTCGAGGGCCCGGGTCCGATATGGCGGGAATACGACAGCCGCATGCGTGCAGCGCAGGGCTGGGGCGACAATTGGTGCATTGCAAGACAGGCCCATGAACGACATATCACCCGTGGCTGAAGACGATTGATCCCGCCTCTCCTCCCGGCGGTTTCATTTCGGCCGTTCCCCTCTGGAAGGTTTTGGCTCTCCCAGTCAAGACCCGACAAACTTTCAGGCCGGCCCCCTCGTGGAGCCGGCCTTTTTTCTTGCCACGCATTGGCGTGACGCAGAGCCCCTCATCCCTGCAGCAGCATGATGAGTGCAAAGCCGATGCCCGATTCCTGCCGCGCCGCAGGAGCGGATGCACCCGACGCCATCACGCCGATACCCCCGATGAGTGCGATCATCGTGAACCAGTAGGTGGTTGCCAGGGCGGCGGTGAGGTAGCGGTACATGACAAGTCTCCGGGCGGCGTCTTCGTGATGCTCTGAGACTAGCCAAGCTCGCCTGCACCGCGCCTGAGACCGCCGTTCAGAAAGCGTTCAGCGTCGTTAACGCGTCTTCACGTATCCCGCGTTTTCGCCGAGTGCGAGACTCTGGACGTCCCCGGAATCGTGCGCCCGCGCCGTTTTCGCCACTCGCATCCCCGCGCGATCTATGCTTAAGGTGGCCCCGATCTTCTGGAGGCCCTCATGATCGTGAAGTCCCCCGCCGGCAGAATGCTGCTCGTCGCCGGCGTCCTCGTCCTCGCCTTGTCCGCCTGCGGGCGTCGTGGCCCGCCCGAACCGCCGCCGGCTGCGACAGTCGGTGCAGAAGTCGCACCCGCTCAGACGGCTCCTGTTCAAGCGGTTCCTGTTCAAGCGGCTCCTGGCTTCATGACGCCGATCCCCGGCGCGTCGGAACCGGCGGAGGACCTGCAGGCGCTGCCGACGACGCCCGATCGTCCCTTCATCCTCGACGGGCTTCTTTGAGACGCCCGACCTTTCGACGCCTTCGCGGACCATGAGCCATGCATCACTTCAGCTATCGTGACGGCGTCCTTCACGCGGAGGACGTTGCCCTCGACGTCATCGCCCGCGAGGTCGGCACTCCGTTTTATTGCTATTCCACAGCGACGCTGACCCGGCATTACGAGGTCTTCGCGAACGCCTTCGCCGATATCGACAGCCTCGTCTGCTATGCGATGAAGGCGAATTCGAACCAGGCGGTGATCAAGACGCTCGCTGACCTCGGCGCGGGCATGGACATCGTCTCCGAAGGCGAACTGCGCCGCGCGCTGAGGGCCGGCGTGCCGGGCGAACGCATCGTCTTCTCCGGCGTCGGCAAGACCCGGGCGGAAATGGCGGCGGCGCTGGCGGCCCGCATCCTCTGCTTCAACGTCGAATCCGAGCCCGAACTCGAAGCGCTCTCCAGCGTCGCATCGGAGATGGGGGTGGTCGCGCCGGTTTCGATGCGCGTCAATCCGGATGTCGATGCGCGCACGCATGCCAAGATTTCGACGGGGAAGTTCGACAACAAGTTCGGCATCCCGATCTCCCGCGCCCGCAACGTCTACGCCCATGCCCGCGCGCTGCCGGGCATCGAGACCGTCGGGGTCGATATGCATATCGGCAGCCAGATCACCGATCTCGCGCCCTTCGACAACGCTACGGCGCTGCTCGCCGAACTCGCGCGCGACTTGATGGGCGCGGGCCACCCGCTGCATCACATGGATCTCGGCGGTGGCCTGGGCATCCCCTACAAGGAAGACGACGAGCCGCCGCCGCGACCGGAAGTCTTCGCCGAGGTTGTCAAGAAGCATACCAGCGGGCTCGGCCTGAAGCTGCTCTTCGAGATCGGTCGCATGATCGCGGGCAATGCCGGGATCCTCGTGACGCAGGTGGTCTACGTGAAGCAGGGCGAGGGCAAGACCTTCGTCATCGTCGATGCCGCCATGAACGATCTCATCCGCCCCACGCTCTACGAGGCCCATCACGACATCAAGCCCGTGCTGTTGCCGCATGACGGCGCGCGGGCGAAGGTCGATATCGTGGGGCCGGTCTGCGAGACGGGGGATTACCTGGCGCTCGATCGCCCCATGCCGCATGTCGAGGCGGGGGATCTGCTCGCGATCATGACGGCCGGCGCATATGGCGCGGTCCAGGCCGGCACCTACAACACCCGTCGCCTCGTGCCGGAGGTGATGGTGCGGGATCACGATCACGCCGTGATCCGCCCGCGCCCGAGTTACGACGAGCTGATCGACCTCGACCGCCTGCCGCGCTGGCTCTGAGCAGGCGCTTCTACTGGGACTGCGCCGCAATGCGATCCATGAAGGCCGGCGCGCCGGGCGACGCCTCCGATCGGCAGCCTCCCGCGAGCCAGTGATCGAGGAACGCGTTCAGCCAGACGGCGACGTGCGGATCGTGGATCAGGCGGCCCTCGAGATGCTCGCGCCGGGGCTTGGCTCCCGGAAGCGCCATCCGGTGATGCGCCCGGGTGGTCCAGCGGCAGGTCATCGCATAGGTGACCTCCGGGTGGAACTGGAAGGCGTAGGCCGCAGGGCCCATGCGCACGGCCTGGACGGGGAAGTCGTCCCCTGTCGCCAGCGTCACGGCGCCCGGAGGGCAATCGAAGCCCTCACGGTGCCAGTGATAGACGTGGGCCGGCCAGACGCTGCCCATGCGCTCCGCCATGGCGAGGCCGGCATGGGTCGGCGACAGCGGGTAATAGCCGATCTCCGCCCTCCCCTCCGCATGGGGATAGACCCGCGCGCCGAGATGCCGCGCCATCAGCTGCGCTCCGAGGCAGAGCCCCAGATACGGCTTCTGCTCCTTGAGTGGTACGGCGATCCAGTCCATCTCCTGCTTGAGGAAGTCCTCTTCGTCGTTGGCGCTCATCGGGCCGCCGAAGATGACGGCGCCCGCATGCCCCGCCATCGTCTTCGGGAGCGGATCGCCGAAGCGCGGACGGCGGATGTCGAGCGCGTGACCACGCTCGCGCAGGAGCATCCCCACCCGGCCGGGGGTGGAGGTTTCCTGGTGCAGGACGATCAGGATGGGGAGTTTTTCGTCTGTGTTTTCTGTCATCATGGCGTTTGCAGCGTCTGTGTCTCCTTGATGGCGTCGATCTCCTGCTCGTCGAAGCCGAGAAGCTTTCCCAGCCTCCAGACGAGATCGGCCTCCACCTCTTGTACCGTACCGTCGGCGGATGCGACGGTGAAGGCCATGGCGAGAATACGCCTGCGCGAATCATCGTCCCGCCCGACCATCTCCAGCAGCGACGAAACCTCGGTGGTCTCGTGATCGAGCGCTTCGGCGCGGGTGACGAGCTCCTTCGCTTCCCGCCGCGACTTGCAGAACCGCGATTCGACCACGGCCTCGAGACGATCGCGCTCGCGCTTGGAAAACCGCCCGTCGGCGCGCGCCACATGGACAAGAAGCGCAGTTGCACCCAGATGCGCAGGGTCGGGCCATTGCCCCGTGCGTAACGGCCTGAGGCCGAAAAACACAGCCGCGGATTTCAGCACCCGCTTCAGGGACATGGTCAATCGATCTCACCTTTGCAAGGGAAACACACGCATCCGACCGGGTATCGTCGCCCAATCACCAAGCGGAAGCAAGCGCATGAGCCGATTTCCGGTAAATTTCGGTCTAATGTTGCAGAAGCGCCGCGTAGACGTCGAGGGTATCGGACACCATCCGATCGAGGGAGAAGTTCCGCTCGACGTGCAGACGTCCGCGCAGCGCGAGTGATTCGCGCGCGCTCGCCCCCAGCGTCAGCGCTTCTGCGATGGCATCCGCCAGCGGCTCGACCTGGCCTGCCGGTACGCGCCAGCCCGTGCGCTCGCTCGCGTCCACTTGCGGCGGGGAGAGGACCGTTTCGGGCACGGCGCCGAGATCGGAGACGATCACCGGCGTCCCCATGGCCTGCGCCTCGACCGCCGAGCGGCCGAACGCCTCGGGCTCGATGGAGGGCACGGTGACGATGGAGGCCCCGAGGAACGCCGCCGGCATGTCCGTGCAATGGCCGACGCGGCGCACCATGCTCTCCAGCCCCCGCGCCTTGATCAGCGAATCAATCTCCTGCACATAACCGTCGCGCCCCTGCGGATCGCCGGCGAGAACGAAGGCGACATCGCTCAGGCCCCATTGCTTCAGCACGGACGCCGCCTCGATCAGCACCTTCTGGCCCTTCCAGTGCGTCAGCCGGGCGGCGAGCAGCACGACGCGCTCGTGGGGCGCGACGCCCCAGCTGCGGCGCAGGTTTTCGATGCGCTCGGGTGCCACGGCGGAGGGCGCGAACTGCTTGAAGTCGGTGCCACGATAGATCACCCGCAGCCGCTGCTCGGCCTGGGGATGCATCGCGCTGATCAGCCCGGAAGTGTAGATCGAATTGGCGATCACGACATCGCCCCGCGCCATCACCGAATTGTAGAACACCTTCACGGGCGAGCGGGCGGTGTAGGAGCCGTGATAGGTCGTGACGAAGGGAAGCGACAGCGCCCGCGCCGTACCCAGCGCAGACCAGGCCGGAGCGCGGGAGCGGGCGTGGATGAGCTCGACGCCCTCGTCGAGGCAGATCTTGGCGAGGCGGCGAACGTTGCGCAGCATGCCGAAGGGGTTCTTGGTGGCGGCGGGGAACTGCACCCAGATCCCGCCCTTGGCCTGCAGCTCTCCCACGAGTCTCCCGCCCTCGGTGGCCACGAGCGCGCGCGCGCCGATGCCGGCGAGCCCCGCTGCGACATCGACGGCGGTGCGCTCCGCGCCCCCCGCTTCCAGGTCCGGGATGATCTGCAGGATCGTCTTGCCCGCGAGCGGGTGGATCGTCGCCTGCGGAAAATTGTGGCCACTCGGTCGCGCCGCTGTCATCACCCGTGCAATAACCTTAATCGAGAAGAGTCGCCCCGCATCAAACTCGCGGACAGGCGTTGAGGATCCGTAAACCAATGCTGCAATTCATTGAAGTCGGAAATGGGGATAATACCCGAAAGATCGCCGTCGAAGCCCGTAACGGCTCCGGCCCGCCCCTCGTATGGCTCGGCGGCTTCCGCTCGGACATGCGGGGATCGAAGGCGGAAATCCTCGACGAATGGGCTGCTGTGCAAGGGCGCGCCTGCATTCGCTTCGATTATTCCGGGCACGGCGAATCGGGCGGGCGGTTCGAGGAGGGCACGATTTCGCGCTGGTGCGAGGAGGCGGTCGCCGTCATCGAGAAATTTGCGCGCGAACGCCCGATCCTGATTGGATCGTCCATGGGAGGCTGGATCGCGCTGCTCGCGACACGCCATCTGCGCGAGAACAACCCCGCTCTTAGCCCCGCAGGCATCGTCCTCGTTGCCCCGGCAGCCGATTTCACCGAGCGGCTTATGTGGGCCGAGTTCGACGAGAGCATCCGCGCGACGATCATGAACGAGGGTGTCTTCATCAAACCCTCGCTCTATTCCGACGAGGGCTATCCGATCACCCGGGCGCTCATCGAGGACGGGCGCAACAACCTGCTCCTCGACGACGCAATCGTTACCGATTGCCCGGTCCACATCCTCCAGGGCATGCAGGATCCGGACGTGCCATGGCGGCACGCGCTCGAGACCATGGAGCGCATGCCCTCGGACAATGTCGTGATGACGCTGGTGAAGGACGGCGATCACCGCCTGTCGCGCCCGGAGGATCTCGACCGTCTGGTGGCGGCGGTCGATCGTATCAGCCGGGACATCGCCACGGCGACGGGTGGCGGGCAATGACCGACTTCGCTCGAACCGGCCCGCGCAGGAGCCTTACCGCACCTCGAACCTCACGGGCACGGTCAGGCTGACGGTTGCGGGCGCGTCGTCGGGCAGCGAAGGTACCGGGGAGGCGCGACGCACCATGGCGATCGCGGCCGCGTCGAGATCGGCCGCGCCGCTGCTGCGGGCGATCTGCTGGCCCAGCACCGTGCCTGACCGGTCGATGGTGAAGCGCAGATGCACGACGCCCTGCCGTCCGCTCGCGCGCGCCGCCTGCGGATAGCGGCGATGACGCTCGAGATGCGCCACGAGCCTCGCCTGCCAACTCGCTGGAAGCGCGTTTGCCCGCGCCGGATCGCGACCGGCCAGCGGTGCGGCCGCGCGGGCCGCGGGCGCCACGGGAGCGGCGCCTGCCGCGGAATCGACGGACGCCCGGCGCGGTGAATTCTGCGCCTGCCGCGCCGCACTCGGAACTTCGCGCCGGGCGGGAGCCGCGATCAGACCCTGCGGTCGATGAGGGGGCAGCGGCACGGCGAATTCCGGATCGGCGACCTCCGGGAGCGAACCGGTCTGCAGCGAAGGCTCCGCTTCGGGCGCTTCCACCGGCTCGGGCTCGGGCTCGGGCTCCGGCTCGACATCCGGCTCGGGGGGCATGATCTCGCGCGGCATGATCTCGGGCTCCTCCGGCTCGACGATGGGTTCGTCGTCCTGCTGCCCGTCCACCGCTTCCTGGAAGATCTGCTCCGGCGCCGGAGGCAGGTCGGCGAGGGTGGATTCGGGGGCAGCCGGGAGCTCGGCGAACTCGACGATCATGAAGCCTGCATCCTCGGATGGAGCCCGCGGTTCGATCGTGGCGTTCGCGAGCCAGATCCCCACCGCCAGGTGCATGCCTCCTGCAGCCACGGCGGCGCAGGCCCAGCCTGCGAGC
>Ga0208490_100346_pt1 | contig 32418 bp, 33 predicted proteins | sample SubbioAug_CSWold_FD_184818 | JGI IMG/M metagenome (GOLD analysis project Ga0208490, IMG submission 184818) | Serpentinite rock and fluid subsurface biosphere microbial communities from McLaughlin Reserve, California, USA - CR11Aug_CSWold (SPAdes) | ecosystem: Environmental > Terrestrial > Deep...
GCGCGCCTCGGGGGCCGCATCGAAGCGGGCGGCGACGTCGACCCGCTGGTCGACCGGGTCGTCGGCGGGCAGCAGCGTGGCGCCGAGCGCGACCACCGCCATGCCCGAGCCGGCCGCGGCCAGCACGGGACGGAGCGGCACGGCCAGCCGGCGCACCGGCAGCTCGACCACGGTGCTCGAGACCGCCGCCAGCAGCAAGGTGGCAGCCACGCGGACCGCCAGCAGCGCCGGCCCCTCGAGTCCGGTCCGCTCGCTGGTGAGCAGCAGGTACACGGGCCAGTGGAACAGGTAGATGCCGTAGCTGATGCGCCCGATCGGCGGGAGCGGACCGCGATCGAGCAGAGCGGGGAACCGCTGGCCGACGACGGCCGTCACGACCAGACCGCCCCACACGGTGGTGACCGCCGTGAGCCCGCCGGCGCCGAGCAGGTCGCTCGTCAGCTCGGCGGTGGCGAACAGCACGAGCCCGGCGCCCATCGCCACCACGCCCCACAGGTCCACGAGCCGGCGGTGGTCGGCGGCGACCCGCTGGATGGTGGGGAGGGCGATCGCCAGCAGCACGCCCACGGCCAGCTCGGCCGCGCGGGCATCGGTGCCGAAGTAGGCCCGGTCCAGGTCGTCGGAGGCGGCGGTGACCTGCACCGCCAGCGACCCGGCGACGACCGCGACCATGGCGGGGGCGAGCAGGTGCCGCCGGGCGGTGAGGGCGACGATGATCGGGAACAGCAGGTAGAACTGCTCCTCGATCGCCAGCGACCAGTAGTGCTGCACCGGCGAGGGCACGCTCTCGAGGCCGGCGTAGGGGGCGTCCTGCACGAGGAAGTGCCAGTTCGCGACGTGGAGCACGGCGGCCCGCAGGTCGGGCAGGACGTCGCCGAGGGCGACGCGGTCGTCGGCGACGGCGACGACGGCGGCGAGGGCGACGGCCACGAACGACGCCGGCAGGAGGCGCCGGATGCGGCGGTTCCAGAACCCCGCGAGGTCCACCCGCCCCTCGCGGTCGTGCTCGGCGAGCAGGAGCCCGCCGATGAGGAAGCCGGACAGGGTGAAGAACAGCGACACGCCCAGCCAGCCGCCCGGAACCGCCGCCGGGTCGTGGTGGTACGCCAGCACGGCGACGACCGCCACGGCCCGCAGAGAGTCCAGCGCCGGGATGTACGGCAGCCGGGCCCGCGGACCGGGCGGCGTGCGGCGAGGCGCGGACCCGGTCATCCCAGGAGGAAACGGTACAACCGGACGCTCCTTGCGCTCCCGGCCGGAGCGGCTCGGTAGGTTCGGGCCATGCGCTTCGACGTGCAGGTGGAGACCCGGCCCCGGGCAGGCATCGCCGATCCCGAGGGCTCGACGATCGAGCGGTCGTTGCCGGTGCTGGGGTTCGAGGGCATCCGCGACGTGCGGGTCGGCAAGTCGTTCCGCTTCCACGTCGATGCCGACGACGAGGCGGCGGCCACGGCGCTGGTCGAGGACGTCTGCGCCCGGTTCCTCACCAACCCGGTCATCGAGGATGCCTCCATCACGGTGACCGCCACGGTCGACGCCTGATGGCCCCGCGCATCGGGGTGGTCCTGTTCCCCGGGTCGAACTGCGAGCACGACGCCGTCGAGGCGGTGCAGGGCCTCGGGGGCGAGGCCGAGGTGCTCTGGCACGGCGACGACACCACCAAGGGCGTCGACGCCGTCATCGTCCCCGGCGGCTTCGCCCACGGCGACTACCTGCGCCCCGGCGCGCTCGCTCGCTTCTCGCCGGTGATGCAGGCCGTGCAGCGCTTCGCCGACGACGGCGGGCCGGTGGTCGGCATCTGCAACGGCTTCCAGGTGCTCACCGAAGCTGGCATGCTCCCCGGGGCGTTGCAGAAGAACGCCGGATTGAAGTTCCTCTGCGCCACCGTGACGCTGCGGGTGGAGACCACCCGATCGGTGCTGACCGGTGCCGCCGCGGTGGGCCAGGAGCTGCGCATCCCGGTGAACCACTTCGAGGGGAACTACACCGTCGACGACGCCACGTTGGCCGAACTGCGCGACGACGATCGCATCGTGGTGCGCTACGTCGACAACCCCAATGGGTCGGTCGACGACATCGCCGGCGTGTGCAACGCCGGGCGCAACGTCGTGGGTCTCATGCCGCACCCCGAGCGCGCCTGCCACCCCCTGCTGGGGTCCACCGACGGTGAGGTTCTGGTGCGCTCGCTGCTCGACGTGGCGATGTCGGCCGCCGTCTGAGGGCTACGAGGCCCGGCTGATCCCGGCCTTCTTGAGCACCGAGGCCTCCACGCCCAGCTCCCGCCAGGCGGCGTAGGAGATGCCCTTGCGCTCGCTGTAGCCCTTGGCCGCCTCCACGAAGGCGGTCTCGAGGCCCTCGAGGTCGGCCTTGTTCTCGTTGGCTTCGAGCTCGGACTGCAGGTCCATGCGGTCCTGGATCAGCTGCAGGCGCTTGACCGGATCAGCGGACGCCAGCTGGTCCTCGATCCTGGCCAATTGCGCCTGGATCGATTCGACCGTGCGCTTGCGCCCGCGCTTGGGCTTGTGCTGCTCGAGCGCTTCCAGATAGTCGCGAACCGCCCGCCCCTGGCGTCGCCCTTCTGCGAGTGCTGTCTTGTGGTCTTCGCTCATCTCTCGCTTCGGTGCCATACGCCCATGAGGGAACCACACGCCAGGTCATTTGGCAATTCAGCCCTCCGAGGTCGGCTCCCATTGATCGAGAGGACGCCGTTGCGATATCGCCGGAACACCGCAGTCTCGGGCGGCCCCGGCCGCCGCCTAGCGTGCGGCCCATGGCGTCGTCCCCCGAACCGCAGGCGCTCGACCCCGAGGTCTACCGCTCGCTCGGCCTGACCGACGACGAGGCGGAGGAGATCGCCCGCATCCTCGGCCGGCCGCCCACGCACCTCGAGCTGGCCATGTACTCGGTCATGTGGTCGGAGCACTGCTCGTACAAGTCGTCGCGGGTGCACCTGCGCCGGCTGCCGTCGGAGGCGCCCCACGTGCTGGTCGGGCCGGGCGAGGGCGCCGGTGTCGTCGACGTGGGCGACGGCATCGCCGCCGCCTTCCGCATCGAGAGCCACAACCACCCCTCCGCCATCGAGCCCTACGAGGGGGCGGCCACCGGCGTCGGGGGGATCCTGCGCGACGTCTTCTCGATGGGCGCCCGGCCGATCGCCCTCATGGACCCGCTGCGCTTCGGGCCCCTCGACGACGCCCGCAGCCGCTGGATCGCCGAGGGCGTCGTGTCGGGCGTGTCGGGCTACGGCAACTCCGTCGGCGTGCCGACGGTCGGCGGCGAGACCGTGTTCGACGAGACGTACCGCGAGAACCCGCTGGTCAACGTGTTCTGCCTCGGCACCCTGCCCCACGACCGCCTCGCCCTCGCCCGCGCCTCGGGGCCGGGCAACCTCACGGTCCTCTTCGGGTCGTCCACCGGCCGCGACGGCATCGGGGGGGCCAGCGTGCTCGCCTCGGCCGGGTTCGAGGAGGGCGACGCCGACGAGTCCAAGCGCCCCAGCGTGCAGGTCGGCGACCCCTTCGAGGAGAAGCGGTTGATCGAGGCCTGCCTGCAGATCCTCGACGAGGGCCTGGTCGTGGGCATCCAGGACCTCGGAGCCGCCGGCATCACCGGCGCCGCCAGCGAGACGTCGTCGAAGGGCGGGGTCGGCATGGACCTGTACCTCGACCAGGTCCACGTGCGCGAGGAGGGCATGGAGCCCTTCGAGATCATGATCAGCGAGAGCCAGGAGCGGATGTTGGCCATCGTCGAGCCGGCGAACCTCGACCGGCTGCTCGAGATCTGCGAGCGCTGGGAGATCCGGGCCTCGGTCATCGGCACGGTGACCGGCAGCGGGCGCTTCCGGGTGCTCGACCGCCTCGACGGCGACGTGCTGGCCGACATCCCGGCCAGCTCGCTCGACGACGCGGCGCCCGTCTACCACCGGCCGCTGGCCGAGCCGTCCGACCGGGCCGAGCGGGCGGCCGACGTCGCCGAATCCCTGCCCGCGCCCGCCGACCCCGCCGCCGACCTGCTGGCGTCGGTGGCCGACACGTCCTGGGTGTGGCGCCAGTACGACCACCAGCTGTTCCTCAACACGGTGGCCGGGCCCGGCGGCGACGCCACCGTGCTGCGCCTGAAGGATCCCCGCACCGGCGAGCCCACCGGTCGGGGCCTGGGCCTCACCACCGACGGCAACCACCGCTGGTGCGCCCTCGACCCCCGCACCGGCATGGCCGGCGTCGTAGCCGAGTCGGTCATGAACCTGGCCACGGTCGGCGCCCGGCCGCTGGCGCTGGTGAACTGCCTCAACTTCGGGAACCCCGAGCACCCCGAGGTCATGTGGCAGCTGTCCGAGGCCATCGACGGCATGGCCGAGGCGTCGCGGGTCCTCTCGGTGCCGGTCATCGGCGGCAACGTGTCGCTCTACAACGAGTCCGGTGGCACGAACATCGACCCGTCGCCGGTCATCGGCATGGTCGGGCTCATCGACTCGCTCGAGCGGCGGCCTCCCGGCATCGGCCTGGTCGAGGGCGCCGCGCTCGTGCTGCTCGGCGCGCCCGCGGCGACGCTCTCGGGCAGCGCGTGGGCCTGGGGGCAGGGCCACCGGGGCGGCCTGCCGCCGCAGGTCGACCTGGCCGCGGTGCGCGACACGGCCGCCTTCGTCCGCGACGCCGTGGCCGGCGACCGGCTCCGGTCGGCGCACGACCTGGCCGGGGGGTTCGGGCCCGCGCTGGTGGAGATGGCGGTCGCGACCCGCATCGGGGCCCGGGTCGAGCTGCCGGCCCCGGGCGGGCACATCGCCCTGTTCGCCGAGACCCCCGGTGCCGTGCTCGTCGCCGTCGACCCGGCCTCGGTCGACGCGCTGGTCGCCGATGCGGCCTCCGCCGGCGTCCCGGCGCAGGTGGTGGGCGAAGCCGGCGGCGACCGCCTGGTGCTCGGCGAGCTGGTGGACGTCGGGGTCGGCGAGGCGCACGCCGCCTGGCGCAACCGCATCCCCTCGGCGCTCGGCGCCGGGACCACCCAGGGCTGAGCGCGCAAGGATCGGCGCGGTGGGGGTTCCCAGCGACCCGAACGCGCCGATCGGCGCGTTCGGTCCGGGGGGCCGCTCGGCTCAGTCGTGGGCGCGCTGCTCCGGCGGGACCGGGTGGAGGTGCAGGTGGCCCTCGGCGTCCTCGTGCTCCTCGATGATCTCGGCCAGCGGCTTGAAGAGCACGCGCTCGAGGATGAAGAAGCGGGCCACCCACAGCATGCCGAACGAGCCGATGTTGGCGGCCATGATCACGAGCGTGTTGTCCTCCCACCGCCGCGACGCCCACGCCACGGCGAACGTGGAGAGGATCAGGCCGAGGATGGCCATGCCCCAGAACGGCAGGACCTCGCGGGTGAAGGAGTGGGCGCCGCGCTTGTTGAACGTCCAGGCCCGGTTCACCAGGTAGTTCGGGATGGCGCCGAGGGTGACGGCGATGATGTTCGACGGCACCGGGTCCATGTCGACCAGCTCGAGGAGGACGAAGAGGGCGGCGGTGCTGGTGACGACGCCGCTCATCGAGGCCGCGGAGTACTTGGCCCACTTCGTGACCCACGGGGGCCGGCCGACGAGCGCGGCGAGCGGCGCCTGGACGGATGACGGCATGTGGGGAGGGTATCCACGGCGCTCCCGGCGAACCGACCTGGAGGCCCTGTCGCGGCGGCTTGGCGAACCGCTCCCCGGGTGGTGGCGGGTCGGGCGCCGGCGATGGGGCAGGATGGCGCCCGAGCATCCGATGCCGGAGGGACGATGAGCGACGAGCAGGGCGACGCCGAGTTCGAGGCCAGCCTGGCCGGGATCTCGCAGGGGAGCGGGCCGGCCGGCGGTGCGCCGGCGGCGGCGGGGGACGCCAGCGCCGACGTGCAGTCCGTGCGGGAGCTGCGGGCGGCGATCGAGGAGCTCGCCCGGCGCATGGGCGCGGGCTTCCGTGAGGACCTGGCCCAGATCCGGGCCATCGCCTCCGCCGTGGCCGACCGCGACCTCACCGACGACGTCCGGGCCCTGCGGACCGGGGTGGCCGACCTCGCCGCCCGCGACGTCACCGCGCCGGTGCTCGACGAGCTGTCCGGCGTCCGAGCGTCGCTCGAGCGCCTCGCGTCCGCCGTCGCGTCCGGCGATGACGTCGCCGGTGTGCGGGCCGAGCTGGCTGTGGTCCAGGCCGCCCTCGACCGCATCGCCTCCCGCCTCGACGACGACTCCGGCCGCTCGCAGGTGATCGCTCGGTTCCAGGCGCTGGAGGCCAAGCTCGATGAGCAGTCCCGGCAGCTGGGCCGCCTCGCCGGCGACCTGCGCGCCCACCTCGCCGACGCCCTGGGCGACCTCGACGGCGACGCCGTGCTCGGCGAGCTCGCGGGGCTGCGCCGCCAGCTCGGCACCGACCGGGGCACGGTGGTCGAGCAGCTCCAGGACCACCTGGCCGATGTCGCGTCGGGCGAGGTGGTCGGCGCCCTGTGGGACGAGGTGCGCGCCCTGCGCGACGTGCTCGACGCCACCGCCTCCGCGGTCACCGCCATCGAGGTGCCGGCTCCCGTGGCCCCGGAGCCCGCCGCCGCCGGGGTCGAGATCGATGAGGTGCTCGACTCCATCGCCGCCCTGCGGTCCGAGGTCGAGGGCATCGGCGCCGCCGTCGCCGCCACCACCGAGCCCACGGCCGATCCGGCCGTCGCCGGCCTGCGCGACGACGTGCGCCAGGTGCTCGAGCAGCTCCGCGGCCTGAGCGACGCGGTCAGCGCACTCGAGGGGGCGGTCGCCGCCTCGGACGCCCCCGAGACCGCCGACTCGGAAGACGAGCGGGCCGAGCCGCCCACCGACCCGGCGCTGGTCGAGCTCACCGAGGAGCTGGCCACCCTGCGGGCCGAGCTGGCCGAGGGCCTCGTCGTCGAGCCCTCCGACGCGCTGTCGGCCTCGCTGGACGCGCTGCGGGTCGAGGTCGACTCGCTGCGCTCCTCGCTCGCCGACGTCCCGCCGCCTGCGCCGGCACCGGAGCCGACGGCGGCCCCCGCCGGCCCGTCCGCTGACCTCGTCGCCACCCTGCTCGACGAGCTGGCCACCGTGCGGGCGGGCGTCGACGAGGTGCGCGACCAGCTCGAGGAGCGCCTCGCCGGCGAGCCTGCCCCGGAGGCGCCAGCGCCCGCCCAGCAGGTCGAGGTCGAGCTCATCGCCGACCAGATCGCCTCGCTGCGCGACCTCGTGGCCAGCGAGGTCGACGGGCTGCGCCAGTCGATGGTGGCGGCCGCCGACCGGGCGGCGCAGGCGGCCGAGACGGCGAGCGAGCGGGCGGAGCAGGTGAGCGAGCGGATCGCCGCGATCCCCGAGCCACGCGCTCCTGAGCCGGCCCCCACCGGAGCCCCTCCCGGCGAGGCGCAGGCCCGGCTCGACGAGGAGACCCTCGAGCTCCTGCGCGACGAGATCCGCACCGCCGGCGCCGTCGGCGACGAGGTCCTCGACGCCCTCCGCCAGGAGCTCAAGGCCCTGCGCCGGCGCATCGCCGTCAAGGCCAGCGAGCGGGTCCTCGACGACCAGCAGCTCGCCCAGATCGCCGACGCCGTCGCCGAGCGCCTCGGCCAGGGGTGAGCGCCACCTTCGTCAGCCTCCTGGGACGCCGGTACCCTGCGGGCGACGCCGGAGGTCCCCGCTGGGCATGAACGACCATGACGAGCTGAAGGAGGCCTGCGGGGTCTTCGGCATCTACGCGCCGGGCCGCACCGTCGCCCACCTGGCGTACCTGGGCATGTTCGCCCTGCAGCACCGCGGCCAGGAGGCCGCGGGGATGTCGGTGTCCGACGGCACCGAGATCATCACCGTGAAGGACAACGGGCTCGTCTCCTCGGTCTTCGACGACCGCGTGCTGAACGGCCTGCCCGGGCACCTGGCCATCGGCCACGACCGCTACAGCACCACCGGCGCCAGCACGTGGCAGAACGCCCAGCCCGTCACCCGCGAGGCCGCCGGCCACCAGATCGCCCTCGGCCACAACGGCAACCTCGTCAACACCGCCGAGCTGGCCGCCGATCTCGGCATGCTCCCCGGCGCCGGCGACGTGACCTCCGACAGCGACCTCGTCGTCGAGATGCTGGCGCGGGCCATCGAGCGCAGCGACCGCCACCGCAGCGACGACCGCCAGCTCGAGGCGGCCATGCTCGAGGTCCTGCCCAAGCTGCGGGGCGCCTACTCCATCGTGTGCATGGACGAAGCCCACGTCGTCGGGGTGCGCGACCCCAACGGGTTCCGGCCGCTGTGCCTGGGCAAGCTCGAGGGCGGCTGGGTCCTCGCGTCGGAGACCCCGGCCCTCGACCTCGTCGGCGCCCGCTACGTCCGCGAGATCGAGCCCGGCGAGATGATCGTCATCGACGCCACCGGGTGCCGCTCCGTGCGGGCGATCCCCGAGGCCGAGGTCAACCCCACCCTGTGCCTGTTCGAGTTCGTGTACTTCGCCCGCCCCGACTCGGTGCTCTACGGCAAGAACGTGCACCAGGCCCGCGTGCGCATGGGCGAGCAGCTGGCCGAGCAGGCGCCGGTGGAGGCAGACATGGTGATGGGCGTCCCCGAGTCCGGGGTGCCCGCCGCCGAGGGCTTCGCCCGCCGCTCGGGCATCCCCGCCGGCCACGGCCTGGTGAAGAACCGCTACATCGGTCGCAGCTTCATCGCCCCCTCGCAGGAGGCACGCGCCGCCGCCGTGCGCATGAAGCTCAACCCGCTCAAGGAGAACCTGCACGGCAAGCGGGTCGTGGTGGTCGACGACTCCATCGTGCGGGGGACCACGCAGCGGACGCTCACCCAGATGCTGCGCGAGGCCGGGGCCACCGAGGTCCACCTGCGCATCACGTCGCCGCCGGTCATGTGGTCGTGCTTCTACGGCATCGACACCGGGGTGCGCAGCGAGCTGCTGGCGTCGAACCTCGACCTCGAGGAGATCCGCACGTACCTGCAGGTCGACTCGCTCGCCTACCTGAGCCTCGACCGGCTCATCGCCGCCACGGGCACGCCGCAGAGCGGCTTCTGCACGGCCTGCTTCACCGGCGAGTACCCCGTGGCGATCCCGAGCAGCCTGTCCAAGGCCGTGCTCGAGGCGCCGAAGGCCCGCACCGAGGCGCCCAGCGGCATCGCCACCGCGCTGGCGTCGCGGCTCGGCGGCTCCGAGATGGGCTTCGACGACTGATGGCGGCCGAGCACGCCGAGCAGGGCGGCGCTGGCAGCACCTACGCCGGCGCGGGCGTCGACATCGAAGCCGGCGAGGAGGCCGTCCGGCGCATCAAGGACGCCGTGCGCTCCACGTTCCGACCCGAGGTCATCGGCGACATCGGCGGCTTCGGCGGCCTGTTCCAGTTCCCCCAGCACCGCTTCACCCACCCGGTGCTGGTGTCCTCCACCGACGGCGTCGGCACCAAGGCCATGGTCGCCCAGCGCGCCGGCGTGTTCGAGAGCATCGGCGTCGACCTGGTCGCCATGTGCGTCGACGACATCGCCTGCGTCGGCGCCGAGCCGCTGTTCTTCCTCGACTACATCGCGGTCGGCACGCTCGACCCCGACCACATCGAGCAGCTGGTCGCCGGCGTCGCCAAGGGGTGCCGGGAGGCCGGGTGCGCCCTCATCGGCGGCGAGATGGCCGAGCACCCGGGGGCGATGGAGGCTGGCGAGTTCGACCTGGTCGGGTTCGCGGTCGGGGTCGCGGAGCGCGATCGCATCCTCGACGGCTCCGGCATCCACGCGGGCGACGCCCTCATCGGGCTGCCCTCGCCGAACCTGCGCTCGAACGGCTACTCCCTCGCCCGCCGCGTGCTCTTCGACGTCGCCGGCCGGCGACTCGACGACCCGGCGTGGGACGGCGCCCACCACAGCCTGGGCGACGAGCTGCTGTCGCCCTCGGTGATCTACGCCCCCGCCATCGCCGCCCTGCTGCGGGTGGTCGACGTGCGGGCGGTCGCCCACGTCACCGGCGGCGGCATCCCGGGGAACCTCAACCGGGTCCTCACCGAGTCCCTCGACGCCGTCGTCGACCGCAGCACCTGGGAGGTGCCGCGCATCTTCGGGGAGATCCAGCGCCTCGGGCAGGTCTCCGACGAGGAGATGGCCAAGGTGTTCAACATGGGGATCGGCATGGTCGCCGTCGTGCCGGCCGACGAGGTCCACGCGTCCCTCGACGCGCTGCGCACCGCCGGGCACCGGGCCGTCCAGATCGGCCGGGTCGAGCCCGGGTCGGGCCGGGTCCGCTACGCGTGAGCGACGGGAGCCGCCGCCTCCTGGGGCGGCGCGACCTGGGCACGGTGGTGCGGACGGCCGCGTGGGTGCTGCTGTTCGCCTCGCTCGGCGGCGCCGCCGCCTCGTGGTTCACCCCCACCCCCGAGCTGGGTGCCGACGACGCCACCGACCTCGCGGTCGACGCGCTGGCCGAGGCCGACGTCGAGGTCGATCGGGTCCGCCCGCCCCGCCGGGCCGAGCACCGCACCGAGGAGGGCGAGGCCGTCGACGTCTGGGTGGTGATCGCCGAGACCCGCGTCGACGGCGAGCGGGAGCAGCTCGAGCTGCGGGTCCAGCGCTCGGCCGGGCGGCTGGTGTACGTCGACGACCGCATCGGTCCCGACGACGCCGAGCGGCTGCTCACCGACGACGAGTTCGATGCCCTCGGGGCCCACCGCGACGACTCCCTGGCTGATCGCTGGGTCCTGCGCAACGGGCTGGGCGTGCTCAGCGCCCTGGTGATCGCCGCCGTCTGCTACGTGCTCGCCACCCGGTCCGAGCACCTCCCGATCGAGCCCAGGAGCGTCCCGTGACCGTGTCCACGAGCCCCGGCCCGCCGATCCCGCCCGAGGTCCACGCCGCCCTGGTGGCCCACCTGCGCCAGCACTCGGTGCGGGAGGGCGACTTCACCCTCAAGTCGGGGAAGCGCACGAGGTGGTTCTGCGACGCCAAGCAGACGACGTGCCGCCCCGAGGGGATCCTGCTCGTCGCCGAGGCCGCGCTCGCCGTCGTACCCGACGACGTGACCGCGATCGGCGGGCTGACCATGGGCGCCGACGCCGTGGCCTTCGGGGTGGCGGCCGTCGCCGCGACCCGAGGTCGCGAGCTGCGGTCGTTCAGCGTCCGCAAGGAGCCCAAGGACCACGGGGCCGGCGGTCGGGTGGCCGGGGCGCTGGTGGCCGGGGACCGGGTGGTCATCGTGGAAGATGCGGTGACCCGCGGGGTGTCGATGCTCGAGGCCGCCGACGTGATCGCCGACGAGGTCGGGGCCGAGGCCGTGCTGCTGCTGCCGGTCGTCGACCGGGGCGGGACCGTGGGGGCGATGGCCGCCGAGCGCGGCCTGCCGCTGCGGGCGCTGGTCACCGCGCCCGATCTCGGGTTCGCCTACGAGGGGCCGGAGTAGACGGCTCGCGCCGGGATGCCGGCCGGCTCGGCCCGGTCGGACACGTGCCACTGCAGCTCGACGAGCCCGTGCAGTGCGAGCAGGGCGGCGCCCACCAGGCCGGTGGTGGCGTCGGCGCCGAGCGCCAGGGCGACCACGACGGTCGGGTGGGTGAGGGCGAACCCGACGCGCACCCGCGAGCGGGAGGCGACGCCGGCGAGGGTCACGGGGCTGGCGGGCACGAGGGCGTCGTACCCGCTCGGTCGGCCGTCCAGAACGCTTGAGCCGATGCGACGCTGCCGCTGCCAGTTTCGAGACGGGGTGCAACGGAGGCGCTGCCAGTTCCGTCCCCCTGGAACTGGCAGCGGGTGCGTTGCACTCAGGGGCGGCCGGTGCGGATGCGCTGGGCGCCGGTGACGGCCGCGATGCGGGCCTCGGCGTGGCGGTCGGCCGCCTCGCCGGGCGGGATGCCCGCCGCCCGCGCCCGCTCGAGCACGGCGAGCACCGTGTCGTGGATGCCGGCGATGCGGGCCCAGGCCCGGTCGTGGTCGTAGCCGGCGGGTTCCTCGGCGATGTTGATGACGCCGCCGGCATTGGCCACGTAGTCGGGGACGTACAGGACGTCGCGCTCGGCCAGGCGGTGGTCGTCCTCGGGGGTGGCCAGCTGGTTGTTGGCCGAGCCGGCGACGACCTCGCAGCGCAGCTCGGGGATCGTGCGCTCGTCCAGGACGGCGCCGAGCGCGCACGGGGCGAACACGTCGCAGTCGACGGCGTGGACGCGGTCGGCGTCGGCGGCGTGGAGCCGCCCGCGAGCCTCCGGGTGGTCGTCGTGCACGGCCCGCACCGCCTCGTCGCGGATGTCGGCGACGGTCACCGTCGCTCCCTCCTCGACGAGGTGGTCGACCAGCGCCCGGCCGACCTTGCCGATGCCCGACACCGCGACGTGGCGACCGGCGAGGTCCGCCGACCCCCAGCGCAGCGACGCGGCGGCCCGGATCGCCCACAGCACTCCCCAGGCCGTGGCGGGTGACGGGTCGCCCGAGCCGCCGAGGGACGGACTCACCCCGGTGACGTGCGGGGTCTCCCGGCGGATCAGGTCCATGTCGGCCTGGGTGGTGCCCACGTCCTCCGCCGTGAGGTACCGCCCGGCGAGGCCGTGGACGAACCGGGCGTAGGCCCGGATCAGCGCCTCGGACCGCAGGGTGGCCGGGTCGCCCCAGATCACCGCCTTGCCGCCGCCCTGGTCCAGCCCGGCGGCGGCGTGCTTGTAGGTCATGCCCCGGGCGAGGCGGCAGACGTCGCTGAGCGCCTCCTCCTCGGTCTCGAAGGGCCAGAAGCGGGTGCCACCGAGCGCCGGCCCGAGCGCCGTGGAGTGGATGGCGATGATGGCCCGCAGGCCCGTGGCCCGGTGGTGGCAGAACGCGACCTGCTCGAAGTCGTCGACCTCGACCCCGGAGGTCACGTCGTCCATGGTCTCGAAGACGGGCACGCGAGCGACGGTAACGCCCGTCCGGCCGGTCCCCGGTCGTTCGGTGCCCGTCCCCGAACGGGGGGAAGCGGACAGAACGGGACTAGCCCCTCACCGCCCCTGAAAATGGCACGTCTGGGCTATCGCCATGTCGCGCCCCCATCCGTACCGTTGGGACGAACCGGACACAGAGGTTGCCCGGACGCCCCGATGAGGTACCCGAAACATGGCCGACCACGAAGATCTCGACGCACCCGACGCCCTCCTCACCCCATCCGAGGTGGCAGCGATGTTCCGGGTCAACCCCAAGACCGTCACCCGCTGGGCGCGTGCCGGCAAGCTGAACGCCATCCGGACCCTGGGCGGCCACCGCCGCTTCAAGGCATCCGAGATCCGGGCGTGCCTCGAGGAGATGTCCCGGTCCGAGGCGTGACGCCCGCCTGATCCAGCACGTCCGGGCGGGCTGAGCCGGCCCGGGGCGCGCCCCGTAGTGTCGGCCCCATGGCAACACCGACCGCCGCCTTCTCGCTCCACCTGCGGGTCCGCCTCCAGAACACGCCGGGCTCGCTCGGCCGGCTCGCCGTGGCCATCGGCGACGCCGGCGGCAACATCACCCAGCTCGAGGGGTTCGACGTGCGGGGCGAGTTCCTCGATGAGGAGCTCGTCGTCAACTGCACCTCCGAGGAGCACCAGGAGCAGGTGCAGGCCGCCATCAGCGGGCTCGAGGGCGTGGAGATCACCCATGCCCGCGACCGCACCTTCGAGATGCACGAGGGCGGCAAGATCGAGGTCCTGGCGCGGATGCCCATACGCGACCGCGACGACCTGTCCATGGCGTACACGCCGGGCGTGGCGCGGGTCTGCATGGCCATCGCCGAGGACCGTGAGCGCAGCCGCGACCTGACGATCCGCCGCAACACGGTGGCCATCGTGTCCGACGGCACCGCCGTGCTCGGCCTCGGCGACATCGGTCCCCACGCCGCGATGCCGGTGATGGAGGGCAAGGCGCTGCTGTTCAAGAACTTCGCCGGCGTCGACGCGTTCCCAGTGTGCATCGACACCAAGGACACCGAGGAGATCATCGCGACCGTCGAGCGTCTGGCACCGACGTTCGGCGGCGTGAACCTCGAGGACATCGCCGCTCCGAAGTGCTTCGAGATCGAGGAGCGGCTCAAGGCCAGCCTCGACATCCCGGTGTTCCACGACGACCAGCACGGCACCGCCGTCGTCGTCCTCGCGGCCCTGCAGAACGCCCTGAAGCTCACCGACAAGAAGATGGCCGACCTGCGCGTGGTCATCGCCGGCGTGGGGGCGGCGGGCGTGGCGTGCGGCAAGATCCTGCTCGAGGCAGGCGTGGCCGAGATCGTCGGCGCCGACCGCCAGGGCGCCATCTGGGAGGGTCGGGAGAACATGAACCCGGCCAAGCAGTGGTTCGCCGAGAACACCAACCGCGACCGGCGCAAGGGCACGGTGGGCGAGCTGCTGGCCGGCGCCGACGTGTTCATCGGCGTGGCGGGCCCCGGGATCATCGAGCCCACCGACCTCGACCGCATGAGCACGGCGCCGTTCGTCTTCGCGCTCGCCAACCCGGACCCCGAGATCCGCCCCGAGCAGGCGGCGGGCCGGGCGAAGATCATCGCCACCGGGCGCAGCGACTTCCCGAACCAGATCAACAACGTGCTCGCGTTCCCCGGCATCTTCCGGGGCGCGCTCGACGCCAAGGCCACCGACATCACCGAGGGCATGAAGCTGGCGGCGGCCGAGGCGATCGCCGAGTCGATCCCGCTCGGCGAGCTGCGGGAGGACTTCATCATCCCGTCGGTGTTCGACTCCACGGTGGCGCCTCGCGTGGCCCACGCGGTGGCAGATGCGGCCCGGGCCGAGGGCGTCTGCCGGGCCTGAGCCTGCGTTCGGCACCCCGAGATCGGCCAGAGCTGGTCGGGTCCTGTCCCGGAGCGGCGGTCAGCCCCAGAAGTTGGCGGTGACCCACGCCTGGCCGCCGGCGTCGCGGACGCAACCCACGGTGGCGTGGGTGAAGGCCTGGCGCAGGATGGCGTCGCGGTGGGTCGGTGAGCGCATGAACTCGTCGAAGATCGCCCGGGGCTCGAGCCCGCGCCCGACGACCTCGCCGGCGGTGCGGGCCTCGGGTCGGGCGGTGAACACCTCGTCGGAGTAGCCGGGGTTGTGGTCGAGCCGGCCGGCGCTCGCCATCCGGTCGCTCCACCGGATGGCGACGTGGTCGATCGCCGGGTCGTCGACGAGCGCCTGGACGCCGGCGTGGCGGCGGGCATCGACCATCCACCGCAGCATGGCGTCGTCGCACGCCACGTCGCGCGACGCGGTGGTCGGCGTGGGCGGCGGTGGGGCCGGGGCGGGCGCAGTGGTCGAGGGTGCCGTGGACGGGGGAGCGGCTGCGGCGACACGCGGCCCAGGGGTGGTGGCGGGCGGCGAGGTCACCACCGGCGCGGCGGCCACGGGAGCAGGGACCGGCTCGGCCTCGGCCACCGGAGGCGGTGGGGGTGGAGCCGTCGGCGCCGCGACCTCGACCGGGTCGCCCACCTGGGCGGCCGTCACGGCCGGCGGCTCGCGTGACACCACGCGGGCGCTGTCGAGGATCTCTGCCCGCTCGAGCGGCGCGGCGGCCTCGGCGCCGGCGCCGCCGCTCGCCAGCACCACGCCGGCGACCGACAGCTGCACCACGATCGCTGCGGCGAGGGCGCGCGTCACGAGGGGCTGGACAGGCATGGGCGGCTCCGCGAGCAGGGACGGCCCCGGCGGAAGCCGCCGGGTGGCCGGCGAGCGGACCGCCGGCACCACGTTGTTCGCCACGGCCCGGCGGACCCCCTGCCCAGCGACCGCGCGCGTACGCTCCCATGGGTGAGCGACCCGGACCTGCACCTCGACTGGCCCGGGGCGCCGGCGCCGCCCACCCGGCGGCCGGGGGCCGGCTCCCCGGCCCCGCCGGCAGCGCGCGATGCCTCGCCGGCCGGCGACGAGCGGCTCCGGGTGCGCGTCGGCGCCTCCCGTCAGCTCGTCGCGCTGGCCCGTGAGGTGGAGGCGATGCGCGCCGAGCTCGATGCGCTGCGGGCCGAGGTGGCGCAGCTGCGGGCCGGCGCCGAGCGGCCGGCCGAGTGATTCAGTCGGCCAGCGAGATCGCCTCGGTGCCGGTCGCCAGCACGAGGGCGTCCGCCCCGCCGCGGCCGCTGCGCCGGTCGAGGATGCCTGACGGCGCTGCCTCGACGACCTCGAAGCGCAAGCGCGGCGCCGGGGTCGCAGTGATGGTCCGCTGGGGCACCTCGTAGAGGTGGGTCGTGCGGCCGGTGGCCAGCTTCAGGGCGGTGCGCCACAGGATCCACAGGTCGAACGCCGACGTGCGGTGCTGGAGGTAGAGCCGGTCGTACTCGGGGCGCTCGCCGATCAGCTGGGTGCAGTGCGGGCTGATCTGCCACAGGCCGGTGAGCCCCGGCGTGGCGGCGACCCGCTCCTCGGCGAAGCGCCGGGGCAGGCGGGCGTGGAGGTTCGGCATCTCGGGACGGGGACCCACGAAGGCCATGTCGCCGGTCACGATGTGCCAGAGCTGGGGGAGCTCGTCGAGGTGGAGCCGGCGCAGGCTGACCATGAGCGGCGGCGCCCCTGCGATGGAGTACTTGTCGGCGTAGGCGTCGGTCGTCGGTGCGAGCGTGCGGACCTTGACCAGGCGGAACGTGCACCCGCCGCGGCCCACGCGGTCCTGCACGAAGAACGGCCAGGCGCGGTAGGTGGCCAGCGAGAGCAGCGCGGCCACGGCGATGGCGGGGAGGCTCAGCAGCAGGAGCGCTGCGGCCACGGTCGCCTCGACGGCTCGACGGAGGGAGTGCGCAGAAGTCATGGCATGTTCCGCCCTTCCCGACCCCCCCGGTAGGTGCTCTCCGACCTTTCGGCGTCCCGCCGGTGGATTCCTCCCCAACGCGAGGAGAAATCCTCGTGACCCGGTCCGTCACGCCGGGCCCAGGTGGCGGGGGTCCCTCGGCGGGGCGGTGGCCGCCAGACCGAGCCGCTGGGCGGCCACGGCGAGGACGAAACGGGGGTTCAGCACCAGGTAGCGACGGGCGAGCCGGCGGGGCTCGCGGGCGAGCCGGTACAGCCACTCGAGGCCCCGGTCCTGCATCCAGCGCGGCGCCTGGGTCAGCCGCCCGGCGTGGAAGTCGAAGGCGGCGCCGACGGCCAGCGTCGGCATGGGCAGCAGGTCGCGGTGCTCGTACACGAACACCTCCTGGCGCGGGCAGCCGAGCCCGACCAGGCAGATGCGGGCCCCGCTGGCGGCGATCTCGGCGGCGATCCGTCGCTGCTCGGCCTCGGTGGCCGGCCGGAACAGCGACGGCCGGCGGCCGGCGATCGACAGGGCGGGGAACCTCGAGCGGAGGCCGGCCTCGAGGTCGCGGAGCACCTCGGGGGTGCTGCCGTAGAGGTACACCGGCAGGCCGGCTGCCGCGGCGGCGTCGCAGACCCGCAGCGTGAGCTCGGGTCCGTAGACCCGCTCGCCGAGATCGGTCCCGTGCAGGGCGTTGAGCGCCCACCGCACGGGCTGCCCGTCGGGGACCACCAGGTCGAGGGCCGCCAGGCGGGCCCGGTGCTCCGGGTCGTCGTGGCCCGACATCACCCCGTGCACGGCCAGGGCGCTCACGCCGAGGAACCGGCGGTCCCGTGCCGCGTCGAGGATGCGGCGCACCGCGAGGTCGTAGTCGACGGCGTCGATGGCCACGCCGGCGACGAGGTGGCGGCCCTCGTCACGCACGGACGGCCCACCGCTCGACGTTGTGCTCGTGGATCTCCCGGAGGATGCCCTCGACGTCGTAGGTGAGCTCCCAACCCGGGTGGTGGGCACGGAACTTCGACAGGTCGCTCACGTACCAGATGTGGTCGCCGATCCGGTTGTCCTCGACGTAGCGGTGGTCGAGCTCGCGCCCGGCGATCTCCTGGCACAGCTCGATGGCCTCGCGCATGGAGCAGTTCGAGTCCCGCCCGCCGCCCATGTTGTAGACCTCGCCGGCGCGGGGCTGGCGGTGGATGTGCTCGATGGCGGCGATGAAGTCGGCCGAGTGGATGTTGTCCCGCACCTGCTTCCCGCCGTAGCCGAGGACGGTGTACGGCTCGCCGGTGACCGTGCAGCGCATCAGGTAGGCGAGGAACCCGTGGAGCTGGGCGCCGGAGTGCTTCGGCCCGGTGAGGCACCCCCCGCGCAGCACGGCGGTGCGCATGCCGAAGTAGCGCCCGTACTCCTGGACCAGGACGTCGGCCGCCACCTTGCTGGCCCCGAACAGGCTGTGCAGCGTGTGGTCGATCGACATCTGCTCGTCGATGCCAGCCGCGTAGGGGTGCGCCGGGTCGATCTCCCAGCGGGTCTCGAGCTCCACCAGCGGGAGGCGGTTGGGCGTGTCGCCGTACACCTTGTTCGTGGAGGTGAACACGAACGTGGCGTCCGGCGCGTGCTGGCGGGTGAGCTCGAGCAGGTTGAGCGTCCCCGTGGCGTTGACCCCGAAGTCGGTGAGGGGGTCTCGGGCCGCCCAGTCGTGCGAGGGCTGGGCCGCGGTGTGGACCACCAGCTCGATGTCGTGCCCTCGCGCCCGGAAGACGTGCTCCATCGCGGCGTGGTCCCGGATGTCCGCGACCTCGTGGACGTAGCGATCGCCGAGCCCGGCGCGCAGCTCCTCCACCCGCCAGCGCGTGGAGGCCTCGTCGCCGAAGAACGAGGACCGCAGGTCGTTGTCGATGCCGACCACGTCCATGCCGAGGCCGGCGAAGTGCTCCGCCGCCTCGGACCCGATCAGGCCCCCTGATCCCGTGACGAGTGCCGTGCTCACCTCGCAGTCATTGGCCCCCGGGTCCGGGAAGTCCTGTCCCCGCTGCGGCGGCCGGTCCGCCGGCGGGGACGAAAGGCCGCGACAGCGTCGGAATCGGGCGGGGGCGTCTACCCTCCTCGCCCGTGCGGACGGTGATCCTCTGCGGAGGCAAGGGCACGCGGGCCTACCCGCACACCGTCGACGTCCCCAAGCCGCTCCTCGACGTCGCCGGCGAACCGGTCCTCGGGCGGCTGATGGGGATCTTCGCCAGCCAGGGCTTCGACGACTTCGTGCTCGCAGCGGGCTACAAGTGCCACCTGCTCGAGGAGTACGCCCGCACCCTGCCCTCCCGGTGGGACGTCGAGGTGGTCGACACCGGCCTGCGCACCAACACCGGCGGGCGCGTGCGCCAGGTCGCCGACCGGGTCGGCGACGAGTTCTTCCTGACCTACGCCGACGGCCTCGGCAACGTCGACCTCGTCGCCCTGCACGAGTTCCACCGGAGCCATCCGGGCGTGGCGACGCTCACCACCGTCCCGCTCCCGTCCCAGTACGGCACGCTCGAGCTCGAGCGCGACGGGCGGGTGCGCGAGTTCCGGGAGAAGCCCCGCCTCCCCGACCACGTCATCAACGCCGGCTTCTTCGTGATGGATCGCGCCGTGTTCGACCTGTGGCCCGAGCCGGGCGAGGACCTCGAGCGCGACGTCCTGCCCGCCCTCGGGGCGCACGACCAGCTCTACGCCTTCCGCCACCTGGGCTTCTGGAAGTCGATGGACACCTACAAGGACGCGGTCGAGCTCGGCGAGCTGTGCGCCGACGACGATCCACCGTGGATGGGGCCGCCGGGCGAGGCCCTGTAGAGCCCGCCCGGTCCCCGGGTTCACCCGTCGAGCGCGGTGGGCCGGACCGTGCGCTCCTCGACCCGGTTGTGGCGCACGGTGAGGATGCGGTCGCAGACGCTCAGCGTGGACTCGCGGTGGGCGATCACCACCACGGTGATGCGCCCCCGCAACGCTGCCACCGTCGACCGGATGATCTCCTCGGACTCGCGGTCCAGGGCCGATGTCGGCTCGTCCATCACGAGCACGTCGGGGTCGCCGGCCAGGGCCCGGGCGATGGCGATCCGCTGGCGTTGACCGCCCGATAGCTCGCGGCCGCTGGGGCCGACCGCCCGGCCGGCGCCGTCGCTCCAGCGCGCCACGTCGCCGCTGATGCCGGCGAGCTCGAGCGCCCGGTCGACGTCCTCGTCGGAGACGTCCGGCCGCAGGAACCGGACGTTGTCCCGGACGTCGCCACGGATCAGGCGGGAGTCCTGCGCCACGTAGGCGAAGCGCGAGAACCACGATGCCTCGTCGAACTCGGCCACCGGCACCCCGTCGACCAGGTAGGTCCCCGAGGTGGGCCGGCGCAGACCGAGGAGCAGCTGCGCGATGGTCGACTTCCCGGCCCCCGAGGGACCGTCGAGCCCGATGATCTCCCCGGCCTCGATGGTGAGGTCCAGTCCCTGGATGCCGACCTCGCCGGTGGGGTACTCGTACGTGACGTCGCGGAGCTCGAGTGTGCCGACGCGCTCGAGGTGCCGCCGGCCGAGCTCCCCGGGTGCGGGCTGCCAGGACTCGAGGGTGTCCTCGACACGGTTCAGGTACGGGAGGTGCTCCTGGATGGCCTGCCAGCGGGTCTGCACCTGCTGGCTGTACCGGAGCGCGCGCAGGAGGAAGACGATGATGGCGCCGACCCGCACGAGGCTGAGGTCGTCCTGGGTCCCGGCCACCGCCAGGCCGGCCAGCAGGAGCGCCGAGGTCGCACCGACGTAGAGGGCCGGCAGCAGCATGCCCCCGAACATCATGTGGCGGTACTCGCCGGCGGTGCGCTCGTTGGCCCGGTCGAGCTCCTCGGCTGCCGCGGCACGGACGCCGAACACCCGGATCTCCGGCAGCACGTTGAACGAGTCCGAGAGCCGCTCGACGTACTCGTGGTGGGCGCTGACGTGGGTCTCGGACCGCCGGCGGACGGTCTGGACCAGCGGCCGGAACACGAGGGCGAGGACCACGACGATCACGGCGAGCGTCGACGCCGTCACCACGTCGATGACGAAGGCGGCGGCGATCAGGGCGAGCAGCCCCAGCGCGTTGGCGAGGAAGGCGGCGGCGATCATGACGAGGTTGGCGACGCGGAAGGCGTGGACGGCGGCGAGGTCCTGGAACCGGGCCTCGACCACCGCCGACTGGCGCTCCCAGCTGGCGGCGGTGAGCGCTCGGAACAGCCGCCCCCGCAGCCGGGTGAGCACGCGCGCCGCCATGCGGGCCTCGAGCCAGGCCGTGGGCACGGCGCACGCGACGAGCAGCACGGTCAGGCCGAGCCCGACCACCACGCCCTGACCGCTGGTCATCGTGAGGTCGAACCCGCCGAGGCTGAGGTCGAGGCGCTCGGAGCCGTCGGCGAGCGACGCCGCGATGGCGACGACGACGACGATGACCGCCGCCTCCAGGACGCCCGCCGCCAGCGCCAGGCCGACGAACAGCGCCAGGACCGCAGGACGCGCCGCGGAGGTGAGCAGCTCGACCAGTCGTCCCAGGGTGACCCGCACCGCTGCCCGGCTCGCCGCCGGTGGCCCGTCGCCGGCCTCGAGCGAGGGCTCCGGCGGGGGGACCATGGCGCCGAACGGTAACCCACCGCCGACCGGGCTCGGCCCCCGACGGCGTGTGCCAGACTCGCTCGATGCCGTCGTCACGGGCGCTCCGGCGAGGACGATGAGGGCTCGAACGGTGGCGCGGAGGCTGCGGCCGCGCCGGGCGACGAGCGGATCGCCATCGCTCACCGTCACCGCCTGCCTCGACGACGACGAGCGAGCGCTCGTCGACCGGTGCCGGCCGTACACGATGGTCACGCCCGAGCGCCTGATCGCCACGGTCGACTCCGTGGAGCACGTCGTCCGCCGCGGCATCCCGGGCGCGCTGGTCGAGTGCGGCGTGTGGCGGGGCGGCTCCGTCCTGGCGATGGTGCTCACCCTGCAGCGCCTGGGGGTCGACGACCGCGACGTCTACCTGTGCGACACGTTCACCGGGATGACGGAGCCGACGGACGAGGACACCTCCGCCTTCGACCCACCTGCGGTCGGCACCTTCGAACGAGCCCGCGCCGGGGGCGAGCGGGCGTGGTCGTGGCTGTTCGGCGACGACGTGTTCGGGCTCGAGCAGGTGGAGGCGCTCCTCGCGTCCACCGGCTACCCCCGCGGCCGGCTCCACTTCGTCGTCGGTCCCGTCGAGGAGACCCTGCCCGAGCAGGCCCCGGAGCAGGTCGCCGTGCTCCGGCTCGACACCGACTGGTACGCGTCGACCAAGCACGAGCTCGAGACGCTCTACCCCCGCCTCAGCCCGGGTGGCGTGCTGATCCTCGACGACTACGGGCACTGGGAGGGCTCCCGCCAGGCGTTCGACGAGTACTTCGCCGCCGCCGGGGGCCGCCCGCTGCTCGCCCGCACCGACTACACGGGGCGGCTCGGCATCAAGGCGTGACCGCCGGCTTCACGGCGAGCACGGCGATCACCAGGCCGTTCTCGCGCCGGGCCTCCTCGCTGGTGGCCCGATCCGTGAGGGCGATCAGCAGCTGGAAGACCGCGACGAACGGGCGGCGCAGCACTCGGGGGATGCGGTGGCCGAGCCCGGACTGCAGCAGCTGCAACCCGGCCCCGGCGAGGCCGAGGACCCCCCGGGTCTCGACCACCTCGAGGCCGGCGGCGCCCACGATCCGGGCGAGCCCGTCGCACGTCCACCGCCAGTAGTCGGTGGGGTCGCGGTGCAGGTGCATGATCCCGTGGGTGGAGAGCAGCAGGTGCCCGCCCGGCCGCAGGAGGCGCACGCACTCCTCGAGGTACCGCTCGGGGTCGGCCACGTGCTCGAGGACCTGCGTGGAGAGCACGAGGTCGACCGAGGAGTCCGGCAGCGGAACGGTGCCGTCGGCCGCGATCTCGACCGTGGCCGCCGGGTTCCCCGGGAGGTCGGCGGGGAGGTACTCGGCGCCGGCGAGGAGCTCCCGGTAGGGGGCGTCGGCGCAGCCGAGGTCGAGCACCGTGTCTCCGGGCCCGATCCCCGCGAGCGCCACGAGGTCGGCGACGAGCTCGCGGAGGCGACGGGCCACGTGGGCGTACGGCGACCAGATCGCGGTGCGGCGGACGTCGGGTCCCCGCTGCACGAGGTACGTGTGCTCGTGGTCGGGGCTCATGCCGCGCGCGTCCCGGCGCCGGGGCGTGGCCGAGGCGCAGGCGGGGCGCCGATCCGTCCCGACGCCTCGTACACGTGCCACGACTCCATCACGTCGGCGAGCACCTCCACGTCGAGCTCGGCGGCGGTGCGCAGCCCGCCGGCCGCGAGGCGCTCGCGCAGGGCCTGGTCGGAGCCCAGCCGCCGGAGCCGCTCGGCGAGGGCGGTGTGGTCCCCGGCCGGGAACAGCAGGCAGTTCTCACCCTCGTCCAGGAACTCGGACGAGCCGCCGACACCGGTGGCCATCACGGGCACGCCGCAGGCCATCGCCTCGACCGGGACCAGGCCGAACGGCTCGGCCCAGGTGGACGGGAAGACCATCGCGTCGGCGGCGCGGTACTCGTCGGCGAGCTCGTCGCGCTCGAGCGTCCCGAACGTGACCCGATCGGCGACGCCGAGCTCGCCGGCGATGCGGGCGAGCCGGTCGCGCTCGTCGTCCCCGCCGCGGCCCCAGCACGCCAGCGTCGCCTCCGGTGGCAGCAGCGGCAGGGCGCGGATGGCGGTCTCGAACCCCTTGCGCGGGTCGAAGCGCCCGGTCGTGATGAGGCGCCAGGACCACGGACGCGGACGCGAGGTCGCCGGTCGGAACACCGTGCGGTCGATGCCGCCCCAGAACCGGGCGCGGCGGCGGGGCGTCCACCCGCTCTTCGCCAGCGCGGTCGCCTCGGTGGCCTCGGTGACGAACAGGAAGGAACCGGCGTCGCCGATGTCGGGCACGAGGCAGGGGACGCCGGTCAGGCGCTCCGTGACCCGCCCGGCGAGGCGCCGGGGGCGCGAGCGGCGGAACGCGCCGGCCCACGGGTCGAGGCGGTGCCCGTAGACGAGCCAGTCGTCGCAGATCACGAACACCAGCGGGTGGCCGGACTCGACGAGCGGTGTCAGGAGGTTCTGCGACATCCCGCCGAGGTGCCAGACGGAGACCACGTCGGGCCGGAACTCGTCGAGCATCCGGGCCAGCTCGCGCTGGTTGTGCCGTTCGACGGCGAACCGCTCGTGCCATGCCGGCCGCAGGAGCTGCGACCCGTCGTGGTAGAGCCGCAGGGTCCGGCGCACCCCGCGCTCGTGCCCGGGATCGGGCGCCGCCGCGCCCCCGGAGAGGCGCGTGTCGCCGCACAGCACGCGGACGTCGTGGCCCTTTGCCTCCAGCCGGGTCATGGTGTCGTGGCACTGGAGCTCGTAGCCCCCGAAGTGGTGCGGCGGGTACCAGTTCGTGAGCGCCAGCACCCGGACCACGGGCGGAACCTACCGGAGCTCCCGGACCCTACGGCCGGGTCGAGGGGCGACGGGGACGGCGCCACGTCGGCAGCGGTCGCTCGGCGTCGGCGGCTCGTCGGCGGACGCCGGCCACGAGCGAGCGGAGCGACGCGCCGTCGCCGCGCCGGGCGAGGACCAGCTGCTCGTAGAGCGGCAGCTGCCACGACCGGGGCAGCCGGGCGATGAGCCGCGTCGCTCGGTCGCCGCCCTCCAGCTCGGTATCCGACCAGGGCGAGCGCCGCAGGGTGGCGCGGTAGTCGTCGCGCCAGGGGTGGTGGTTCAGGAGGTGCCAGGGCTTGCACACCAGCGGGCCCTCGAAGTGCACGACGGCCGGCTGCCGGAGCGCCTCCTCCACCTCGGCTGCCCCGAGCGTCCGCTCGGCCCGACGACGCCAGCTGAGGTAGCTGTTCTGCGCGTTGTACCGGGCCGGGAGCCGGTGCCACCGGTCGGCGAACACGAGGTTCAGCACGTCCTGGTCGGGCCAGCGGATCTCGCTGGCGTGCGCCCGTGCCGCCGCCACGATCTGCCCGGCGAGATCGTCCCGGCGCCACTGGTGGAGGTCCAGCAGGAGCACGCCGCTGTTCAGGAACGCCGGGGCCCGTCCGCCGGTGAGCTGCCGCAGCCGCTCCTCGTCGGCGTCGAGCATCACGTTGGGCACCGCCGCCAGCGGCGCCCCCCGCAGGTCGCGGTCGGCCAGCGCGGTGAGGTCGTCCACCACGAGCGTGTCGGCGTCGAGGTAGAGCACCCGGTCGACCCCGGCCGGCAGGAGCTCGCCGAGCAGGAAGCGGAGCCAGACGACGTGCCCGAACCGGTCGACGGCCGGCAGGTGCCGCACACGAGCCGGGTCGACGCCGTGGACCTCGACGGCGTCGGGAGCGATCGAGTGGAGCCGCTCGGCGTCGGCTGTGGTCACGCTGCCGTCGTGCACCACGTGGACCTGGACGTCCCCCGGGGCGTGGCGGTCGATGCACGAGCGCACGGTGGTTGCGCACCACGGCAGGTAGGAGCGATCCGTCACCACCGCGACGTGCAGGGTCATGTCCGCCGTTCGAAGAGGCAGTGGCGGTCCTCCACGCCGAGCGCGGCGCGGACGGCGGGGGGATGGGCCTGGACGTCGTGCACGAGCTCGTACCCGGCACGCTCGAGGGCGGGGAGGAAGTCGCGGCGGGAGCCGTCGACCTCCCGGCTGGCGAACCCGTCGGCCTCGTTCGGCACGACGAACAGCGTCGGGACCCGGAGGCGGTCCAGCTGGGCCACCCACCACTCGATCGCCTCGAGGGGGCACTCCGACCAGCTGTGGATGTTCATCGCCAGGTCGAACGCTCCCGGCCCGAGGTCGCCGACCTCGGTGAGCGGGACGACGCGGGCGGGGGGAGCGAGCTCTCGGTGGCGGAGGTAGAACTCGCTGAGGAACGTGGACTCGGCGATGGCGTCGACGCAGCAGTAGTCGGTCGTCGCCGGGACGGCGCTCACGTACCGGTGGGCCATCCGGCCGTACCCGGCGCCGATGTCGAGCACCCGGGGCCGCGAGCCGCCGAGCACGCCCAGCTCGGCGTCGAGGAACAGCAGCTCGTTGACCGAGTCGAGCAGGTCGCGGCTCACCGTCGGGAGGCCGTCGAACTCATAGGTCCAGCAGCCGAACGCACCGTCCTCGCCGAGGGCGTCCAGCAGCCCGGGAACGTCGCGGGCCATGACGTCCTGGACGTAGACGAGGTACTTGAGCTCCGACACCCGCCGGCTCTCCCGGTAGTGCCACACGAACGCGTTGTCGCCTCGGAAGTACCTGAGGTCGAGCCAGCTCGAGACGACCTCCTGGCTCCACTGGGAGTGGACGCGGACCGCGGGATCGGCCTGCGCGTAGGCCGCCCGGAGCGCTCGCAGGCGTGGCGAGTCCGGCGACAGCTCGCTCGCCGATGCGGGGAGCGGGCGGCGGTCGTCGACGAGCGCCGTGCGGAACCACCGGTCGTCGTCGGAGATCCGCTCGACGTGCACGCCACGGGAGAGGAGGGCGTCCTTGACCATCCGCCGGGCCCGGCCGATCCCCCTCACTGGTCGAACCCCGCGAGGGCGGCCCGGGCCGCCTCGAATGCCGCCGACACCTCGGCCACGCCCAGGGCGTCGTGGTGCACGGCGAGGGTGTCCATGCCGTCGCTCACCAGCTCGAAGCCGTGCCGGGTGAGGAGGTCGCGGCACGCGGCCCGGCCCTCCGGCCCGAGGTGGAGGTGCTCGAACACCACGAGGTGGGTGCCGTAGCGCTCGAGGTCGACCAGCTCGAGGATCTCGCGGTCGTAGCCCTCGGTGTCGATCTGCACGACGTCGACGTGGTCGATCCCGTTGCGCGTGCACAGCGTCTCGAACGTCACGCACGGCACGTCCATGGAGACCAGCCGGGTGGCGATGTCGGGGACGAGCTGGTCGTGGCTGAGCACGACCTCGCGCCGGAACGAACCCAGCGCGTCGTACCAGCGCCACACGTCGTCGCCGTCGGAGGCCTCGGCCAGGAAGTGGAACTCGCGCGCGCCGTCGGTGGCGTCGACCGCCACGTTCTCGAGGATCACGCGCGGGTTCGACCGGTAGCGGGCCTCGAGGCGGCGGAAGACGTAGGGCACGGGCTCGACCATGATCCCCCGCCACCGCGACCCGAGGATCGCCTCGCGGAGCGGGTCGAGCTGCGTGCCGTCGTGCGCGCCGATCTGCACGAAGGTCGCGTCGGGGACGTGGCGCGCGTAGCGGTGCACGACGCGCTCGAGCGGGCGCTCGGGCTCGCGCGGCCACGAGCGGGCCCGGACGGCGTGGGCGCGCTCGGTCCAGGGCAGCAACGCGCGGGCGACCTCGGGATGGGTCCGCCACGTCCGCCGGATGCGCTCGCGTGCGGCGCGCCCGGCTCGGCGCAGGGACGGCGTGCGCATCAGCCGTGCTTCAGCGACCAGTCGTACGGGATGTGGTTCTCGAACGGGTCGAGGCGCTCGATCTCGTCCGGCCGGTGCGGGATGGTGGCGCAGTTCGCGACCAACGCCGGCTCCGTGCCCACGCCCTTGAAGCCGTTCCAGACGCCCGGGGGGACGACGACGAGGCCGTAGTCGAGCTCGCCGGTGTGGAACTCGACCACGTTGCCCGCCGTCGGCGAACCCGGTCGGTCGTCATAGCAGACGAGCTTGATCATCCCGACCGGCACCGCGTAGTTGAGCGTCATCTCGTGGTGCAGGTGCCAGCCCTTCACGACGCCCGGGTAGACGAGCGAGAAGTAGATCTCGCCGAACCGGGTGAACTCCTCGGCGTCGTTGCGCAGCATGTGGAACACGGCGCCCCGCTCGTCGGCGATCCGTCGCCGGGGGTGGTACTCGACGCCGTCGATCGCGGTCATGGCCGCACGACGTTACTCCGGGTTGCGGCACCGGCTGCCCGCCGCTGGCGACCCGTCTACGCTCCGGCCGTGCCCGACGAGCAGGCGGCTCCCCAGACGGCGGCGGAGATGCAGGCCGCCGTCGATGCGCATCCGTTCTGGTACCACACGATCGACGTGGTCCCCGCGGTCACCACCCCGGGCTGGTTCGACCTCCGACCGATCGTGGACCAGATGCCCTGGCCCGACGTCCGGGGCAAGCGGTGCCTCGACATCGGCACCTACGACGGCTACCTGGCCTTCGAGCTCGAGCGGCGCGGCGCCAGCGAGGTCGTCGCGGTCGACGTCGAGGACCACCTGCTCTGGGACTGGCCGCCCGACTACCGCGCCGCCGACCTGCCGCGCGACCCCGGGTTCTCCGGCCCGCCGAAGGGCGCGGGGTTCCGCCTGGCCGCGCAGCTGATGGGCTCGGAGGTCGACTGGCGCCCGATCAGCATCTACGACCTCGACCCCGACGTGCTCGGCACGTTCGACGTCGTCGTCTGCGGCAGCCTCCTGCTCCACCTGCGGGACCCGCTCCGCGCGCTCGAGGCGGTGCGCAGCGTCACCGGCGGCGTCTTCCTCAGCTCGGAGCAGATCGAGCTCTCCCTCCTGCTGCGGGGCCGGAAGCGGCCCCTGTTCACGCTCAACGGCAGCGGCGGCGCCTGCCAGTGGTTCAACTTCAACGCGGCCGGGCACGAGCGGCTCCTGTACGCCGCCGGCTTCGCCGTCGAGCGCACCTCGCGGCCGTACAACGTGCGCTTCAACCACCACCCGAAGCATCGCGGGCTCAAGCACGAGGTCCGCAAGCACGTGATCAACCGGCTCACCGGATCGCCCGAGGACGGCGTGCTGCACCAGGCGCTCCTCGGCCGGCCCCGGGTCTGATGGGCGAGGGGGGCGGGGACGCCCTCCGGAGCCGGACCTGGGACGGCCCCACCCCCCGGGTCGCCGTCGTCGTCCCCACGTACCGCCGCCCCCGCTACCTGCCCGAGCTCCTGGCCTGCCTCGAGGCCCAGGACCTCCCCGCGCCGTCCTTCGAGGTGGTCGTCGTCGATGATGCCTCCGGCGACGAGACGTGGGCGGTCCTGTCGGAGCTGGTCGCGACCACGCCGCTGCGGATGCTGGTCCTCCGCCACGCCTCGAACCGCGGCCCTGCGGCGGCGCGCAACGCCGCCGTGGCGCGCGCCCGTGCGCCGTACCTGGCCTTCACCGACGACGACTGCCTGCCCACCCCCGGCTGGCTGTCGGCCCTGCTGCCGCCGCTCGAGGACGGCGCCGTGGTCGTCCAGGGGCGGGTGACCCCGCCGCCGCAGGACTGGGATCGAGCCGGGCCCTGGGACCACACGATCTGGGTCCGCCGGCCGAGCCCGTTCTTCGAGACGTGCAACGTCGGCTACGACCGGGCGCGCTTCGAGGCCGTCGGCGGCTTCGACGACGAGGACCCGCTGCTCACGCCCGAGGAGGGGCGCGGCTTCGGGGAGGACGCCGAGCTGGCGTGGCGGGTCCTCCGGGACGGTGGCCGGCGCGCCTACGCCGACGCCGCGCTCGTCCACCACCGGTGCGTCCCCGGCGACTTCCGCCGGTGGCTGCGCGGCCAGCGGCAGGTGCTCGGCTTCCCCGGGCTGGCCCGCCGCAGCCCGATCTTCGCCCGCTGGCTCCAGGCCGGGGTGTTCCTGTCGGCGCGCTCGGCCGCGTTCGACGCCGCCGCCGTGGCGGCGGCCGCGGCTGCGCTCAGCCGGAGGCCGTGGCCCCTCGCCCTGGCCCTGCCCTACGGCTACGTCCGGGCCCGCGATGCGCTGACGGCGACCAGGGGCGACCGCGCCCGGGCCGTCCCGGTGCTGGTCCAGCTGGGCGTGAGCGACCTGGTGACGCTGGTCTCGCTCGTCGAGGGCAGCGTCCGCCACCGGCGGCTCGTCCTCTGATCCTGAGCCCCGGCACCCGGCACCCGGCACCCGGCTAGCTTCCCGGTGTGTCGAGCGGGGAGACCGGGGATCGCCAGTCGATGCAGCGCGAGCTCGACGAGCTCCTCTGGTACCACAGCATCGACGTGGCGCCCGGCGTCGCGACGAAGGGCTGGTTCGACCTGCGCCACGCCCTCCCGCTCCTCCCGTGGCCCGACCTGCACGGCAAGCGGTGCCTCGACGTCGGGACGTGGGACGGCTTCTACGCCTACGAGATGGAGCGCCGCGGCGCCGCCGAGGTCATCGCCGTCGACGTGCCCGACCTCGCCGACATCGACTACCCGCCGGAGGTGCGGGCCGATCCCGACTTCGACCACAGCCAGACCTCGTCGCAGCCCCGGTCCGCCGGCTTCCACCTCCTGCACCGGTTGCTCGACTCGAAGGTCCAGTGGCGCGCCGGCAACGTCTACGACCTCGATCCGGCGGAGCTCGGGACCTTCGACTTCGTCGTCGTGGGCAGCCTGCTCGTCCACCTGCGGGATCCCGTGCGGGCGCTCGACGCCGTGCGTCGCGTGTGCCGCGGCTCGTTCCTCTCCGTGGACTACATCCACCCCAGCGTCGACGTGCTCGCCCGTCGGGGACGGGCGCTGTTCCAGCTCCGGGGGGAGGGGTCGGACTTCCAGTGGTGGCTGGCCAGCGACGCCGGCCTGCGCCAGCTCCTCCACGTCGGCGGCTTCGAGATCGACGAGGTCTCGAAGTACTTCCTGCTCCGACCGGGCGAGAACGGCGGGCTGAGCTACCTCGACCACGGCCTCAAGGGCAAGGTCAAGCACGCCCTGACGCGGGTGGTGGCGGGCGACGGGACGCCGGGTGGGCACCTCCACCGTGCCTACCTCGCCCACCCCCGCTTCTGACCGCGCCCGGGTCAGGGAGCGCCGCGCAGGGCAGCCTCGTGCTGCACGCAGTGCTCGACGATCTCGTCGACCGCGTCCTCGAGCGGCCGCTCGGCCCGCAGCCCGAGGCGGCCGAGTGCGCTCACGTCGACGACGTAGGGATCCTCGGGCTCCCCGGTGGCGGCCGGCGCCACGAGCTCGGGGATCCACCCGCACGAGCGGTGCACGCGCTCCTGCACGAGCCCGGCCAGCGCCCGGATGGTGCACGACGTGCCCGAGGCGAGGTTGTAGGTCCCGGCGGGCACGACCTCCTCGTCGAGCGCGTCGAGCACGAGGCGGCAGGCATCGGCGAGGGGGATGAAGTCGCGCCACTGCTGCCCCGAGGAGTGCAGGACCATCGTGCGGTCCAGCACGGCGTGGCGGCACAGGTCGTTGGCCACGAGGGTCCACCGGTCGACGCGGGGGTCGGCGGGTGCCCCGACGGCGTTGGTCAGGCGCAGCACCACGGTCTCGACGTCGGCGGCGTCCAGCACCTCCTCGCAGGCCCGACGGGCCTCGGCGTAGGGCGAGGTGGGCGCCGGCGGGAGGGACTCGGTGATGACGGCGCCCGGCTGCAGGTGCTCGCCGTACACGTGCACGCTCGACACGTACACCACGCGGCAAACACCGGAACGCACCGCCGCGTCGCGGACGGCCTCCGCCATCGCCGTCGTCTCCTGCGTGGAGCGTGCTGGCTCCTGCCGGGCGATCACCTCGTTGTGGCCGGCGAGGTGCACGACCGCCGTGGCGCCCGCGAACGCCTCGGCGAGGACCTCGGCCGGACCCAGGAGGTCGCACGCCACCTGGGCCGGCTCGGGCAGCCACGGCACCGGTGCGCGCACCAGGGCGCGGGCGCTGCTGCCGAGCGACCGGACCACCCTCCCTCCGAGGAAGCCCGCCGCGCCGGTGACGACGACCGGCCGGTCAGCAGCCGGCATCGGCGAGGTGGCGGCGGTACCACTCGACGGTGTCGGAGAGCGCCTCCTCCATCGTCATCGTCGGCCGCCACCCCAGCATCCCGCGGGCCTTCGCCGCCGACAGGTACTGGCTGTCGATCTCGTGCGACGCCGTGCCCAGGATCCGCGGCTCGAGGTCGGTGCCCGCCGCGACCTGCAGCTTCGCCACCAGCTCGAGCACGGTGAGCGGCACCTCGGTGGAGAAGTTGAACGCGTGCCCCGCCAGCCCGTCGTCCGCCGCCATCGCCTCCGCCAGCTGGAGGTACGCCAGCGCGCCGTCCACGACGTGGAGGTAGTCGCGCACCATCGTGCCGTCGGAGCGGATGAGTGGTGGCTCGCCACGGATCAGGGAGCGGACCGTGCCGGGGACGAGGCGCTCCCAGTTCTGGTCGCCGGGGCCGAAGAAGTTGCCGCAGCGCGTGATGCACACCGGGACGTCGTAGGTCCGGTGGTAGCTCTGCGAGAGCAGGTCCGAGCAGGTCTTCGACACGTCGTAGGGGTTCACGCCCTGGAGGGGCATGCCCTCGTCGTAGGGGAGCACGGGCTGCGCCCCGTAGGCCTTGTCGCTGCTGGCCGTGACGACCTGCTCGACCCGCGGCGACCGCCGGGCCGCCTCGAGCAGGCTCCACGTCCCCGCGATGTTCGCCTCGAAGGTCGCGACCGGGTTGCGGTTGGCGGCGCCGACCTGGCTCTGGGCGGCCAAGTGGAACACGGTCCGGGACTCGTAGTCGCCCAGCATCCGCTCGAGGACCGCCTGGTCCTCGACCGCCCCGTGGACGATCCGCACCCGGGGCCACCAGGCCGCGGTGATGGCGGTGGGCGGGATCTCGTCGCGCACGAGGATGGTGACGAGCGCCCCGAGCTCGACCAGGTGGCCGACGAGGTGCGATCCGAGGAACCCGGTCGCGCCGGTGACCGCCACCGGGCGATCCCGCCAGAACGTGGCGTCAGGCATGGACGGCGGCACGGTCGGTGCGGGTCATCCGGCGGAGGTTAGGTGAGGGCCCGCAGGACATCGTTCCGCCGTGAAGAGCAGGACATCGTTCCGCTCCTGGAGGTGGCTTTCCGGCAGGACATCGTTCCGGTTCCACTCGCC
>Ga0208490_100347_pt1 | contig 32391 bp, 34 predicted proteins | sample SubbioAug_CSWold_FD_184818 | JGI IMG/M metagenome (GOLD analysis project Ga0208490, IMG submission 184818) | Serpentinite rock and fluid subsurface biosphere microbial communities from McLaughlin Reserve, California, USA - CR11Aug_CSWold (SPAdes) | ecosystem: Environmental > Terrestrial > Deep...
CAAGGACGTGCTGGCCAAGTGCTACGGCGGTGACATCTCCCGCAAGCGCAAGCTGCTCGAGAAGCAGAAGGAAGGCAAGAAGAAGGCCAAGAGCATCGGTCGGGTCGAGGTGCCCCAGGAGGCCTTCGTGTCCGCCCTGCGGCTCGACGATTGACCGAGCAGCGCACCGGCGTCCTCGCCGGGTTCAGCGCCTACGCCCTCTGGGGCGTGTTCCCCCTCGTCTTCCGGCTCCTCGACGAGGTCTCTGCGGTCGAGATCCTGTTCCACCGCATCGCCTGGTCGCTCGTGGTGGTGCTCGGCGTCCTGGCCGTGCAGCGCCGCTTCCCGGAGCTGGTCACGCTGGTCCGCCATCGCCGCTCGCTGCAGCGGCTCGCGCTCGCCGCCGTGTTCATCTCGGTGAACTGGCTCACCTACATCTGGGCCGTGAACACCGGTCACGTCGTCGACGCCGCCCTCGGCTACTACGTGAACCCGCTCTTCACCGTCGCCCTCGGGGTCGTCGTGCTGCACGAGCGGCTGCGTCCGGCCCAGAAGGTGGCGCTCGGGTTCGGCCTCGCGTCGGTGGTCGTGCTCACCGTGGCCAACGGGCGCGTCCCGTGGATCGCGCTGGTGCTGGCCGGCTCGTTCGGGATGTACGGCTACCTGAAGAAGGACGCCGGCGCCGCGGCGCTCACGTCGCTCGCCATCGAGACCGCTGTGCTCGCGCCGCTCGCGCTCGTCGGGCTCTCGTTGTTCGCCGTGCGAGACGAGCTCTCGTTCGCGCACGGCTCGCTGTGGCGCGACCTGCTGCTCGGCGGGCTCGGCGTGGTCACCGCCGTCCCGCTCCTGCTGTTCGCGACGGCAGCGACGCGCATCCCCCTGTCGATGCTCGGGTTGCTGCAGTACGTGACGCCGACGATGCAGCTGATCTGCGGCGTGGCCATCCTCGGCGAGTCCCTGCCGCCCGCCCGGCTCGCCGGGTTCGCGCTCGTGTGGGTCGCGCTCACCGTGCTGGCGACCGACGCCGTGCAGAGCGAGCGTCGTTCCCGACGTCTCACCGTCGAACCCGTCTGACCTCGACCGCCCGGAATCTCGTCATCTGGTCAAGCCAGGCCTGACCAGATGACGAAATTCGCAGGTGGGTGGCTCAGTGAGCGGCGGCGAGGGCCTGTTCGAGGTCGGCGATGAGGTCCTTGGGATCCTCGATGCCGATGGACAGGCGCACGACGTTCGCCGGCGCACCGGCGGCCTCGAGCTGCTCGGGCGACAGCTGGCGGTGGGTGGTCGACGCCGGGTGGATCACCAGCGAGCGGGTGTCGCCGAGGTTGGCCACGTGGGTGAACAGCTCGAGCGAGTCGACGAACCTCACGCAGGCGTCGTAGCCGCCCTTCAGGGTGATGGTGAACAGCGCGCCGGCACCCTTCGGGCAGATGGTGGCCATGCGGTGGTGGTAGGGCGAGGACTCCAGGCCGGCGTAGGTGACGGCGTCGACGTGCTCGTTGCCCTCGAGCCACGTGGCCACGTGCTCGGCGTTGGCGACGTGCTTCTGCATCCGCAGGCTCAGCGTCTCGATGCCGAGGAGCGTGTAGTGGGCGCCCTGGGGGTTCATCGTCATGCCCAGGTCGCGCAGGCCGACCGCGATGCCGTGGAAGGTGAACGCCATGGGGCCGAGCGCGTCGGCGAACACGAGGCCGTGGTACGCCGGCTCGGGCTGGGACAGCGACGGGAACTTGTCCGAGGCGGTCCAGTCGAACGTCCCGGAGTCGACGACGACGCCACCGGTGACCGTGCCGTTGCCGGTCAGGTACTTGGTCGTCGAGTTCACGACGAGCGTGGCGCCGTGCTCGATCGGCCGGCACAGGTACGGGGTGGCCGAGGTGTTGTCGACGATCAGCGGGATGCCCTGGGCGTCGGCGATCGCCGCGATGGCGGGCAGGTCGGTGATGTAGCCACCGGGGTTGGCGATCGACTCGCAGAAGATGGCGCGGGTGTCGTCGTCGCACGCTGCAGTCACGGCGTCGGTGTCGTCGAAGTCGACGAAGGTGGCCGACCAGCCGAAGCGCTTGATGGTCTGGGAGAACTGGGTGATGGAACCGCCGTAGAGGCGGGTGGACACCACGACGTTGCGGCCGGGACCCATCAGCGGGAACAGCGCCATGAGCTGCGCGGCGTGCCCGGAGGAGCAGGCCACGGCGCCGGCGCCGCCCTCGAGGGCTGCCACCCGGTTCTGCAGCGCCCACACCGTCGGGTTGGTGAGGCGGGAGTAGATGAAGCCCACCTCTTCGAGGTTGAAGAGCTTGGCGGCGTGCTCGGCATCGCGGAAGGCGAACGAGGTGCTCTGGTAGATCGGCACCTGCACCGCGCCCGTGGCCGGGTCGGGCTCGGTGCCGGCGTGGACGAGCATCGTGTCGAAGCCGTAGTCGGTTCCGTCGGTCATCGGAGGGTCCTCTTCGTCTGGCAAGGGGCGGTTGGTGCGGCGACCGTACGCGATCGCCGGTCCGGGTCGCGACCGGTCCCGGGACGCGCCGCAGCCCGGACGGGGGCGGACCGTCCGGGCTGCGGGGTGGGAGCGGGGGGCTCAGGAGTCGATGGAGTCCACCGAGGCGGGGCTGGCGACGCTGGCCGGCGAGTCCGGGCTGGCTGGCGAGTCGTCGTACACCGGAGCCGGGGCCGGGGCGGGGGCCGGCGCCGGCGCCGGTGCGGGAGCGGGTGCGACGTTCGCCGAGGGCGGCGAGTCCGGCGAGGCCGGGGAGCTCGGCGAGCTCACCGACTGGGCGGACGGCGGGGACTGGACCGAGTCCAGGTCGGTGACCGGCGCGGGCAGGACCGACAGGGGAGCGCCGGGCGACGTCATCGTCCGATCGATCTCCTGCAGCTCGACGGTGCCGGGTGGCGTCGAGGGGTTGTCCGCTCCGGCGAGGGCGAGGGAACCGAAGCCGGCGCCGAGCACGGCGCCACCGGCAACGGCGGCCTTCCAGGTGAGGGTGCGTCGCATCATGCACTTCCTTTCGTGAGGGGGAGGGGTTGACGGTTGCCACGCTGGGGGCCGCGGGTGAGGGCCTCGTGAGGCGCGGCTGAGAATCCGCTCATGTCCGACGGGAGCCCGAGGAGCTCGGCCGCGTCGGCCACCACGCCGGCGGATTCGTGCTCCCACCCGGGCCGCTGCATGCGGAACGGGCCGGTGGCCAGGCCGACGAGGCAGGCCGCCACGGCGACATCGATCGCGTCCGGTCCGACGATGGTGGCGGCGTGGGCGTGCAGCGCCGCCACGTGCCGGTGCAGGCGACCGGCGGCAGGGGTGGTCGGATCCAGGTGGCGGGCACGGAAGCGGAGGTGGGCGATGAAGGTGGCGAAGTCGTCGACCGGGTCACCGGCCGCGACGTCGTCCACGTCGAGGAGCCCGGTGACCGCACCGGAGCCGTCGACGATCAGCTGGCCCTCGTGCAGGTCACCGTGGACCACTCGGCCGCTCCGCTGGCGCACGGTCTCGGTCTCGTCGGTGAGACGGGCGGTCAGCCGGGCCAGGACCGGCTCCACCTCGGGCAGGACGGTGGCGACCAGCTGGGCGTGGCCGATGCCGTCGGCGACCCGGCCGGATCGGGTGCCGAGCCCGGTGGGGTCGGTGCGCTGGATCCGCGCGATCAGGTCCCCGATGCCGGCGGCGTCGGGCCAGCCCGGCAGGTCGGCCTTGATGCGCTCCCGCAGCGTGGTGCCCGGCAGCTCGCGCAGGACGACCAGGCCGCGTGCCGCGTCGGTGGCCAGCACCTCGGGAACGGGGAGCCCGGCGTCGTGGAGGCGCTCGTGGCGTTCCACGAGGGCCGCCAGCGCGGACGGGGGGACGGCCTTGACGTAGGCGGCGCGGCCGTCGTCACCGGTGACGCGGATGACGGCGCGCTCGGTGGGTCGGTAGGCGACGACGTCGATCGAGGGTCGGGCCCCGACGACGTCGGCGACGAGGTCGTCGGTGCGCCCCGAGGTGACGGCGTCCTCCAGGCCGATGACGACCGGGTCGAAGGGCCAGCGCCACACCGAGGCGACCAGGCCGTCGGCGTCGGCGACCACGGGGACGGTGCCCTCGAGCGGGCCGGATCGTCGGGCGGCGGCCAGGAGGGTCTCGGACGGGGAGCGGCGCCCGTCACCCCAGGTCACGTCGGCCCGGTAGCGCACCACCAGGTCGCTGCCCGGGCGGTACAGCACCTGGCTGGCCCGCAGCTCGTGGAGCGTCCCGCCGGCGACCTCGACGGCCGCGCCCACCACCCCGTGCGCGCCTGCGCCCGTGAGGTGCGGCACGGCCGGGAGGGCGGGATCGTCGATGTCCACGTCTCCATCGTCCGAGGCCCGGGTGAGGGGCGGGTGAGACCTCCGTGAGAAGGTTCTCATCGTCTCCTCACCCCCCGCTCACCGGCGGGCGGGCACCATGGAGCGTGCTCTGGAAGACCATCGGTTCCCTGGTGCTCGGCGCGGTCGTCGCCGTCGGCGTGGCGAACCTGGTGATCGCCCTCGGGCGCAGCGAGCCCCGCCGCCCGCCCGGTGCGGTGGAGCTCGTGCCGCTCGACCCGGACACCACGATCTCGACGGTCCCCGAGCAGCCCGACGCGCCCGGGCCGGACGGTGCCAGCCCCGACCCCTCCGTCGTCCTGCCCCCGCCCGTGCACGTGGGCACGACCCCGCCGCCGTCGCCGCCTCCGCCGCCGCCGTCCGACGACGATGCGGACGACGACGATGATGTCGAGGACGACCTCGATGACGACTGACCGGCGCGCGCCACGGACGCGCCGCGGCTGGCGGGGTCGGATCCTGGGCAGCGCACGCGCCCGGATCCTCATCGGGGCGCTGACCCTGCTCGCCGCCACCCTCGCCGTCTCGATCGTGGCCGACCGGGCGCTGCTGCTGTCGCAGCTCGCCGATCGGATCGATGACCAGCTCGCCCAGGAGGTCGCCGAGTTCCAGCGGCTGGCCGAGGGCATCGACCCCGAGAGCGGTGAGGCCTTCGGAGCCGACGTCACCGCCATCTTCGACACCTTCTTCGCCCGCAACATCCCCGACGCCGACGAGGTGTTCCTGGGCCTCGTCGACGGCCAGCCCTACGTGCGGACGGCAGATGCCCCGTACCCGGTGGAGCGGGAGGCGTCGCTGGTCCGGGCCTGGGGTGCGGCCACGGAACCGAGCTACGGCACGACCTCGACGGGGGGCGGCGAGCTGCGCTGGCTCGTCGTTCCCGTGTTCGTCGTCGGGCAGGACGAGCCGGCGGGCACCTTCGTGGTCGCCCGGTTCCCCGCCGGGGAGCGAAGCGAGGTCGACGACGCCATCCGGGCCGCTGCGATCGTCGGCATCATCGCCTTCCTCGCCGCGACCGCCGCGGCGTGGGCCCTCGCCGGCCGGGTGCTGTCGCCGCTGCGGGACCTCGCCACGGCAGCCGCCTCCGTCCGGGAGGACAACCTCGACCAGCGCATCCCGGTGGAGGGCAGCGGTGAGCTCGCCGACCTCACCCGCACCTTCAACGCCATGCTCGACCGGGTCGAGGGGGCCTTCGAGAGCCAGCGCGCGTTCCTCGACGACGCCGGCCACGAGCTGCGCACGCCCATCACGGTCATCCGGGGTCACCTCGAGCTGGCGGACGCCGACGAGCCCTTGGGTGCGACCACGCGCGAGGTGGTGTTCGACGAGCTCGACCGCATGACGCGGATCGTCGAGGACCTCCTCCTCATCGCGAAGGCGGAGCGCCCCGACTTCGTGGAGCCCGGTCCGGTGGACGTGGCCGACCTCACCCACGAGATCGCCGCCAAGGCGCGCCCGCTGGTGCCGCGGGACTGGCAGGTGCGGGCGAACGCCGTCGTGGTCGCCGAGCTGGATCGCGAGCGCATCACCCAGGCGTGGATGAACCTGGTCCGCAACGCCGTCCAGCACACCGTCGACGACCAGCGCATCGAGGTGTTCTCCGTCGTGGTGGGCGACCACCTCGAGCTCGGCGTCAGCGACCAGGGCGAGGGGGTCGCCTCCGAGGACCGGGCCCGGATCTTCGAGCGCTTCAGCCGGGGTGCCTCGGCGCGCCGCACCCGCAGCGACGGGGCCGGCCTCGGGCTCGCCATCGCGCAGGCGATCGCGTCAGCCCACGGTGGCACCGTGGAGCTGCGCGACACCCCGGGCGGCGGAGCCACCTTCGTGCTGTCCCTGCCCGCAGCGAGCGTGGCGGACCCGGAACCACCGCCCACCGAACCCAGCCCGGAGGACGTGCCATGGCCCGCATCCTGATCGTGGAGGACGAGGACCGGATCGTCTCGTTCCTCACCAAGGGCCTCGAGGCCAACGGGCACTCGACGATGGCCGTCGGCGACGGCATCACGGCGTCGGCAGTGGCCGACGACGCCGACTTCGACCTGATGATCCTCGACGTCGGGTTGCCGGGCAAGGACGGCTTCACGGTCCTGCAGGAGATCCGCGGGCGGGGGGTCCGGCTGCCGGTCATCGTGCTGACGGCCCGCGATGCCACCTCGGACGCCGTGACCGGCTTCGACGCCGGCGCCGACGACTACGTGACCAAGCCGTTCCGCTTCGAGGAGCTGCTGGCTCGCGTCCGGGCCCGACTGCGGGACCAGGGGACAACCGAGCAGACCCTGCTCGAGGCGGGACCGGTGGTGCTCGACCTCCGCCGGCGGACGGTGTCGGTCGAGGGAGCCAGCGTCGAGCTGTCGTCCCGGGAGTTCGCCCTGGCCGAGACGCTGTTCCGCCACCCCGGCCAGGTCCTGTCGCGCGAGCAGCTCCTGTCGATGGTGTGGGGCTACGACTTCGAGCCCGAGTCCAACATCGTCGACGTCTACATCGGCTACCTGCGCCGCAAGCTCGGCTCCGACCGCATCGAGACCGTGCGAGGCATGGGCTACCGGCTGCGCGCCGGCTGACCGCTACCTGGACTCGGCGCTGCCCGGCGGTGCGATCGCCACCCAGGTCGGCCCCGGGGTGAGGAGAACCGGCTCGCCGTCGGCGGTGGTGTAGGTGGTCACGTCGCCGATCCCCGGCCGGGACCAGCGGGCCTGGATGAGCCGGCCGGCGCTCATCACCCAGGCGTCGCCCTCGCCCACCAGCTCGGCCTCCACGATGGGGAAGCCGGAGGCGTCGCAGCACTGGACCTCGACGTAGGGCGTGAACTGCACGATCACGTTGGGCGGCGCGACCCGGGTGTCGGTGGCGTCGACGTGGGGGGTGTCGCGCTGGGACCGGGCCCAGCCGGCACCATCCCACTCGTAGTCGACGGGCGCGCTGCCCGGGCCGTCGCCGAAGACGATCCGCACGCCGGTCGCAGACTCGCCGGTGGGCTCGACGTCGGCGGGGCGGTAGGAGAACAGCGCCGGCGGCGGGCGTTCCTCGCCGCCGGCAGCGCTGTACAGCGCGCCGGTGGAGGTCATGAGGTTGTACGGCGCGGGCCGGTCGCCGGCCCGGTTGTAGGCGCCGCTGTTCGCGTCGAGGCCCACGTCGACGACGCCGGCACCCCGGACCTGGCCGACCACACCGGCATTGGCTCCGGACCAGGCGAACAGCGGGCGGTTCAGCGGCTCCATCAGCAGCAGGTCGGTGGTGCGGGCGGAGCGCACGGGACCCACCGTGTCGGCGTCCTGGGAGTGGTACAGGGCCAGGAACCGCGTGACGCTGCCCTCCACCATCTCCTCGAACACCACGTCGGCCTGGTTGATGCCGGCCTGGGGTCGCCCGCCCCGGCCGGTGCGAGGCTGGGCGTTGTCGATCTTGACCGCGAGGACCGGTCGCTGCGCCCGAGCCGGATCGTCGATCGGCTGCCCGGTGAGCGGGTAGCCGGGCTCGACCGGCACGGTCGTGGAGGTCGTGGTCGTGGACTCCGTCGAGGTGGTCGTGGCCCGCTCGATGGGCTCGTCGTCTCCGCCGCCTGCGAACGCGACGACGGCGATGATGACGACGATCACGGCGACGACGCCGCCGACGATCGCCCACTGGCGTGAGGTCAGCTGAGGCACCTGCGCGACCGTAGCGACGCCGGCGCAGGGTGCAGGTGACCGGTCAGCCCGCCGCCTGCTTGGCGTGCATGCGGGTGAGCAGGGTGCGGATCGTCTCCACGTCCTGGGCGCCGGGGATCAGGAACGCGTCCTCGACGACGAAGGCCGGCACCCCCGTGATCTGGCGCTCGACCGCCGCCTCCAGGTCCTCGGCCACCGAATCGCGGCCGGTGCCGGTCGCCACCGCCTCGCCGGCGAGCTCGCGGTCGGCGCCCACCTCGACCGCCCAGTCGACGAGGTTCGCGGCATCGGCGATGTTCTCGCCCTGCGTGAAGTAGGCCAGGAACAGCCGATCGTGCAACCGATCGGCGGCGTCCGGACCCAGCGTCGACTCGACCCAGGCCACCAGCGTGAGCGCCGGCAGGCTGGTGACACGTTGGGCCAGGTCGAATCGGTAGTCGATGCCGACCTCTTCCCCGAGCGGGACGAGCCGGCCGGTCATGCCCCGGAACGCGCCGGGCCCGTACTTGCGGTCGATGGCCGTCGCCAGGTCCTTCGGCTCCGTGGTCGCCGTGGGGTCGAGCTGGAACGCCCGCCAGCGGACCTCGACCTCGTCGGCGAAGTCGAGGCCCTCGAGGGCGACGTCGAGGCGCCGCTTGCCGAGGAAGCACCACGGACAGACGACGTCGGACCACACATCGATGCGCATGACCGACCCAACCGCGCCTGCCGTCTCGATGTTCCGGCCGCGTGCACGAGTCCGGCGGGGCCCATTCGGTGCGGCCGGGAGCCGACCGTAGGATCGCCGGCCATGGTCGAGACCTCCCCCCGCCACGACTGGTCCACCGACGATGCCCTGACCCTCCTCGAGCGGCCGTTCCACGACCTGCTCTTCGAGGCCCAGCAGGTCCACCGGGCGAGCTTCCGTCCCGACGTCGTCGAGGGCGCCATCCTGCTGTCCATCAAGACCGGGGCCTGCCCGGAGGACTGCGCCTACTGCCCGCAGTCGGCGAAGTGGAACACCGGGCTCGAGCCCGAGCGCCTCATGGAGACCGACGACATCGTCGCTGCCGCCGTGAACGCCAAGGCCGCGGGTGCCTCCCGGTTCTGCATGGGCGCCGCGTGGCGCGAGCCCAACGACCGCCAGGTGGCGCGCGTCGCCGACGCCGTCCGCGCCGTCGGGGATCTCGGGATGGAGACGTGTGTGACCCTCGGGATGCTCACCGACGCCCAGGCGCAGCGCCTCGCCGACGCCGGCCTCGACTACTACAACCACAACCTCGACACCTCGCCCGACTTCTACGGCGAGATCATCACCACCCGCACCTACCAGGACCGCCTCGACACGATCGGCCACGTGCGCGACGCCGGGGTGCGCCTGTGCTGCGGCGGGATCGTCGGCATGGGCGAGAGCCGCCGCCAGCGGGCCGGTCTGCTCGCCCAGCTCGCCCAGCTCGACCCGCACCCGGAGAGCGTGCCGATCAACCTGCTGGTCCAGGTGCCGGGCACGCCCCTGCACGGCACCGACGAGCTCGACGGGCTCGAGCTGGTCCGCACCGTCGCCGCGGCCCGGATCATGATGCCCGGCTCCGTCGTGCGGCTCTCGGCCGGCCGCAGCCAGATGAGCGACGAGCTCCAAGCCCTGTGCCTGCACGCCGGTGCGGCCAGCATCTTCCTCGGCGACAAGCTGCTCACCACCGGCAACCCCGGCGACGACGCCGACGCCGACCTGCTGGCCCGCCTCGACACGTCCCTCGCCGAGGCCTCGCTGCTCGACTGAGGCCGGGCGGCTGCGGTCAGCCCTGCGGGCGCTGGCGGGGAGCGTCCCCGCTCTTGCCCCGGGGGCGTTCCTCGGGACGCCCGTCATCGGTCGAGCCGTCGTCGCCCGTCCCGTCGTCACCCGTCCCGTCATCGGTCGAGCCGTCGTCGGTCGAACCGCCCGGGTCGGTCGGATCCTCGACGGCCGGGACCGCGCCGAGGACCAGGTCGAGCGCCAGACCGGCGTCGGAGGCCGCGAGCTCGATCGATCGGGCATCGGTGGTGCCGGCGATGCCGAGGAGCGTGATGTGGGTGAGGGTGCCGACCGCGCCCTCGCCGACGATGCCGTCAGCGGTCGTGGCGCAGGTCTGCAGGGCCGAACCCGAGTCGCCCGGTGCGGCCGCCGTCGCCGCGAACCAGGCATCGGGCTCGGCGAAGAGGCCGAGGCCGGACCGGGCCTTGGTGAGGAACACCTCGCCGACCGCGACGCCGTTGCCGTAGTGGCAGACCTGGTCCCCGGACGCCATCTCGACGGCCTCGGTCGGCCCGCCGAAGACCGGCATGGTCGTGCGGACGAGGTGCTCGAGCTCCGCGGGGATCTCGACCACGCCGAAGTCCCAGCCGACCTGCTCGCCTGACGCGCTCTCCTGGCGGGCGTACACGAGCGAGCCGAGCTCCACGTACCCGCCGCTGAGGAACGAGCTGATCCCGCCGAACTCGCAGTCGACGACGCACACCGAGACCGTCGTCCGGTTCCGGTCGTAGACCTCGGCGCCGTCCTCGTGGGTGGTGGCGACGTCGAGCGGGAGGAAGCAGTGCCCCGCCGCCCCCAGCAGGAGGTCGGCGCCGTCGGCGAAGATCCAGCTGGCCGTGCAGCCGTAGGTCCCGTCGCCTTCGATCTCGATGCGCAACGGGGCGCCCGGGCCGATGCCGGTGGAGGCAGCCGGCACCGACGCGGCCTGCAGCGTGGTGGTGCCGTCCGGTTCGCCGGTGAGGTCGATCACGGCGCGGGTGGCGTCGGAGGTCGCGTCGGCGTCCAGTGCAGGGAGCGCGACGGCGGACGAGGCCCCGAGCGCCAGGGCGGCGAGGGCGACGACGACAGGGCGGATTGCGTGCTTGGTCAACATGTGAGCTCCAGAGCCGGCAGTGGAAGTGATGGGCCCCCCATGCGAGTGCTTCGACGTGCGCGGTGGTCTCTCCTCCGCACGCCGCGCTGCGGTGCCACCGGGCAGCGCCAGGCGAAGGCGCCGTTAGGCTCCGCCCGCATGCCCGCCGGCGCCACGACCGACTGGAACCCGCTGCTGCGCGACCAGTTCGAGGAACCGTACTGGCGGGAGCTGCAGGGCTTCGTCCAGGCCGAGCGCCAGCAGCACGAGGTGTACCCACCCCATGACGAGGTGTTCGCCGCCCTCCACCTGACGCCCCACGCCGAGGTCAAGGTGCTGATCCTCGGCCAGGACCCCTACCACGGCCCCGGACAGGCGCACGGGCTGTGCTTCTCGGTCCGTGACGGCGTCGACATCCCTCCCTCGCTCGTGAACATCCACGCCGAGCTCGAATCGGACCTGGGCTGCCGGCGGCCGGGGCACGGGAACCTCGAGCACTGGGCCCGCCAGGGCGTGCTCTTGCTCAACACGACCCTCACCGTTCGGGCGCGCCAGGCGGCCTCGCACCAGCGCAAGGGATGGGAGCGCTTCACCGACCGGGTCATCGAGGTCGTGGACGCGAAGCCCGAGCGGGTGGTGTTCATCCTCTGGGGCGCCTCGGCCCGCCGGAAGGCGGCCCAGATCGACACCACCAGGCACATCGTCATCGAGTCCCCGCACCCCTCGCCGCTGTCAGCTCACAAGGGCTTCTTCGGGACCCGTCCGTTCAGCCGGGCCAACGCCGCCCTGGTCGAGGCCGGCCGGGGCCCGGTCGACTGGTGCATCCCGTGACCCTGCTGGCCGACGTCGTGGCCGCCGCAGCCGCGGTCGCCGCGACCAGCAAGCGGACCGCCAAGCGCGATGCGCTCGCCGCCCTCTTCGCCGCGCTCGAGCCCCGGGAGGTCGCCGTGGTCACCGGGTTCCTGCTCGGCGAGGTGCGCCAGGGTCGCATCGGGGTCGGCTGGGCATCGATCCGCGACCTCGACTGCCCGCCCGCCGACGAGCCCGGCCTCACGGTCGCCGAGGTGGACGACGCCGTCGCCGTGCTCGCGGCCACCACCGGCCCCGGGTCGCAGGGAGCGCGGCGCGAGCACCTGGTCCGCCTCTTCTCCCGGGCGACCGCCGAGGAGGCCGACTTCCTCGGTCGGCTCTTCGTCGGCGAGATGCGCACCGGCGCGCTCGCGGGGGTGATCACCGACGCCGTCGCCGCGGCCGCCGGCATCGGGGCGCCGGCCGTGCGTCGAGCCGTGATGCTCGCCGGCGACCTCGGGACGGTTGCCGAGGTCGCGCTCACGGAGGGAGAGGAGGCGGTGATCGAGATCGGCCTCGAGCCGCTGCGGGCGGTGCAGCCGATGCTGGCGTCCACCAGCGGCTCGGTCGCCGAGGCCATCGCCGAGGTCGGTACGGCCAGCGTCGAGTGGAAGCTGGACGGCGCCCGGATCCAGGTCCACCGTTCGGGGGACGACGTGCGGATCTACACCCGGAACCTGAACGACGTCACCGTCCGGCTGCCCGAGGTCGTCGACATCGTGGCGGGGTTCGACGCTCGCTCCTTCGTCCTCGACGGCGAGGTCCTCGGCTTCCTGGGTCCGGACCAGGCCCCCCAGGCGTTCCAGGACACCATGAGCCGGTTCGGGCGGGGGACGGGCGCGACCGCGCTCGTGCCCCAGTTCTTCGACGTGCTCCACCTCGACGGCGCCGACCAGATCGACGAGCCGCTGCGCACCCGTCGGGAGCGCCTGGCCGAGCTCGTCGGACCGCACCTCATCCCCGGCACCACCACCGACGACCCGGAGGTGGGGGAGCAGGTGCTGGCCGACGCCCTCGCCCACGGGCACGAAGGCGTGATGGTCAAAGCCGCCGGCTCCGCCTACGAGGCCGGCCGGCGGGGCAGGTCGTGGCGCAAGGTCAAGCCGGTCCACACGCTCGACCTGGTGGTGCTGGCGGTGGAGTGGGGCAGCGGACGCCGGCGGGGATGGCTGTCGAACATCCACCTCGGCGCCCTCGACCCCGCCACCGGCCAGCCGGTGATGGTGGGCAAGACGTTCAAGGGGATGACCGACGAGATGCTGGCCTGGCAGACGGCCCGCTTCCAGGAGCTCGAGACCCACCGGTCGGCCCACACGGTGCACGTGCGCCCCGAGCAGGTCGTGGAGATCGCCCTCGACGGTGCCCAGGCGTCGACGCGGTACCCGGGTGGCGTCGCGCTGCGCTTCGCCCGGGTCGTGGGCTACCGCGACGACAAACCGGTGTCCGAAGCGGACACCCTGGACGCCGTGCGAGCCCTCCTCCCCGACGCCGGCAGCAGCACGTGACCACCGCCCTGCTCTGGTTCCGCCGGGACCTGCGGCTGTCGGACAACCCCGCCCTCGTCGAGGCCGCCCGCAGCGCGGACGACGTGGTCGGGGCGTTCTGCCTCGACCCAGCGCTGCTCGGTCCGGCCGGCGACGCCCGCCGATCCCATCTGCTCGGCTGCCTCGCCGCCCTCGATGAGTCGATGGACGGCAACCTCGTCGTCCGGACGGGTGACCCCGCCGTGGTGATCCCGGAGCTGGCGGTGGAGGTCGGCGCGGCCTCCGTCCACCTCGCCGAGGACTTCGGCCCCTACGGCCGTCGGCGCGACGATGCCGTCGCCGAGCGGGCGGTGGACGCCGGGATGGAGCTGGTCCGGACCGGTTCGCCCTACGCCGTGCCGCCGGGGTCGATCATGAACAAGGCGGGGTCCCCGTACCGGGTCTTCACCCCGTTCTCCCGGGCGTGGCGTGACCACGGCTGGCCCGAGCCGACGCGCCGACCGTCGAAGATCGCCTGGCGTCGTGCCCCCGGCGACCCGATCCCCGCCCCGCCCGACCTCGCCGGCGTGGACCTGCCGCCTGCCGGCGAGGCCGCAGCCCGCACCCGCCTCGACCGGTTCCTGCGGACCGGCGTGCGGGACTACGACGAGGCACGCGACGCACCGGGCGCCGACGCGACGTCGCGGCTGTCGCCCGACCTCAGGTGGGGCACGCTGCACCCCCGCCAGATCCTCGCCCGCCTGGGTCGGTCCGGGGCCGAGCAGACGTTCGCGACGGAGCTGTGCTGGCGGGAGTTCTACGCCGACGTGCTCTTCCACCGACCCGAGTCCGCTCGGGAGTCCATGGACGAGGCGGTCGGCTCGATGCCCTGGGACCGTGGCGCCGACGCCGACGAGCTGTTCGAGGCGTGGGCGCAGGGTCGCACCGGGTACCCGATCGTCGATGCCGGCATGCGCCAGCTCCTCGGCGAGGGCTGGATGCACAACCGGGTCCGGATGATCACGGCGAGCTTCCTCGTCAAGGACCTGCACCTCGCCTGGCAGCGGGGCGCCCGCTGGTTCATGCAGCACCTGGTCGACGGCGACCTCGCGTCGAACCAGCACGGCTGGCAGTGGACGGCGGGCACCGGCACCGACGCCGCGCCGTTCTTCCGGATCTTCAACCCCACGACGCAGGGGGAGCGGTTCGACCCCGACGGCACCTACGTCCGCCGGTGGGTGCCCGAGCTCTCGGACGTCCCCGCGAAGTGGGTCCACCGGCCCGCGGAGGGGCCGGACGGTCTCCCTGCGGGCTACCCCGCGCCGATCGTGGACCACGCCGAGGAGCGATCGGAATCGTTGCGGAGGTACGAGGCAACCCGTTCGGGAATGATCTCCTGATGGCTGTGATCGCACCCCAGGACCTGGTCTTCCTCCTCATGGAGGCGCGGGAGAAGCCGGCGCACGTGGGCGGCCTGGCCCTCTTCGAGACGCCGGACCACGCCGACGAGCAGTACCTCTACGAGATGTACCAGTCCGCCATCTCCTCGGACGCTCCGGTCCGGTCGTTGTTCCAGCGCCGGGTGAAGCGGCCCGGCCTGGCCGGCTACTCCTGGACGCGCGACGACGCGTTCGACATCCAGTACCACGTCCGCCACTCGGCCCTCCCGGTCCCCGGGCGGGTGCGCGAGCTGCTCACGGTCGTCTCCCGTCTCCACGGGTCGCTGCTCGACCGCAACCGCCCGCTGTGGGAGGCCCACCTGATCGAGGGCCTGGCCGATGGACGGTTCGCGCTCTACACCAAGATCCACCACGCCCTCTGCGACGGCGTGACCGCCATGCGGTTGCTCGAGTCGTCGATGAGCACGGACCCCGCCGAGACCGGCATGCCCCAGCCGTGGGAACGCCGCCCGAAGGGGTCGATGTTCGACGAGCCCGACCCCGACGAGGAGCCACGCCAGCGCCAGCCGCCGGACGATGACTCCTGGACCGCCGTCGTGGCCGACGGCCTGCGCCGGCTCGGGTCCACGGTCACCGGTTCGGTGGAGGGCGTGCTGGGGGCGTCCGACGGCATCGGCCACCTTTTCAGCAGCTTCCGCGACCAGGCGCTCTCGTCGCCGCTGCGAGCACCGCGGAGCATGCTCAACGTCCCCATCACCGGGGCCCGGCGGTTCGCCGCCGATTCGTGGTCGATCCAACGGATCCGGGCCGCCGCTGCGCCGCACGGCGCGACGGTGAACGACATGGTCCTGGCCATGAGCGCCGGCGCGCTGCGCACCTACCTGCTCGAGCAGGGGGCGCTCCCGGACCAGCCGCTCGTGGCGATGGTCCCGGTCTCGCTCAAGACCCGCGGCGCCGACGACCGCGCCGGCAACGCCGTCGGGGCGATCCTGTGCTCGCTCGGCACGCACCTGGACTCGGCGCCGGCTCGCCTCGCCCACATCCAGGAGTCCATCCGGCAGAGCAAGTCGCGCCTCGAGGGCCTCTCGCCCGGCCAGATCATCGCGCTCAGCGCGCTGAACGTGGCTCCGCTCGCCCTCAACATGAGCCCGCTCGGCCGCCTGCCGATCACCGAGGAGGTCATCCGGCCGCCGTTCAACATCGTGATCTCCAACGTCCCCGGCCCGGAGCAGCCCCTGTTCTGGAACGGGGCCAAGCTCTCCGGTTCGTATCCGATGTCGCTGCTGGTCGACGGTCAGGCGCTCAACATCACGACGTCGAGCTACGCCGGCAACCTCGACTTCGGCATCCTCGGTTGCCGGCGCTCCGTGCCGTCGATGCAGCGCCTGCTCGAGCACCTGGAGGACGAGCTGGTCGCCCTGGAGACGGGCTGACCCAAGGAGCCGAGCCGACAGGCGAGGCGACCCATGAGCACGGTTCCCTACGGCGGCGAAGCCGCCAGACCGGGTCGGGTGAGGACGTGGCCTGTTCGCGCCCGTCCTTTAGCAGTCGCTACCATCGACTGCCAGCTGGACCGCTGCTGCCGTGCCGGAGGTGACCACGTGCTCGACGATCGGAAGGCCTCGATCCTGCGGGCCGTCGTGCAGGAGTACATCGAGACCGCCCAGCCCGTGGGCTCCGGGCGCATCTCCGACGCGCCAGGGGTCGACGTCAGCTCCGCGACCGTGCGCAACGAGATGGCCGTGCTGGAGCACGAGGGGTACCTGGCCCAGCCCCACACGAGCGCCGGTCGGATCCCCACCGAGAAGGGCTACCGCTACTTCGTCGACACCATCGGGGCACCGGGCGCCCTGCGCGGCGAGCAGGCCAAGCAGGTGCGGGCGTTCTTCGCCGCCGCCCACGGCGAGCTCGAGGAGATGCTGGAATCGACCAGCCGATTGCTGTCCGGGCTCACCGCCTGGACCGGGGTGGTCGTGCCACCGTCGGCCGCCGACGTCGCCATCCGGTCGGTGCAGGTCGTCGCCCTCGCGCCCGGCGCCGCGCTGGTCGTCACGGTGCTGGCCGACGCCACCGTCGAGAAGCACAGCGTGGAGCTGCCGGCCGAGATCGGCGACGACCGCGTCACCAGCGCATCGATGCACCTGGCCACCCAGCTCACCGGCACCCTGCGCGGCACCGTGCCCACCGCGGTCGTGCCCACCGGTGACCCCGACACCGACGCGGTGGTCACCGCGGTGCTCGACGTCCTGCGCCGCACCTCCCCGGCCGACACCGCAGACGAGGTCTTCGTCGGCGGCGCCTCGCGCGTCGCCTCGGCCTTCGACGCCGTCGAGACGGTGCAGCAGGTGCTGAGCGTGCTCGAGGAGCAGCTCGTCGTCGTCACCCTCCTGCGCGACGTGGTCGACCGTGGCCTCCAGGTGGCCATCGGCACCGAGACCGGCATGGAGACCCTGGCCGATGCCGCGCTGGTCGTGGCGCCCTACACCGTCGACGGCGAGCGCGTCGGCTCCATCGGCGTCCTCGGGCCGGCCCGCATGAACTACCCCGAAGCGATGGCCGCCGTCGCGGCGGTGAGCCGCCGCCTCGGCCACCACCTCACCGAAGGCTGATCCGGAGCGAGCTGTGGCAGACCTCTACGACCTCCTCGGCGTGTCCCGCGACGCGTCGGCGGACGACATCAAGCGGGCGTACCGGGCCAAGGCCCGCGAGCTCCACCCCGACGCCAACCCCGACGACCCCGAGGCCGAGACGCACTTCAAGGAGGTCGCCCGGGCCTGGGAGGTGCTGCGCGACCCGGAGAAGCGCGCTCGCTACGACCGCTTCGGCGAGGCGGGCATCGGTGGCGCCGGCCAGCCCGGTGCCGGCGACCCCTTCGCCGGGTTCGGCGGCGTCGGCGACATCTTCGACGCGTTCTTCGGGGGCCAGAGCCCCTTCGGCGGGGGCGCGGGAGGGCGGTCCGGCCCGCTGCGCGGCCCCGACCTCGAGGTGGTCACCGAGCTCGACTTCACCGAAGCCGTCTTCGGTGCCCAGCACAAGGTCGACGTCCGCACCGCGGTGGCCTGTGAGGTGTGCGACGCCACCGGCGCCACGCCGGGCACGTCGGCCACGAGGTGCGGCGAGTGCGACGGTGCCGGCCAGGTCCGACGGGTGCGCCAGTCCCTGCTCGGCCAGATGGTGACCACGGCGGCCTGCCCTCGCTGCAGCGGCGCCGGGGAGATCATCGCCGACCCGTGCGGCAACTGCGCCGGGGAGGGGCGCACGCTCCAGGACAAGTCCTTCACCGTCGACATCCCTCCCGGGGTCGATGCGTCGTCCACCCTGCGGCTGCAGGGTCGCGGCGCGGCCGGCCCCCGAGGCGGTCCGCCCGGGGATCTGTACGTGCACTTCCGCGTCCGCCCGCACGAGGTCTTCCGTCGCGACGGCGTCGATCTCCACGCCGACCTGCACCTCGCCGTGACGCAGGCGATGCTCGGCGCCGACGTCGAGTTCGAGACCCTCGACGACACCGAGACCATCGCCGTCCCACCGGCGACCGCCACCGGTCACGTCTTCCGCTTCCGGGGCAAGGGCGTGCCGATCGTGAACCGGGGTGGACGGGGCGACCTGCACCTCCACGTCGTGATCGACCTCCCGCACGACCTGACCGAGGAGCAGGAGGCGCTGGTCCGCCAGCTCGCCGAGCTGCGGGGCGAGGAGGTCGCCGAGGAGTCGCGCGGCTTCTTCACCAAGCTGCGCACCGCCTTCAAGTGACGCCGTGGACGTGAGCCCGGAGCCGCCCGACGGCGCCGACCCCCACGTCCTGGTCGACGACGTCGGCGACCCCGTCCTCGGTGCCGATGCCCTGCACCACCTGGCCAGGGTCCGCCGGCTGCGGGCCGGCGACCCCCTCACCGCGTCCGACGGTCGGGGGGCGTGGCGGCCGTGCCGGTTCACGGGCGAGGAGGCGCTGGAGGTCGTCGGCGACGTGGTGCAGCTCCCGGTGCCGACGCCGGAGCTCACCGTCGCCTTCGCGCTGACCAAGTCCGACAAGCCCGACCTGGTGGTGCAGAAGCTCACCGAGCTGGGCGTGGACCGGATCGTGCCGTTCCGAGCCGAGCGCTCGGTCGTCCGCTGGGACGACGCCAAGGCCGTCCGCCAGCACGAGCGCCTGACGGCCATCGCCCGGGCGGCGTGCGAGCAGGCCCACCGGTGCTGGCTGCCGGTGGTGGAGCCCGTCACCGACGTGGCCGACCTGGTCGCCCGTGGTGCCGTGCGGCTCGACCGCGGGCCGGTGGGCGTGTCCCTCGACCATCCGGTGGTCGCCGTCGGACCCGAGGGTGGCTGGTCCGACGCCGAGCGCGCCGCCCTCTCCCGCACCGCCGGGCTCGGTCCCCACGTGCTCCGGGCCGAGACCGCTGCCATTACGGCAGGTGCGTTGCTCGGTGCGATGCGTAGCGGCTTGGCCCGGTGAGCTCGCCGGGCTGCGCCTTGCGGCCAGATTGTGCTGCTTGTCTCTGTGGTCGGCGTTGTGCGCAGCGTGGTCATTGCCTACGTTGAGCGTCAACAACCAGGTGGGGTAGGAGCTGGACATGGCGATGGAAGACCTCGACGAGGCTGGGCTCGACTACAGCCGCAGGGTGGGCGAGCGCCTCCGCGCCATCCGTCGCCAGAAGCGCCTCAGCCTCCACGACGTCGAGGCGGCGTCGGACTCCGAGTTCAAGGCGTCCGTGCTCGGGGCCTACGAGCGGGGCGAGCGGTCGATCTCCGTGCCCCGCCTCCACCGCCTGGCCGGGTTCTACGACGTGCCGGTCGACCAGCTGCTCCCCTCCGACGACGAGGGTGAGGTCATCGACCTCACCGACCGGGCCCTGGCCCGCCAGGCCGAGAACCAGCTCGTGCTCGACCTGCAGACGCTGTCGGAGCTGGGTGGTCCCGAGGGCGCCATGCTCAACCGGTACATCCGCACCATCCAGATCCAGCGCCAGGACTTCAACGGCCGCATGCTCACGATCCGCAAGGACGATGTGCGGGCCATCGCCTGCATCCTCGGCGTGGCCACCGAGCGCACGATGGACCGGTTGGACCAGCTCGGCCTCTGTCGGGCGGGTGTCTGAGGAGCCGAGCCGACAGGCGAGGCGACCCATGGGCACGGTGCTCTACGGCGGCGAAGCCGCCAGGACGAGCCACGTGAGGACGTGACCAGTCCGCGTCGGTCTTCAGCGCTGACCTTCGGCGCCTACCTCCACATCCCGTTCTGCTCGACGCGCTGCGACTACTGCGCGTTCGCGACCTGGACCGACCGGGGCCACCTGGTCGAGCGGTACCTCGCCGGTCTCGCCCGTGAGGTCGAGGTGGCCGTCGCGGACGGGCTCCCCCCGCTGACGTCGGTCTTCGTGGGCGGCGGTACCCCGACCCTGGTGCCGCCCGAGGGCCTGGTCGACGTCCTGGCCCGCCTCCCCCTGGCCCCGGGCGCGGAGGTCACGATCGAGGCCAACCCCGACACGGTGTCGGCCGAGTCCCTGCGCACCTACCGAGCAGGTGGGGTGAACCGGATGTCCTTCGGCGTGCAGTCCATGCGCGAGCACGTCCTCGCCTCCCTCGGCCGCAGCCACGACCCCGACAACGTCCGCCAGGCGGTGGCCTGGACCCGCGAGGCGGGGTTCGAGACCTTCAACCTCGACCTCATCATGGGCGCCGCGGGCGAATCGGTCGACGACTGGGCCTCGAGCCTCGACGACGTCCTGGCGCTCGACCCGCCCCACATCTCGGCCTACGGGCTCACGGTCGAGCCGGGCACGCCGCTGGCCGCCGACCCCGACCGGTACCCCGACGACGACGACCAGGCCGACAAGTACCTGCTGACCGAGGCCCGCCTCGACGGCGCGGGGTTGCACTGGTACGAGGTGTCGAACTGGGCTCGCCCGGGACACGAGTGCCGCCACAACCGCCTGTACTGGGAGGCCGGCGAGTACCTCGGGTTCGGCTGCGCGGCCCACAGCCACCGGGGCGGGCGGCGCTGGTGGAACCTGCGCACGCCCGAGCGGTACCTCGACGCGGTCGAGGCCGGCGAGCCCACCGAAGGGGCGGGTGAGGACCTCGACGACGGCACCCGCCGCCTCGAGGCGCTCCAGCTGGCGCTGCGGACGAGGGAGGGTGTGCCCGCCGCCGCGCTGGATCTCACCGACGTCGCCCTGGAGGGCCTGGTGGAGCTGCAGGGTGATCGGGCGGTGCTCACCCCGGACGGCCGCCTGCTGGCCAACGAGGTCGCGGTCCGTCTGCGCGTCGACGTCGACGTCGCCGTCGGAGGGTCTCGTCAGGCCGCCGGCGGCGGGGGCACCTCGAACACCTGACCCGGGTGGATGAGGTCGGGGTCGGCCGGATCGACGAGGCGGCCGCGGTTGGTTTCGACGAGGGTGCGCCAGAACGGATCGGTCTCGGCGTCGGTGGGGGGCCGTCGCCAGGCGTCGGCCAGCAGGTCCTCGGCGATGGTCCACAGCGACTCGCCCGGTGTGACGGTCCACGTGGCTGGTGCGACCGGGATCATCTGGGCCACGCCCGCGTCCTGGGTGACCTGGGGTCGCATCGTCGCCGTGCCCCTCGGGTCCTCGATGCGGGCCGGGGTGACGAGGGGAGCCTCGGCCATCGAGGTCATCGTGGCGGCACCGGGCGCGACGGCCTCCTCCTGCCCACCGACGGTGGATGCCGCGGCCAGCCCCAGGCCGAGGCCGGCCCGGACCAGGCGTCGCACGGCCGGCGTGGCGATGGCGTCGGCGGCGCGATGGCCGCTCGAGGCGCGCAGCACGGCGGAGGCGGCGTGCAGCGTCGAGACGGCGAGCAGGTACCAGACGGCCAGCTCGGCGGCGAGGCGCACCAGGGCGATGGCGGCGGCGGCCGGTTCACGGGCGTCGGACCAGGCGGTCAGCTCGTCGAGCGAGCCGAGGGGTGGGTTGGCCAGGTCGCCGGTGGCGGCGAGTCGGAGCAGGAGCCCGGCGAGCACGAGGCCGAGCAGCCACGTCGCGGCCCTCGCCGTGCGGTGGATCACGACGCCAGGTCGACGGGGTGCGGGCCCTCGGGCGTGTCGAGCACCGGCGCGGCACACGGCTCGGGGCCGGCCACGATGCCGGTCGCACCGGGGACGACGGAGATCGCGTCGACCTCGAGGGGCTCGGTGAGGCTCCACGTCGGGAAGACGAAGACCTCGCCGGTGCTCGGTCGCAGCACGGCCGGGGTGGCGGTGCCGGTGCAGTCCCAGTCGCCGAGGGCCACCACGTCGCCGTCCTGGCCGAGCTCGACCGTGACCGTGCCGACCCGGGCGGTGCGGCCGTCGAGCTCGACCGGTTCCGGGCAGCCGTCGCCATCGACGTCGGGACCGGTGGGCTGGGGGACGTCGCAGCGCTCCGGCCAGATCGTCGACGGGTCCGGCGCGGTCGTCGGCGGCGCGGCCGGCGAGGTGGAGAGGGTGCCGTCATCGTCGGTGTCCGCTCCGACCGTGGTGGTGGGGGCCGGGTCGGCGGCCGACACCGGACCGGACCCGAGCGGGCGCACCGCCCGGGCGCCGGCGACGCCGCCGATGACCCCGAGGGCCAGCACGACCAGCAGCAGGGCGGCACGGGCGAGCGGGAGGCGCCGGCGGGGCTCCTCGGAGTCGACCCGGGGTGGGAGCGCCACGCTTGGGCCGGGCACGGGTGCCGGGGCGAGGTCGTGCTCGATCCGGGCTCGCTCGCGGGGCTCGTCGTCCGGCGGCCTGTACACCGGGAGCGGACCGGTGACCGACTCGGGTGCGGCGGCGAGCGCCGCCCAGTCCTCGTCGGTGCCGTCGTCGTCGAGCTGGTCGAGGGAGCCGAGGCCGGCGTACGGGCCGGTGTCGTCACCGAGCTCGTCGGCGGCCCGGCCGTCGTCGCCGACCGCAGCCAGCCAGGTCAGGTCGTCGTCGGTCCAGGAGATGTCTGCGGTCGGGTCGATCTCGCTCGGCAGCTCGGCGAACCAGGGGCTGTCGGGTCCGGAACGGGAGGTCGGCTCGGGCAGGGAGCACTGGGGCACGGCGGCGTGCACCGCCTTGGACAGCTGACGGGCGCTGAGGCGCTGGTCGCGTCGCTCCCTCGTGGCTTGGGCGACGATGCCGTCGAGCTCCTTGCGGGCCTGGCGCTGCCGACCCGACCCGCGCACGCCACCGAAGGGACGTGCCCACGGGAGGTCGCCACCGGCCTTCAGGAGGCTGCCGAGCAGGCGGCCGATGGCCGCCACGTCGTCGGCCGCGCCGTCGTCGGTGCGATCGCTGGCCTGGCCGAAGCCGCACAGGCGGGGGCGCCCCCGGTCGTCGAGCAGCACGTGGGCGGCCTCGAGGTCGCCGTGGACCACGCCCAGGCGGTGCAGGGCGTGGACGACGTCGGCCACCGCGCACACGATGCCGGCGGCCTGGTCGGCGGGGAACGGGCCGAGCCGGCCGAGGGCGGTGCCGGCGTGGCGCAGCCGCAGCGAGCGGTCGTCGACGCCGAGCAGGTCGACCACGCCCGGGTGGCGGCAGCGGGCCAGCATGGCCGCCTCGCGGGTGAGGCGGGCCACGTCGCCGTCGCTGCGCGCTTCCTTGATGACCACGAGGCCGTCGTCGGCCTCCTCGGTGCGCACGGCGATGACCATCGCCGACGACGCTACCGGAAGGACATGAGATACATCAAGGTTCCGGGAGGATCCGGCGGACCTGGCCCTCCGCCCGGGCCGAGATCGTGATGACGTCACGGGCCGGGTCGCCGAGGGCCTGGACGAACAGGTGCTCCACCGTACGGCGGACCGTGACCACGACATCGGCACCCTCCACGCGGGCCGACACCAGCTCGAGGTCGTCGATGCCGGCGGCGCCCACCGCCTGGGCGGCGAGGGCCTGGACCCGGTCCGGGTCGTAGACGATCTCGCCCCGGGTCCGGGCGGCGTGCAGGTCGATGCCCGCGCCGGCGGCGTCGTTGGCCGCATCGAAGGCGACGTTGTACGCCTGGCGCTGACCGAGGTACACGATGGCCGAGTCGATGGCGATGGCGCCGAGCAGCAGCATGATCAGCACGGCGGCCGGCATGAGCATCAGCGCAGAGCCCCGCTCCGACCGGTGGTGGGCTGCGGGGCGGGTCACCGGATGCACGTCGCCAGCCCGTCCACGCCGGAGCGGGTGGGGTCGATGAGCTCACCGCGGGTGGCCCGCACGTCGAACGCGTCGCCGAAGCCGCCGAGGAACGGCAGCCGGATGGCGGGCACCTCGACGGCCACGGTGACCTGGATGCGCTCGCAGCGCACGAAGGTCGCATCGGGCGGACCGATGACGACCTGCACCGGGCCCCGGCGGCCGTGGTCGGTGAGGGTGTCGGTGGCGATCTGCGTCGCTCCGGCGCGCAGCTCACCCGCGGATGTCGCCTGACCAGCCGACTCGACGACCCAGCGGGCTGCCTCCCGGGCCGCGGTGTCGGCGGCGAACTTGGTGTCGACGACGCCCCAGATGTTGACGATGAGCAGCGCGCCGCCCACGAAGATGAGCAGCCCGAACGGCAGGACCTCCGTGCCGCCGGCCTGACCCCGCTCACCGCAGCGGCGGCGCAGCGCCGTCATGCCGGCTCCTCCTGGAACACCTCGAGGCGGGCCCGCATCGTCCGCGTGAACTCGGTCGGGCTGTAGCCCGACCAGCGGACCGGCAGCAGGATCGGCAGGGACGCGTCGACGGTCACGGCGACGGTGTCGTCGGTGCCGTCACCATCGGCGTCGGTGAGCACGAAGGTGAAGTCGGCGTCGTCGCCGTACCCGCCCAGCCGTCGCTTGGCCTCCTCGACGTAGGTCGCGAACCGGGTGTCGTCGAGCGACGTCCCCTCGTTGGCGGCGCGCTGGGCGAGGTCGGCGGCCACGGCCGTGACCGTGGTGCGGGTGTAGAGCCCGAAGAGGAGCTGCACGGTGAAGAGCAGGAAGACGAGGAAGACGGTGAAGCCGAACGCGGTGGCGAAGACGCCGGTGCCCCGCTGTCCTGTGCGGGCGCGTCGGTGCTGCCGCTCGCGGCGCATCGGGATCGGATCAGGCACCGGACCGGGTCAACCGGCGCCGCCGCTCCCGTCGGAGCCGATGATCTGGACCTGGTTCTCGGTGTTCTGTGCCGTGTCGCTCCAGATGCTGTCGAAGGTCAACCACATGGCGGCGCCGAGCAGGGCCATGATCAACACCGCGATGGCGGTCGAGATGACACCTTCGCCGCGGTCGCCCCGGCGTCGGATGGTGCGGTCGGTGGTGGTCATCGGGGTTCTCCTGGGGTCTCGGGGATCTAGGAGGTGCTGAAGACGCGCAGCGCCTCGAGGAACGGGATGGCGATGAAGATGGCGCCGGGCACGAGGGCGGCGACCGTGACGGGGATCCAGACCTGTTGGCTGCGCCGTTCGATCTGCTCGACCAGGCCCCGCTGGACCTCGCGCCGGATCGACCGCGCCTCCTCGGCGATGAGGCGGCCGAGGTCGCCGGCCTCGCGGTTGAGGGCGAGCACGGCGACCAGCCGGGTGAGCGGATCGAGGTCGGCGACGGCTGCCCACTCGCGCAGCGCGTCGACCTCGGTGACGCCGTGGCGGATGCGGCCCACGACCCGGCGCAGGTCCTGGCCGCTGACGCCCTGGCCCCGGTTGGCGAGCCGCTGCAGCGCGGAGCCGAGGGAGAAGCCGGCGGAGAGGAGCATGCCGAGCTGCTCGGAGACGACGGGCAGCTCCAGGAAGAGACGGCGCTTCCGCCGGTCGGACTCGACGGCGAGCTGCTGCTCGACGAACAGGAACGACAGGGCCGGGGCGCCGACGAGGAACAGCACGACGACGACGGCCGGCGGGCGGATGGCGGTGGCGGCGAGCGCGCCGCCGACGGCACCCACCGCGGTCCACCCCAGCTGGCGCACCCGGAAGTGGGTGGGATCGAGCTCGCTGTGCACGCGCTCGAGGCGCACGGCGAGCTCCTCGTTGATCCCCACGAGGCGGGCGAAGCGCTCGCCGACGATCCGGGCGAGCGGGGCGATGACCTCGGCGAAGGAGTCGACCGACAGCATCCCGTGGCCGCTGGTGCCGGTGGCCAGACCGCCGGGCTCGTAGGGGCGCAAGCGGTCGGCCAGGGAGCGGCGGGCGAACCAGCGCCGGCGGCTCAGGACGAGGGTGGCGCCGGCCCAGAACGCGAGCGTGGCGACGATGGTGACCCGCGTCATCGGTCGAACACCCGCTCCTCCTCGGGGATCCGGAGGATCCGGCCGGCCCAGAGCCAGCAGCCGATGACGAGCAGGACGGCGAAGAGCGTGAGTACCTGCCCGGTGGCCGACTGGAAGGCCTGACGGCCGTTGCCGACCGACATTCCGGCCAGCGCCATGCCGATGGGGGCGAACACCACGAAGCGCCGGGCGAACCGGGCCCCTGCCTGCTTGGCGCGGGCGTCCTTGCGGCCCTGGGTGTCCTGGATGCGGTCCTCGATGAGCGCCTCGAGGCGACGGTCGAGGTCGCTGCCGCCGATCGTGTGGGCGACGAGGAGGGTCTCGCAGGTCGCGTCGGCGGTGGGGTCGGCGAGACCGCTCTTCAGGACGGTGAGGGTCCGCTCGAAGTCGGTGGAGATCAGCCACTCGCGGTGCGCCGCGTCGAAGGCGGGGGTCATCTCGTCGGGAGCACGGCGACCGACCTCGAACAGGGCCTGGGGGATCGAGCGCCCGAGCGAGCTGGTGAGGATCCGGATCTCCTCGATCATCCGGGGCCAGGCGTCTTGGGCTCGGGCCCGGCGGTTGGCCCGGCGCACCCGGTAGGACGCGAGCGGGACGGTCGCCGCCGACGCCCCGATGGCGAGCGAGGGGAGGATCGCGCCGAAGACGGCGTACGTGAGCGCGGCGCCGAGCACGAGCAACAGGACCATCACGGCGGCGAAGTCCCGCAGGCGGACCTCGCCGAGGCCGGCCTGCACGAGCCACTCCCGCACCACCGGGCGTCGGTCGCTCCTGGCGCCGACCGCGGGGGCGAGTCCGAGGCCCCGCCACCCGAAGGCGAGCGCCGTGTAGACGTAGTAGACGCCGAGCGCGGCAGCGAAGGGCAGGAGCAGCGCGGTCATCGGTGCTCGTGTCCGGAGCGGAGGTCGCGGAGGTCGCGCACGGCTCCCGCCCCGGTCGGGGAGGACGCGTCGACGCGGGTCTGGCGAGCCTGGTCCGGCACGCCGAGCAGGCTGCGCAGGTCGAAGCCGGCCTCCTCGAGGGCGCGGGCGGCGCGGTTGGGCAGCAGACCGGTCCACTCGAGCGGCTGGTCGCGCCGACCCCGACGGAACAGGTCGGTGACGGTGAACTGGGTGGCGTCGAACCCGGCGGCCTGGTCCTCCACGGCCAGGATCTCGGTGACCCGCGGACCATCGGCCTCGCGGGCGCAGTGGACGACCACGTCGATGGACTCCGACACCAGGTTGTTCAGCGCCGCCATCGGGATCTCGCTCGAGGTGTCGGCCAGCTGGCAGATGAACCGGAGCCGGGACAGCGCCTGGCGGGCCGAGCCGGCGTGGATGGTGGTGTAGCCCTTCACCCCCGACGACAGCGTCAGCAGCAGTGGCAGCGCCTCCTTGTCGCGGACCTCACCGACGATGGCGACGTCGGGCGCCATGCGCAGGAACCCGGTCACGAGGCGCCGCAGGTCGACGGCGGGGCGGTCGGCGCGGGCGGCCCGGGTCTGCATCGACGCCACGTTCGGCACGGGCAGGTCGGCCTCGAAGACCTCCTCGGCCACGACGACCCGCACGGAGGGGTCGAGCTCGGCGGCGGTGCACGACAGCAGCGTGGTCTTGCCCGACCCCGGGGCGCCGGCGAAGACGACCGTGAGCCTGGCCCTGGCGCACGCCCGCAGGAACGCAGCCGCCTGCACGCTCAGCATGTCGCGCTCGACCAGCTGCTCGAGCTCTCGGAACGCGACTCCGGTGAACTTGCGGATGTTCACCATGACGTGGCCGCCGCGGGCGACGTCGCCGTGGACGATGTGGAGGCGGGCGCCGTTGTCGAGCTGCGCATCCTGGAGCCCCTCGGTGGGGTCGAGCTTGCGGTGGGCTCCGGATGCGTCGTCGAGGATCTTGGTGAGGGTCCGGATGACGTGCTCGTCGTCGTGGAAGACCTCGTCGTGGTAGCCGGACGCGCCCCGGTGCCGCTTCACGAAGATGGCGTCGGGGGCGTTGATCATCACCTCCCACACGTCGTCGTCCTCGAGGAGCGACTCGAGCGGGCCGTAGCCCACGAGGTTGCGGTACGCCCGCTGGACGACGAGCTCCGGGTCGGCCAGGTCGTGGGCGCGCAGGCCCCGCCGGTAGTCAGCGGACCACCGGGCCACGGCGTCGCCGATGAGCTCGCGCATGCGGCCCTTGGCGGCATCGTCGTCGAGGTCGAGCCGGATGCCCTTGGCCTGCTCGAGCACGGTGCGCTCGATGAGCTCGAGTGGGGTGGCCCCGGCGTCGAGGTCGCTCATCCGGCCACCTCCTCGTCCCAGGCGCCGAGGGACCCGGCCTCGACGAGGATCGGCTCGTCGGCACCAGGTGCCGGGGTCCGGTCGTCGAGGACCTCGAGGCGCGCCTGCACCGCCTGGCTGATGGGCGCGACGACGGCATCGGGCAGGGCGACGCCGTCGCGCAGCACATCGTCGAGCTGCTTGCGTTCGGGCAGGAACACCGGGCTGAGCACCGCCTGGCCCGGGTTCGAGGCCGCCAGCAGCTCGGTGACGGCCCGGCTCGTCTCGGCCCGCGCGGCGCGGTTGCGGGGCGCCCGGTTCATCACCGGGACGATGCGCTCCGGGCCGACGCCCGCGGCGATGCAGTCCCGGACGACCCGCAGGAGGGAGTGGGCGCCCTTCGCTCCGGGGGTGCCGACCACGACGACGACGTCGGCGGCGCCGATCGTCGTGCGCGCCAGCAGGTTCCGGTCCTCCACGTCGGCGGAGCCGGAGGTGGCCTCGCCCTCCAGGTCGTCGTCGACGTCGGCGACCACGAGCGTGAAGCTGCGACGCAGCCCGTCGAGGGCGCTGTGCAGCGCCCGGGGCCTGATGGCCGTCCAGTCGCGGTGACGGCGCAGCCCGAGCAGCAGCCGGTAGCGCCGGGACACGATGTCGAACGTGAGCGCTCGCACGTCCTCGACCCTGGGCGCCCCGCTGCGGTGCGCCTCGACCAGCTCGAGCACGCCGGGGATCACGTCACGTACGTCGTGCAGCATCGCCTGGTCGGCGTGCAGCGCCAGGTCGGCCAGCACGACGGTGTCGGCGTGGGCGGGATCAGCTGCGGCCCCCTGTGCGACCGCCATCGCGACCATGGACCGTCCGGTGCCGCCCGGACCGGTGACGGCCACGACGCGGGCGCGGAACCCGCTGTGGGCAGGATCGAGGCAGACCTGACCCGGGAGGTCGTCCGCCCGACCGATCGGGGTGGCGTGGTCGGCCAGGACGGCCTCCAACTCGGTCCGGCCGAAGTCGGTCGAGAGCATGCCGGTCGCGCCGATCGCCGACCAGTCCCGACCCGCCCCGTCGACGACCACGATCGGCGCGCACCCGTGCTCGCGCGCGAGTCCGAGCAGGTCGCGGTCGACCCCGGGGAGGCCACCGTCGATCAGGAGGGCCGAGAACGGGCGGCCCGACTCGAGCCGGGCCCGGACCTCGCCGACCGACACGGTCTTGACGAAGTCCATGGCGAGCGAACCCGACGTGGCCCAGCGGGCGACGTCGGAGAACCAGGGCGTACGGACGCGAGCGAGGCCGAGGACGACGTAGCGCTCGCTCGCCATCACTCGTCGCTCCCGCCGTTGCCGGTGCGAGCCGCCGGGCCCGGGCGGGGTCGGTACTCCCGACCGAGGTCCTCGACCTCGCTGCCGATCGTGGCCCGGATCATGGTGATGTCGCCGGCGGCCTGTGCGTGCACCAGCGCCTCGATCTGCGCGAAGTCGGCGACGGCGAGGCGCACGGTGACGGTGTCGCTGCCGCCGAGGCCCTCGCTGGCGCTGCCCCGCACCTCGAGGACCCGGGCGTCGACGGCGATGAGCTGGGTGACGTCGGTGCTCCACGTGGAGAAGACATCGACGCGCTCGCCGGCACGGAGCCGCCCGACCGCCCGACTGGCTGGGACGCGGATGGCGACCTCGAGCGTCTCGGCGCCCTCCAGCGGCACGACCGTCGCCGATGCCAGCAGGAACTCGCCCGCGTCGACGGGTGCGGCGACCTGGCGGCCAACGGCCGCGTCGACCGCGCCGAAGAGCCCTCGGACGCCCCCGGGGAGCTCCACCGGTACCAGCTCGACGTCGGCGGCTCGGAGCGTCTGGCCGGGGGTGAGGTCGCGTGCGGCGACCAGGACCTCGATGGTGTCGTCGGCGGTGGCGTCGGCGTAGGCGAGGAAGGTTCCGACGGCGGCGAGGGCCATGAGCAGCCCGCCGACCACGGAGCGCCCGGAGGGGAGCCCGACGCGTCGCTCGACCCGACGTCGGGCGTCACTCGACTCGCCGGCGGCCCTCCCGTCCCGCCGGGTGAGGGTGGTGGTCACGGCGATGCCTTTCGGTGGCGATAGGCGCTCCTCCTGCTCCGTCGGGCAGGAAGATGGCCATCCCGTTCCCCGACTCGAGGAAAGGGGTGGAAAGGGGTCGAACCGTGACGAAGCACACCGCGACTCTGCCAGAATGTCGACGGCGTGTCACGAGAAGGTACGAGATCGGCCGAGATGCTGGCAGGATCGGAGGCGGTTCGGTAGGGTCGGACCTGACGCACGACCGTCGCGGCCCGTCGCCGCCGAACCGAGGTGCCCATGACCGCATCCGTCGAATGGCTGTCCACCGCCGACGCCGCCAAGGCCCTCGGCATCACGCCACGCACGCTCTACCGCTTCATCGACCAGGGCGACCTCGCGGCCTACCGGTTCGGGCGCGTCATCCGCATCAAGCAGGCCGACGTCGACGCCTTCATCGAGGGGGCCCGCATCGAGCCCGGCTCCCTCGAGCACCTGTACCCCGACTCCGGCGCCAAGGCGGAGGACGCCAACCTCTAGCCGGGTCGTCCGCCGGTCACGGGTCGACCACCAGCAGGTCGATCGCCGCGAGGGGCACCCACACGGGCGACGGCGGGTCGCCGTCGGCCCGCAGGCGCACCACGTCGGTGCCGGCGCTGCGCAGCTCACCGCGGACCACCTGTCCGGACCGGGTCCGCACCGCGACGTCAGGACGCTCGGCAGCGAGGGGGCCGACGACGGCGGCGAGGGTGACCTCGACGAGCGCGGCTCGGTCGCCGACCACGGCGCGCTCGCCCGGTTCGGCCCGCACGACCTCGACGGCGTCGGTGCGGACGAGGACGTCCTGGCCCCGGTCGCTGCGCACGGCGAGGAAGTCCGCGCCGATGCCGACGATGGTGCCGCGCAGCCGCTGGTCGCCGACGTCGAGCACCACCGGCCGTCCCCGCTCGGCGAGGTCGACGAGCGCGCCGAGCACGCTGGCCTCCTCCTCGGCCTGGATCCGCAGCCAGCGCTGCCGCGTCCGCTGCCGGGCCGCCTCGTCGACCATGGCGTCGGCGGCCCACCGCTCGAGCGACCGGGCCAGCTCGTCGGTGCCACCGAGCACCCCGTCCGCCGCCGCCGCGAGCGAGTGGGGCAGGTCGGCGCCGTGGTCGGGATGCACAGGGTCTCCGGGTGGTCGGGGGCCGGTAGGCTCCGGCTGATCGTGTCGGACACCCAAGTCGTCGTCAACGTCCCCGGCAACCACCTGATGGCCGGACTCCTCGGCCAGCGTGACGAGCTGCTCCGACTGGTGGAGCGCGCGTTCCCCGACACCGCCATCCATGCCCGCGGCAACGAGATCGCCGTCGTGGGGCCCGAGGCGGGTGCGGCCGGCAAGGTCCTCGAGGAGCTGGTGCTGCTCGTCGCGTCGGGCCAGGTGCTCGACACCGAGAGCGTCCAGCGGGCCATCGACATGGTCATCCACGACGAGCGGCCCTCCGAGCTGATGGCCACCGAGATCCTGCGGTCGGCCAAGGGCAACGCCGTGCGCGCCAAGACCGCGGGCCAGCGTCGCTACATCGAAGCCATCCGCGACAACGTCATCACCTTCGGCCTCGGCCCGGCGGGCACCGGGAAGTCGTGGCTGGCAGTGGCGATGGCGGTCCAGGCCCTGCAGCGCAACGAGGTCGAGCGCATCATCCTCACCCGGCCGGCGGTCGAGGCGGGGGAGCGGCTCGGCTTCCTGCCCGGCGACCTCATGGCCAAGATCGACCCGTACCTGCGCCCGCTCTACGACGCCCTCTACGACATGGTCGACCCCGAGGGCGCCCAGCGCCTCCTCGAGCGCAACCTGGTCGAGGTCGCGCCGCTGGCCTTCATGCGGGGCCGGACGATCAACGCGAGCTTCATCATCCTGGACGAGGCGCAGAACGCGACGCGTGAGCAGATGAAGATGTTCCTCACCCGCATCGGCTTCGGGTCCAAGGTGGTCGTCACCGGCGACACCTCGCAGGTCGACGTGCAGGGTGGGAAGTCCGGGCTCCTGGGCCTCGAGAAGATCCTGGCCGACATCGAGGGGCTGAGCTTCGTGCACCTCGGGGCGCGCGACGTCGTGCGCCACCGCATCGTGCAGGACATCGTCAACGCCTACGACCGCAACGTGCCCGCGCCGGCGCCCGGGGGGCGATCGTCCTGATGGCTGTCAGCGTCTTCGGGGTCGACGAGCAGGATGACGAACCCGTCGACGTGGGTCGTTGGGTGCGCCTGGCCGAGCAGGTCCTGGCCGCCGAGGGGGTGCGCCGCACGAGCGAGCTGAGCGTGCTGTTCGTGGATGCCACGGCGATGGCGGATCTGAACGAGCGGCACATGGGCAAGTCCGGCCCCACCGACGTGCTGGCCTTCCCCATCGACGACGACGGACTGGAGCGCGGCCGCTGGC
>Ga0208490_100348_pt1 | contig 32277 bp, 30 predicted proteins | sample SubbioAug_CSWold_FD_184818 | JGI IMG/M metagenome (GOLD analysis project Ga0208490, IMG submission 184818) | Serpentinite rock and fluid subsurface biosphere microbial communities from McLaughlin Reserve, California, USA - CR11Aug_CSWold (SPAdes) | ecosystem: Environmental > Terrestrial > Deep...
GGGCAGCACCTGGGCGGCGAAGGCCTCGTTGATCTCGTACAGGTCGATGTCGTCGATGGTCATGTTCGCCCGGCCGAGGGCCTGGCGGACGGCGCCGACGGGGCCCATGCCCATGATCTCGGGGTTCAGGCCGGTGACGCCGGACGAGACGATGCGGGCCAGCGGGGTGATGCCCAGCTCCTTGGCCTTGGTGTCGCTCATCACGACCACGGCGGCGGCGCCGTCGTTCAGCGGGCAGGCGTTGCCCGCGGTGATCGAGCCGTCGGGGCGGAACACCGGCTTCAGCTCGGCCAGCTTCTCGACCGTGGTGCCGGCCCGGGGGCCGTCGTCCTTGGAGACGACCGTGCCGTCGGGGAGGGTGTAGGGCGAGATCTCCCGCTCGAAGAAGCCGTTCTCCTGGCTCTCGACCGCACGCTGCTGGGACCGGGCGCCCCACTCGTCCATCTCCTGGCGGGACACGCCCTCGGACTGGACCACGTTCTCGGCGGTCTGGCCCATGGCGATGTAGATGTCGGGCAGGCCGGAGGGGGGCGTCCAGGTGTCGGCGCCGCCCTGGCTGCGCTCGGCGGTGCGGGCCTCGGCCTCGGCGAAGGCCTCGTGGTGGGGGCCGACGTCGGATGCGCCGTGCAGGTAGCGGGACACGGCCTCGACGCCGGCGGCGATGAACACGTCGCCCTCGCCGGCCCGGATGGCGTGGGCGGCCATGCGGATCGTCTGCAGCGACGAGGAGCAGTAGCGGTTCACGGTGACGCCGGGGACGTCGTCGAGCCCGGCGAGCACGGCGGCGACGCGGGCCAGGTTGTAGCCGGCCTCGCCCGCGGGCTGACCGCAGCCGAGCATGACGTCCTCGACCAGCGTCGGGTCCAGGCTCGGGACCTTGGACAGGACGTCCTTCAGGATGAACGCCGTCAGGTCGTCGGGCCGGGCCTCTGCGAGGGACCCCTTGTTGGCTCGACCGATCGGCGTGCGGGACGTGGCGACGATGACTGCTTCGGGCATGGGGCCCTCCTCGGCTCGGGAACGGTCGCCGACAGTACCGTCGGCGCCGTGGCCGACCCACCTGACGCACCGGCGAGCGCGGCGCCGACGTGGTCGGTGGGCGAGCTCTCGCAGGCCATCGGCGACCACCTCCGCACAGCGTTCCCTGGCGAGGTCTGGGTGCGGGGCGAGATCCACGACCTCACCCGGGCCCGCTCCGGCCACGTGTACTTCACGCTGCGCGACGCCGACCGTGACGTCACCGCGCAGCTGTCGGTGATGCTGTCCAGCACCAACAAGGTCCGGGTGAACCGCCTGCTGCTCCGCGGGGGCGGTCGCGTCCGCATGAACGACGGTACCGAGGTCCGGATCCGGGGTCGCCTCGACTGGTACGAGCCCCGGGGCCAGCTGCAGCTGCAGATGACGTCCATCGACCCGGCCTTCACGCTCGGCCAGCTGGCCGCCGCCCGGGCCGAGCTGCTCGATCGGTTGCGGGCCGAGGGCCTCGTCGGGGCCAACGCGCTGCTCGCCCTTCCCATCGCCCCGCTGCGCATCGGACTGGTCACCTCCGCGGGCAGCGCGGCGGAGGCCGACGTCGTCGACGAGCTGACCCGGTCCGGGTTCCGCTTCGAGATCACCCGGGCCGACGTGCGGGTGCAGGGCCCCGAGGCCCCCGGGGCCATCGCCGGCGCCATCACCGGGCTCGCCCGGACCCGGGTCGACCTGGTGCTCGTGGCCCGCGGCGGGGGTGCCGCCACCGATCTCGCCGCCTTCGACACCGAGCTCGTCGCCCGGGCGATCGCCGCGGCGGGACGCCCGGTCATCACCGGGATCGGCCACGAGGTCGACCGGTCGGTGGCCGACGAGGTGGCCCACACCGCGGCCAAGACCCCGACCGCGGCGGCCCAGCACGTCGTGGGGCTCGTAGCCGTGGCGCTCGAGCGCGCCGAGCAGGCGTGGCTGCACATCGCCGTGCGGTCCACCCACGTCCTCGACCGCGCCGACGCCCACCTCGAACGGAGCCGGGCCCGGGCGGCGGTGGCGGCACGGTCGGCCACGCACCGGGAGCAGGGCCGCATCGACCACGCCGCCGGTCGGCTCGCCCGGTGCGCATCGTCGGTGCTCGACGGCGCCGAGCGGCACCTCGACGACGCATCCCGCCGGCTCACGGCCACGACGCAGCGCCGGCTCGACGACGCCTCCAGCCGCATCGACCTGCTCGCCACCCGGGCCGATCTGCTCGACCCGGCCCACGTGCTCGCCCGTGGTTGGTCCATCGTCCGCCGCGACGACGGCGCCGTGGTCCGCTCGGTGGACGACGTGGAGGTCGGCACCGCCCTGGTGATCCGGGTGGGCGACGGGACCCTCCACGCCACCGTCGGGCGCGTCGACCACGATGACCCGTCATGACCGACGCGCCTGACGCCCAGGACCCCGACGGCTACGCCGAGGCGGTCACCGAGCTGGAGTCGATCCTGCGCGAGATCGAAGACGTCGACGTCGACGTCGACGTGCTCGCCGACCGCGTCCGACGGGCCGCCGACCTCATCGAGTGGTGCCGGGGCCGGATCCTCGCCGCTCGCGAGGCGGTCGAGGACGCCACCGCCGACCTGGTCGACGACGACCCCTCCTGACACCGGGACGGGGCGCCAGGCGCGCGTCCGCACCGGGAGGGGGGTCAGTCGGTGGGCTGGAGCGAGCGGATGACGTCGAAGAGGAACGCCACGTCGTGGTGGCGCAGCTCGACGTAGGAGGTGCGGGAGGTGCGGCCCCGCAGCATCGAGTTCCGGAACCCGGGCTCGAACCAGACCTCGGCCCACCCGTCGATCTCGACGGGCACGGCGGCGGCCGAGGCGATGTCGGCGTCGCCGTCGACGAAGACCTCCGCGACCTCCAGCAGCGATGGGCCCGACGAGTAGAAGCGCACGATCTCGGCGCTGCCCGGCGCCGTCCCGCCGGGCCCGCCGCCGTCCGCCCCCCGGAAGACGGCCCCGTCGTCGACGTAGCCCTCGGGGATCGGCACCACCGTCTGCAGCCGGTCGAGGGTCTCCCCGTCGGCCCGCACCGCGATGGTGGCGAACAGCTGGGTCAGCCCGTCGGCGTCCTGGACGGGCGGACCGGGCGTGAACGACGCCGGATCGATCTCGGGCTCGAGGTCCAGCGAGACGGCCGTGCGCTCGACGACCACGCTGCCGCCGATCTGCCACACCTCGTGCAGCACCAGGCCGGCGTCGTCGATGCAGATGTCGGTGCGCTCCTCGTCGCTCGGCGGGCGCGGCTCGCCGGCGCTCGAGGGCTGACCCGTGCGGTACACGGTGCAGGTGCGACCGAGGTGCTCCTCGGTGCCGCCCGGCTCGACGAGGCCGAGGAGCTCCATGGCGGCGACGGCAGCCGCCGGGTGCTGGTCGAAGGCGGCGCGGTGCAGCTCGGGCTGGATGGGCAGCCAGCCGTCCCGATCGGACAGGTAGGTCTGCAGGACGGCGCGCGAGGTCGAGGTGCCCGACAGCAGGGTGTCGTTCCGGCGGGACAGGACGAGGGACTCGTAGGGCCGCCGCACCGTCCACTCCTCGATCCGCGGCAGGCCGTTCTCGACGACGTCGTAGGTGATCCGGTACGCCAGCGGCACGTCCACGGTCGGTCCGGCCACGACGAGGTCCTCCACCGGGACCGGGTCGAGCACTGTCGTCGTGGTGGTGGTGGTCGGCGAGGTCGTCGTCGGGCTGGTGGTCGACGTGTCCGTCGCCGGTGCGGCCACGTCGGCGTCGCCTCTCGAGCGGGCGATGACGAGCACGAGCACGCCGACGACCACCAGTGCGAGCAGGGCCGGCACCAGCGGGTGGATCCGGGTCCCCCGAGCCATGGCGGCCAGCATGCCAGCCGGGCCGACGGCGACCGGCGCGAGGGCCGCCTTCCCGTGCCTGGCCGTAGGCTCGGGTGTCCATGGCCACACCGACCGCCCGCAGCGCCGTGCCGACGCCGCCGAGCCTCCTCCAGGTCGCCGGCCTCGTCGAGACGCGCCTCACCACGCTGCTCGACGACGAGGTCGCCCGCTGGTCGGAGCTCACCGTCGACCTCACCGAGCCGCTCGACGCCCTGCGCGCCCTCGTGATGGCCGGCGGCAAGCGCCTCCGCCCGGCGTTCTGCTTCTGGGGCTTCCTCGGCGCCGGCGGTGACCCCGCCGACCCGATCGTGGTCGACGCCGGCGCGGCCTTCGAGCTGCTCCAGGCGTTCGCCCTGGTCCACGACGACGTGATGGACGGCTCCGCCACCCGGCGCGGGTTCCGGACCGCCCACCTCGCGTTCGCCGACCGCCACCAGCTCGAGGTGTGGCGGGGCGAGGGCCGTCGCTTCGGTGAGGGCGTCGCCATCCTCATCGGCGACCTGGCCCACGTGTACGCCGACCTCCTCCTCCGCGACGCCGGCCGCGAGGTGCTGGGCGTGTGGGACGAGCTGCGCATCGAGCTGAACGTCGGTCAGTACCTCGACATCCTCGGCACGGCGCGGGGTGACACGGACCCCGAGGGCGCCCGTCGGATCGCCCGCTACAAGTCCGGCAAGTACACGATCGAGCGCCCCCTGCACGTCGGTGCCGCGCTGGCCGGTCGGTACGGCGAGCTGGGCCCGGCCCTGTCGGCCTACGGCGACCCGCTCGGCGAGGCCTTCCAGCTGCGCGACGACATCCTCGGCGCCTTCGGCGAGGGGACCGTCATCGGCAAGCCGGTGGGCGACGACCTGCGCGAGGGCAAGCCCACCCCGTTGCTCGCCGCGGCCAGCGGCGCCGCCGACCCCGACCAGCGCGCCGTGCTGGCCCGCATCGGCGAACCCGACCTCAGCGACGACGAGGTGCTCGCCATCCAGGGGGCGCTGCGCGACACCGGCGCGGTCGACGAGATCGAGCACCAGATCGAGCGGCTCTCGACCGATGCGATCGCCGCCATCGAGCAGGCCGCCATCACCGAGGAGGCCCGGACCGCGCTCGTCGACCTGGCCCACTTCGTCGCCTGGCGGGAGACATGACCCGTTCCTTGCGCGCAGATCGACCGTGGACGGTCGATCTGCGCGCAGGGAACGGGGTGGTGGGGGCATCCAGGCAGCGATCGGCTCCGGACACCTGACGTGCGCGTCATCGTCGTCGGTGCCGGTCTCGGCGGTCTCTCCGCTGCCTCCCACCTGCGCGGGCGCGGGCACGACGTCCTCGTGCTCGAGCGGGAGGCGGTGCCGGGCGGGCGCAACGGCCTGCTCGAGCTCGGTGGCTACCGCTTCGACACGGGCCCGACGGTCTTCACGATGCCCGACCTGCTGCGGTCGTCGTTCGAGGCGCTCGGCGCGGAGATGGACGACTTCGTCACCCTGAAGCCGGTCGACCCGATGTACCGGGCCACCTACCACGACGGCACCGAGCTGCGGGTGTGGCACGGGCGCGAGCGGATGACCCAGGAGATCCGGGAGGTGGTCGGCCCCGAGGCCGCCCGGCAGTTCGGGCGGTTCGCCGACTGGCTCCGCGAGCTGTACCTGCTCGAGCGCGACCACTTCATCGACGCCAACTTCGACTCGCCGCTCGACCTGGCGTGGCCGCTCAAGCCGGCACTGGACCTCGTCCGCCTCGGCGGCTTCGGCAAGCTCGGCAAGCGGGTGGCCTCGTACTTCGACGACCACCGCCTGCAGAAGATCTTCGGCTTCCAGTCGATGTACGCCGGCCTCGCCCCCTACGAGGCGCTGGCCATCTACTGCGTCATCACCTACATGGACTCGATCGAGGGCGTGTACTTCCCCGAGGGCGGGATGCACGCCGTGCCGCTCGGCCTCGCCGCCGCCCTCGAGAAGGCGGGCACCGAGCTGCGCTACGGCGTCGAGGTCGACCGCATCGTCCTCGCCGAGGGCAGCCGTGGTCGGGTGCGAGGCGTGCACGTCACCAACCCCGACGGGACGAGCGAGCTGCTCGAGGCCGACGCGGTCGTCTGCAACCCCGACCTCCCCGTCGCCTACCGCACGCTGCTCCCCGGCCTGAAGCAGCCGTTCAACGTGCGCCACGGCCACTACTCCCCCAGCTGCGCCCTCTGGCACGTCGGTGTCACCGGAGCACTGCCAGAACGGACGGCGCACCACAACATCCACTTCGGCCAGGAGTGGGACGGGGCGTTCGAGGACCTGCTGAAGCGGGGGACCCTGATGGGGGACCCGTCGATCCTCGTCACCGTGCACAGCCTCGACGAGCCCGCGCTGGTGCCCGACCGGGGCGACGGCCTCGACCGCCACTCGCTGTACGTGCTCGAGCCCGTCCCGAACCTGGACGGCAAGGTCGACTGGACCCGGGAGCGCGCCCGCCTGCACGATTCGCTGCAGCAGCGGCTCGGCGCGATGGGCTACCCGGTCGGCGCCGACGACATCGAGGTCGAGGCGTTCCTCGACCCCAACGACTGGGAGCGCCAGGGCATGGAGCGGGGCACACCGTTCGCCCTGTCCCACAAGTTCCGCCAGACCGGCCCGTTCCGGCCCAACAACGTCACCAAGCACGCACCTGGCCTCGTCTTCGTCGGCTCCGGGACGTTGCCTGGCGTCGGCGTGCCGATGGTGCTCATCTCCGGCAAGCTCGCGGCCGAGCGCGTCGACCAGCTGGAGGCCCGGTGAGCACCCCCGATCGCATCACGCTCGAGCAGAGCTACGCCCACTGCAAGGCGCTCAACAAGCGCAACGGCACCACCTACTACTGGGCCACCACCGTCCTGCCCGTGGTGAAGCGGCACCACGTGCACGCGCTCTACGGCTTCTGCCGCCACGCCGACGACATCGTCGACGACCTCGGCGACGTGGCCGCCGACGTGCGGGCCAAGGCCCTGGCCGACTTCGGCGACCGGTTCTTCGAAGACCTCGAGGCCGGCGACAGCGACGACCTCGTCCTGAAGGCGATGGTCCACACGGTGCGGGCGTTCCGCATCGACCCGGAGTGCGTGTCCCGGTTCCTGCGGTCGATGGCGATGGACCTGACGATCGAGTCCTACGAGACCTACGAGGACCTCCTCGTCTACATGGACGGATCCGCCGCGGTCATCGGCGAGATGATGCTGCCGATCCTGGAGCCGACCGACCCGGCCGCGATCGGGCCGGCGCGCGAGCTCGGCAACGCCTTCCAGCTCACCAACTTCCTGCGCGACATCGACGAGGACCTCGACCGGTCCCGCATCTACGTGCCCCAGGAGGACATCCGGCGCTTCGGCGCCGAGTCGGCCTTCGAGACCCGGACGGCGACGCCGGAGTTCAAGGCGCTCATGCGCTTCGAGATCGAGCGGGTGCGCGACCTCTACACCGTGGCCGACACCGGCATCGCCCTGCTGCCGGGACGCTCCGGCCGGTGCATCCGGGCGGCACGCACCCTGTACGCCAAGATCCTCGACCGCATCGAGGCCAACGACCTCGACGTGTTCGGCGAACGTGCCAGGGTGCCGACGTGGCAGAAGGCGACGACGGCGGGACGGGCACTGCTCCTCGGTCGATGACCTCGCGCCTGGCGTGGGCGCCCTTCGTCGCGATGGCGCTGACCCAGATCGCCATCCCGCTCACGGATGACGACGCCACCCTCGAGTGGCTGTCGTCGCTCGTGGTCGTGGCGTTCTTCCTCACCACGCTGGCGGTCGTGGTGGCTCGCTGGGGCGTGGCACGTGCGCTCGGGGCCGCCACGTTCGTGGTCGTCGCCACCGCGCTCGTGGAGAAGCTCGGCACGACCACGGGGTTCCCCTTCGGGGCCTACGACTACACCGGCGCGCTCCAGCCGACCGTCGCCGGCGTGCCGGTCATCGTCCCGCTGGCGTGGTTCGCCATGGGCGTGACCGCGCTGGAGGTCGGGCACCACGTCGGCTCCCGCGTCGTGGCGGTCGTGGTGGGCGCCCTCGGCCTGACCGCCTGGGACCTCTTCCTCGACCCGCAGATGGTCGATGCCGGCTACTGGGAGTGGGAGGCGGACGGCGCCTACCAGGGCATCCCCCTCACCAACTACGCCGGCTGGATCCTCACCGGCCTCGTCGTGCTCTCGGTGGTCGAGCGGATCCGCCCGGCGTCGCCGCCGTCGTCCGGGCTCCGCTGGCTGTACACGTGGTGGGCGGTCATGAACACGATCGGCTTCGTCGTGTTCTTCGGGGAACCGTTCGTCGGCCTCATCGGTGGCCTCGGCATGGGGGCGATCACCGCCCTCGCCTGGGCCCGGACGCGCTGACGTGGCCGCAGTCGCGATCGTCGGCGCCGGGGTCGGCGGCCTCGCCGCGTCCATCCGCCTGGCCGCAGCCGGGCACGACGTCGTCGTCCTCGAACGCCTCGACCGCGCCGGAGGCAAGCTCGCCGAGCACACCGCCGCCGGCTTCACCTGGGAGACCGGCCCGTCGCTGCTGACGCTGCCCCAGGTCTTCCGCGACCTGGCGGCGGTGGTGGGACGGTCGCTCGACGAGCTCGTCTCCCTGCACCGCCTGGACCCGATCTGCCGCTACCGGTTCGCCGACGGCACCACCTTCGACCACCGGGCCGACCTCGACGACGCGGCGGCCGCCGCCGAGACGCTCTCGCCCGGCAGCGGTGCCGAGTGGCGAGCCTTCATGGCCCACGCCCGTCGGGTGTGGGAGGTGTCCGAGCGCTCGTTCTTCGCCGGGGCGATGTCGTCCCCTCTCGAGCTGCTCGGCCGCATGCAGTCGCCCCGGGACCTGCTGGCCATCGACCCGCTCCGCTCGCTGCACGCCCGGGCGTCGTCGTCGTTCACCGACCCCCGGCTGGTGCAGTACGTGGACCGCTACGCCACCTACTCCGGGTCCTCTCCGTTCCGGGCGCCGGCGACGCTGAGCTGCATCGCCCACATCGAGCAGTCGCTCGGCGCCTGGTACGTCGACGGTGGCCTCGGCCGGCTCGCCGATGCCCTGGTCGAGCTCGCCCGAGGTGCCGGTGTCGAGATCCGCACCGGTGTCGACGTCGAGCGCATCGAGCGCGGTGGCGGGGCTGCCACCGGTGTCCGGCTGGCCGGCGGTGAGGTCGTGGCCGCCGATGCCGTCATCGCCAACGTCGACGCCCTCCACCTGTACCGCGAGCTGCTGCCCCACGCCCGTCGGCGCCGGCGGGCCGAGGCGGCACCACGGTCGTCGTCGGGCTTCGTGCTCCTCCTCGGCCTCGAGGGGGCCACCCCGGATCTCGCGCACCACAACATCTCGTTCTCCGCCGACTACGAGGCCGAGTTCGACCAGCTGTTCCGGACCAAGGTGCCCGCCACCGACCCGACCGTCTACGTGTGCGCCGCCTCGGTGACCGACCCGTCCGTGGCACCGGCCGGCCACGAGGGCTGGTTCGTGCTGGTCAACGCCCCCGAGGGTGGCGGCGACATGGACGGCTACGGCGACCACCTCCTCGACGTGCTCGCCCGCCGCCGCTGGGACCTGTCCGGCCGCGTCGTGCACCGGGAGCAGATCTCGCCGGCCGACATCGAGGCCCGCTTCCGCACCCCCGGCGGCGCGATCTACGGGACGTCGTCGAACGGCCGGGCTGCCGCGTTCCTGCGCCCCGGCAACCGCGGCCCGCTCGACCGCCTCTACCTGTGCGGCGGCAGCAGCCACCCCGGTGGCGGCCTTCCTCTCGTCGCCATGAGCGGGGCCATCGCCGCCGACCTGTGCGCCGACGACCTGCGGCGACGCTGAGCTGCGCGACGTCGGCGCCGCATCACTCCAAGACGCGGAGGGCGTCCCAGTAGAAGATGGCTCCTGCGGCGGCCGAGGCGATCGCGCTGACGATCCAGAACCGGATGACCACCGTGGTCTCGGGGGTGACGAGCTCGAAGTGGTGGTGGAGCGGCGCCATCCGGAACAGGCGCTGGGGCTCGTGGTCGCGGCGGAGCGCCCGGGTCGCCTTGAACCACATGCGCTGGGCGAAGCTCGACAGGCCCTCCGCGACGTAGAGCGCACCGAAGACCGGGATCAGCAGGTCGACGTGCAGCTGGAGCGCGGCCACCGCGATCGCGGTGCCGATGGCCAGCGAGCCGGTCTCGCCCATGAAGACCTTCGCCGGCGCCGCGCTCCACCAGAGCAATCCGGCGCAGCACGCCGTGACGGCGATCATCACCAGCGCGACGTCGAGTGCGCCGTCTCCCGCCGGGTAGATCGGCGCGTGGCGGAACTGCCAGTAGGCGACCAGGCTCAGCAGCGCGAGCGGCGCGATCGAGCTGCCCGCGAGCAGGCCGTCGAGGCCGTCGGTGAAGTTCACCGAGTTCGTCGTGAGCCAGATCACGCCCAGCACCCAGAAGAGCCAGAGCGGTGACGGGAGGTCGGTGAAGGGTTCGCAGCGCGCCAGCGAGGGCGCCGTGCAGGCCGTGGCCGAACCCGACGACTGGGTCACGAAGAGGAGGCCGACGGCGAGGATGAGCAGCGTCTTCTGCCGCTCCTGCAGGCCGAGGGTGTTCCGTCCCCGGCTGATCTTCATCCAGTCGTCGAGCACGCCGACCGCTCCCCCGGCGATGATCGCCAGGACCAGCACCACACCCGTCCGGGTCGGGGCTCGTCCCAGGACCGCGAGTCCCACCGCGTAGCCGATCGGGGCGGCGAGCGTGATCGAGAGCCCGCCCATGGTCGGCGTGCCGGCCTTGGCTGCGTGCTGGGACACGGCGGCGTGGATGGGCTGGCCGATGCCGTGGCGCCGGAACCAACCGATCAGGACGTTGGTCCCGATCAGACCGATCAGCAGCGCGACCGACGCTGCCGCGAGTGCTGCCCCCATCGACGGACCTACCGGCGCCTCGCGAGCGACCGCGTCGAGCGCGTGCGTCGAGCCATGGCGCGACCCTACGGGGGCGTCCGGGTCAGGCGTGGCGCTCGAGGAGCGCCCGGCCGACGGATCGCAACCGGTCGCGCAGCTCGGGCGGGTCGAGCACCTCGAAGGGGAGGTCGAGCAGCACGAGGTGCCCGGCGAGCGCCGCCAGGTCGTCGCCGCCCACGACCAGGAGGGTGCCGCGCTCGTGGGCCTGCACGACGCCGGCGGTCGGGGGCACGCGTGCCGACACCTCCTCGGGCGCCGCCTCGACGACCACCTGGGCGACGTGGCGGTAGGGCGAGACGCCGGACGCCCGGCTGACCAGGTCCGAAGCCGACGGCGGGTCCGTGAGGTGGAAGTGGTGGCCGGTGGTCGCCACCGACGCGATCCGGTCCACCCGCAGCGTGCGCCACGCCTGCCGGTCGACGTCGAGCGCGACGAGGTACCAGCGCCGGCCCGTGGAGACGAGCCGGTGGGGATCGACGCGCCGATCGGTCTCGCGCCCCTCCCGATCGACGTAGGTGATGCGCAGCCGCTCCTGCTCCGACGCGGCGCGAGCCGTCATCAGGAGCGTGCCCGCGTCGACTGCGTCCACGCCACCGAGGCGCTCCGTGGTGGTGCGCATCGCCTCGACGCGCGCCCGCACGTGGGATGGGAGCAGGCGGTCGAGCTTGGCCAGCGCCGACAGGGCCGCCTCCTCGACCCCGTGGACCACACCACCCGTGACCGACCCGAGGGCGATGGCGATGGCCGTGGCCTCGTCATCGTCCAGCAGCAGCGGCGGGACCGAGGCCCCGATGCCGAGCCGGTACCCACCCTGCTCCCCCGGCGCCGCGTCGACGGGGTAGCCGAGGGTGCGGAGCCGCTCCACGTCGCGTCGGATGGTGCGGGTGGTCACCTCCAGCCGGTCGGCGAGGTCCGGGCCGGACCAGCGGGTCCGCTGCTGGAGCAGCGAGAGAAGGCGGAGCAGTCGCCCCGGCGTGTCGGACATCCACCGAGATCCTCGCACCATGCGGACCGGAACTGTCCGCATGGCGTCCTACACCTGCCGCATGGACCTCACCCGACACCTCCTCGACCAGCTCACGTTCCACTGGGAGCACCAGGCCCGGCCGGCGCTCGACGGCCTCACCGACGACGAGTACCTGTGGGAGCCGGCACCCGGCGCCTGGAGCATCCGGCCGCGCGCTGAGGCGCGCACGATGATGGCCGCCGGCGGCGGCGCCCTCGTCGCCGACTTCGAGTGGCCCGAGCCCACGCCGGTGCCGGTCACCACCATCGCCTGGCGGCTCGGCCACGTCATCGTCGGCATCTTCGGCGAGCGCAACGCGTCGCACTTCGGCGGGCCGCCGATGACGTACCAGACCGTCGAGTGGCCCGGCACGGCCGCGGAGGCCCTGGCCATGCTCGACGACGGCTACCGCCGCTGGGTCGAGGGCGTCGGGGGCCTCGACGAGCACCGGCTGGCCGACCCGGTCGGCGCGGCCGAGGGCGACTTCGCCGAGCACCCGTACGTGGCGCTGGTCCTCCACATCCACCGGGAGGTCATCCACCACCTCGCCGAGGTCTCGCTGCTGCGCGACCTGCACCGGGCGACCCGGCCCGCGCTCGAAGAGACGGGCGTACGGTGCGCGCCATGACCGACCGTGCTGCGCCACTCACCTTCCAGGTCGCCATCGACTGCCGCGATCCCCACGTGCTCGCCGACTGGTGGGCCGAGGCGCTGCGCTGGGAGGTCGAGGACCAGGACGAGGCCTTCATCCGCTCCATGGTCGAGCAGGGCCACGCCACCGAGGAAGACACCGGCACGCACCGGGGCAAGCTCGTCTGGCGCACCGGCGCCGCGGTGGTGCCGCCCGAGGGCACGACCGCACCCCGGCTCTACTTCCAGCAGGTCCCGGAGGACAAGGTCACCAAGAACCGCGTGCACCTCGACCTGCGGACCGCCGACGGCGACGTCGAAGCCGAGCGCGCCCGCCTCCTCGCTCACGGCGCCACCGAGCTGTGGCCCGGCCAGCAGGGCCCGCACACCTGGGTGACCATGGCCGACCCCGAGGGCAACGAGCTCTGCATCTGAGCTGCGACAGCAGCACTGCCAGTTCCGGGAGATGCGCATGGCACCCCCCGACCCGGGGGTAGCGACAGGTCCGAACCCCGAGCGGAGGACCCATGCGCGCACTGACCTGGCACGGCAAGCGAGACGTCCGTGTGGAGGACGTCCCCGACCCTCGCATCCAGGAGCCCACCGACGCGATCATCGAGATCACGTCCAGCGGCCTCTGCGGATCGGACCTGCACCTGTACGAGGTGCTCGGCCCGTACCTGCACGCCGGCGACGTCCTCGGCCACGAGCCGATGGGCATCGTCCAGGAGGTCGGGTCGGCCGTCACGAACATCGAGGCCGGCGACCGCGTCGTGATCCCGTTCCAGATCTCCTGCGGTTCGTGCTTCATGTGCGATCGGCACCTGTACACCCAGTGCGAGACCACCCAGGTCACCGAGCAGGGCAAAGGCGCTCCGCTCTTCGGCTACACGGACCTCTACGGCAGCGTCCCCGGCGCCCAAGCCGAGTACCTACGGGTGCCCCAGGCGCACTTCGGTCCCATCGTCGTGCCGGAGGGCCCGCCCGACGACCGCTTCCTGTTCCTGTCCGACGTGCTGCCCACCGCCTGGCAGGCCGTCGCCTACGCCGAGACGCCCGAGGGCGGCACCCTCGCCGTGCTCGGCCTCGGTCCGATCGGCGAGATGGCCTGCCGCATCGCCAGGCACCAGGGGGTCGAGCGGGTCATCGGCATCGACCTGGTGCCTGAGCGACTCGCCCGGGCCGCGGCGCGCGGCGTCGAGACGGTCGACCTCACGGAGCACGAGGACGTCGCCGAGGCCGTGAAGGAGATGACCTCGGGTCGCGGCGCCGACTCGGTCATCGACGCCGTCGGCATGGAGGCGCACGGTTCCCCCGTCGGCAAGCTCGCCCACCAGATGGTCGCCCTGCTGCCCGACGTCGTCGGCCGCAAGCTCATGGAGACCGCCGGCATCGACCGCCTCGGCGCCCTGTACCCGGCGCTCCGGATGGTCCGTCGAGGCGGCACCGTGTCGCTCAGCGGCGTGTACGGCGGCAATGCCGACCCGCTGCCGATGATGGACATGTTCGACAAGCAGATCCAGCTGCGCATGGGCCAAGCCAACGTGAAGCGCTGGGTCGACGACATCATGCCGCTGCTCACCGACGACGACCCGCTCGGTGTGGACGACTTCGCCACCCACCGCGTGCCCCTCGAGCAGGCACCCCAGATGTACGACGACTTCCAGGAGAAGCGCGACGGCGTCTTCAAGGTCGTCTTCCACCCCTGACCGTCAACAGCAAGGAGCACATCATGAGCAAGACCGCACGAGACATCATGACGTCGAACCCCCGGATCATGAAGGTGGACGACTGCGCCGGCGACATCGCCAAGGTGCTCGCCGACGAGGACATCGGGGCCGTCGTCATCTGCAACGACCAGGACCGCCTGCAGGGAATGGTCACCGACCGCGACCTCGCCGTCGAGGTGCTCGCCCAGGGCAAGGATCCGCGGTCCACGCGGGCCGGCGACCTGGTCGACGGCCGGGAGGTCGTCACCATCGGCGCCGACGACAGCATGGATGAGGCCATCGACACGATGAAGAGCCACGCCGTGCGTCGTCTGCCGGTGATCGACGGCGACAAGGTGATCGGCATCGTCAGCCAGGCCGACATCGCCCGGTTCGGCGACGACAAGCAGGTCGGGCGCCTCGTGGAGACCATCTCCGCGGCCCCCGACAACTCCGGGCGGGGCTGAGGCCCCGTCAGGCCGAGCCGGTGCGGATCCGGCGTGCGACGGCGGCCACGTCGTCGCCGGGTCGCACCGGCCGCAGCGCCCAGCTCCACCGGGCCGGCCCGCCGGTCACCTGGTAGGGCGCCAGGGTGTCGGGCCCGCACGCCCCGGTGCCGACGCCGCGGTGCGTGAGGTCGACGTGGACCTCGATCGTCGGGCTCATCCGGAGCTCGGCCGTCGTCGTGGCGGCGAACAGATCGGCGTCGTGGTGGTGGCGGGCGCTGAAGCCGAACGGCTCCAACCGGTCGGTCGATGACACGAGCACGCCTGCGCCGCCGTCCGTGGGGTCGCCGTCGGCCAGGACGAACCAGCGGGTGTCGGTGTGGTGCCCGTGCTCCTGGGGCAGCACGTAGGGCACGTACTGGTCGGCCACCCGGCTGCGCCAGCGGCCGAGCTGCTCGCTGCTCTCCCGGTCGGGGTAGGACTCGAGCGGACCGCGCCCGAACCACTCGAGCAGGTCGAGGGCGGCGGGCACCTCGAAGCGCGCACCGATGCGGGGCAGGTCGTCCAGCGTGCGCGGCAGCGAGAGCTCCTCGTCGATGGAGACCGTGCCATCGGCCCGCACGTGCAGCCGTTGCCGGTGGTCGATCGCGGCGTCGAGCCCGGGCAGGTGCAGGCGACGGCGCAACGTGACCAGGACCGAACCATCGTCCTGACGGCGGGCGGTGACCTTTCGCCCCTCGTGCTCGATCCGGTCGAGACCGAGGGCGAGCCAGCCCTGGAGGGCGCCCTGGACGGTGGTGGCGTCGAGACGTCGTCCGTCGTTCTCCGTCGGTGCCCGCCACAGGCTGGCCGTGACCGGTGCGGCGAGCAGGGCCCGGCCGTCGAGCACCACGTCCACGAGCGCGGCGGCCTCGGCGTCCCAGCGAACGACGACATCGCCCGCCACCGCGGACGAACCGTCCAGCTCCACCGGGTCGGACGGGACCGCCCGCGACGGCACCGTCGCCCGCTGCTGCTTGGTCTCCGGGACGTCGAACTGCTGCCACGCCACCCGGTGACCGACCGCGGCCCACGGCTGCTCCGCGGTCACCACGCAGCGCAGGTCGAGGTGCGCCTCCGCACCGGGGGGAACGTCGACGGTCGGCAGGGGGACCTCGACGGTCGCCTCGAACCCGCCCGGCAGCTCGGGCAGGTCGAACGTGCCGGAACCGACCACCTCGCCGTCGACGCGGACGTCCCACTCGCCCCCCAACCAGGCGACGTCGCGCCAGTCCTGCATGTTGACCACGACGATCCGGCCCCGCTTCAGGTCACTGGCCCGGAACCGCACCGGCGCGGTGAGGTAGGCGTACTCCAACAGGGCGGGCTTGGGCGTGCGGTCGGGCCACACGAGCCCGTTGCAGCAGAACGTGGCGTCGTTGGGCTCGTCGCCGAAGTGGCCGCCGTAGGCCCAGTGCTCGGCGCCCTCGGGGTCGACGGCCCGCAGGCCCTGATCGGCCCAGTCCCAGATGAAGCCCCCCTGCAGGCCGTCGGTGGTCTCGATCACGGCCCAGTAGTCGGCGAGGCTGCCGTTCGAGTTGCCCATGGCGTGGCTGAACTCGCACATGATCAGCGGTCGCTGCTCGTCGGTGTCGGCCGTCCGCTCCGCCCACGTCCGGATGGCCTCGATGGACGGGTACATCGGGCAGACGAGGTCGGTGGCGGTGCCCGGGTCGCCCGGGTCGTCGGTGCCGGCGAAGGCACGGTGGCAGGCACCCTCGTAGTGCACGATGCGGTTCGGATCCGTCCGCCGGATCCAGGCGGCGGCGGCGTCGAACACGGGAGCGTCGCCCGACTCGTTGCCGAGCGAGAAGGCGAAGATCGACGGGTGGTTCCGGTCGCGGAGCACCGTCCGCATGATCCGGTCGAGGATCGCCGGCGTGAACTGCGGGTCCAGGGACAGGCTGGCGAGCCGGGCGTGGCTCTCGACGTTGGCCTCGTCGACGACCCACAGCCCGAGCTCGTCGCACGCGTCGAGGAAGCGAGGGTCGTTCGGGTAGTGGGCGGTGCGCACGGCGTTGACGTTGTGCTGCTTCATGAGGACGACGTCGTCCCACATGCCGACCTCGGTGACCGCCTTGCCCCGGTCGGGGTCGTGGTCGTGGCGGTTCACGCCGTGGATCAGCACCGGGTAGCCGTTGAGCAGCAGCTCGCGGTCGACCACCTCGACCCGGCGGAAGCCGGTCCGGACCGACGTGACCTCCACGACCGTGTCGTCCGGCGCCAGCAGGGACAGGACGAGCGTGTGCAGCACCGGGTTCTCCGACGACCACGGCACGATGTCGTCGAAGCGCTCCCGCAACCGGGTGGAACCCCGGTGCAGGTACGCGCTGATCGACTCGGCCATCGGGTCGCTGCGGTCGAAGACGGCGACGTCGGCGCTCAGCGGCTGGCGCAGCAGGGGGTCGCCCGACTCGTCGAGCAACGTCGCTTCCAGGCGCCACCCGGTCTCGTGCACGCCGCCGACCCGGACGTCGACCTGGAGCAGGCCGGTGGCGAGGTCCTCGTCGAGCTCGGCGGCGACGACGACGTCGGCCAGGTGCGCGTCGGCGGTCGAGTACAGGAACACCTCGCGGTGCAGGCCCGCCATCCACCAGTGGTCCTGGTCCTCGAGCCAGCTGCCGTCGGACCAGCGCACCACGACGAGGGCCAGCACGTTCTCGCCGGGGCGGAGGTGCGGCGTGAGGTCGAACTCCTGGGGCAGCCGCGAGTCCTTGCCCATCCCGACGGGCTCGCCGTTGCAGAACACGTACAGGCAGCTCTCGGCGCCGCCGACGTGGAGCACGGTGCGCCGGCCCCTCCACCCCTTCGGCACGGTGAAGGTGCGGCGGTGGATGCCGGTCGGGTTGGCGGTGGGCACCTCGGGCGGCTCGAGGTCGAACGGCATCCGCACGTTGGTGTAGTGCGGGTGGTCGTCCACGTCGGGGTGCATGGTCCAGCACCCGGGCACCTCGAACGGCAGCCACGTCGCTTCGCCGTCGCCGTCGCCGTCGCCGTCGCCGGACACGTCGGCTGCGGTGACCGACTCGGGGCGGTCACGCAGCAGGAAGTCCCAGGTGCCGTCGAGCGGGTGGAACCACGGCGACGACGTCCGGTCCCCGGTCGCGGCCCGCTCCTCGTCGGGGAACGGGTAGGCCGTGGCCCGCATCGGCAGCCGGCCGGTCGCCACCTGCTCGGGCCGGCACCACGAACGGACCCCGAACGCATCGAGCGGCGAACGGGTGCGGGCGGGGTTCGTCGCCATCGCGGCGACCGTAGTTTGTGGCTCGTGCCCTCGCTCCCGCCCCTGCGCACCCTCGTGCGACCGGGAGCGGTCGCCCGCGCCGCCCTGCTCGGCGTCGCCGTGGGGCGCTTCGTGCGGGGCACCGCAGCCGAGGCGCCGATGGCCCCGCCCGCGCGACCAGCACCGGATGCGCCACGGGCCGTCGTGGTCGTGCCGGCCCGCGAGGAGCAGGACCGGATCGGACCGTGCGTGACCGCGCTGGTCGGACAGGGCGCCGAGGTCGTGGTCGTCGACGACGGGTCCACCGATCGCACCCGGGAGGTGGCCGAGGCCGCGGGCGCGACGGTGGTCCCGGCCGGTCCCCTCCCCGATGGGTGGGCGGGGAAGGCCCACGCACTGGACGTCGGCCTGCGGACCGTCGACGCGCCCGTCGTGGTGTTCGTCGACGCCGACACCCGTGCCCGCCCAGGGTTCGTGGCCGCCGCCGTCGACGCGCTGGGTGACGCCACGCTCGTGACCGCCGGCGCGCAGGTCGATGCCGCCACCCCCGGCGAGCGCTGGCTGCACCCGTCGATGCTGACCAGCCTCGTGTACCGCCTCGGACCCCCAGGCGTCGTGCCGAGGCGGCCGAGCCGGACGATGGCGAACGGCCAGTGCATGGTGGTCGACCGGCGGCGGCTGCTCGACGCCGGTGGATTCGAGCCGGTCCGCGACGCGCTGCTCGAGGACCTCGCCCTGGCCCGCTCGCTCGCCGGCCGGGGCCACGACGTCCGGTTCCTCGACGGCACGTCGGTGCTGCAGGCCGCCGGCTACGGATCGCTCGAGGAGACGTGGCGGGGTTGGGGCCGGTCGCTCGACCTGCGGGCCGTGACGTCACCGGCCTGGCAGGCGCTGGACCTCGCCGTGGTCTGGTCGGCGATGGCGCTGCCGCTCCCCCGCCTGCTGACGGGGCGGGGCGACGCCGTCGACGTGGCCGCCCTCCTCATCCGCACCGGCACGCTGGTCGGCACCCGAGGTGCCTACGCCCGCCGAGGCCTGCCCTACCTGCTCTCGCCGCTCGCCGACGTGGCGGTGGCCGCCCGCATCACCCTGGGGACCGCCCGGCCGAACCGGCACTGGCGGGGACGCACCTATACGCGCTGACGCAGACGCTGCACCTCGGCGACGTCGCCGCTGCTGCCGATGTACAGGGGCGTCCGCTGGTGCAGCGCGGTCGGGGTGATGTCCAGGATGTCCTGGTCGCCGTCCGTCGCCGCGCCGCCGGCGTGGGTCACCAGGTAGGCGAGCGGGGCGTTCTCGTAGAGCAGCCGAAGCTTGCCCTCGGGCCGGGACGAGGTGCCCGGGTACATGAACACGCCGCCCTTCAGGAGGATGCGGTGGATGTCGGCGACGAGGGCGCCGGCGTAGCGGGCCTGGCGGGGACCGCAGCGTGACTCCTGGCGTCGGAAGGTGGCCACGATCTCGCGGGTGGTGTCGTCCCACTCCGGCTCGTTGGCCTCGTTGACCGCGTAGCTGCCCGACCCCTCCGGGATCCGGATCGTGGGGTGGGTCAGGAAGAAGGTGCCGATGGAGCGGTCGAGCGTGAAGCCGTTCACGGTGCCGCCGACCGTGTAGACGAACATGGTCGACGGGCCGTACAGCACGTAGCCCGCCGCGACGAGATCTCGACCGGGCTGCAGGAAGTCGGTCACGTCTGCGGGTGCGCCGCCGCGGCCCTCCGGCCGGCGGTAGATGCCGAAGATGGTGCCCATGGGCCCGTCCACGTCCACGTTCCCGGAGCCGTCGAGCGGGTCGATGGTGAGCACGTACTTGCCGTGCTCGGAGCCGGGCATCGCGTAGACGTCCTCGAGCTCCTCGCTGCCGATGCCGGCGATCATCGGCGCATGGTCCATGACCTGGCTGACGATGTCGTTGCTGATGATGTCGAGCTCTCGGACCTGCTCGCCCTGCACGTTGCTGTCGCCGGTCAGGCCGAGCTTGCCCACGAAGCCGGCCCGCATGATCTCGGCGGCGAGCATCCTCGCCGCCAGGCTGATGCGGTTCAGCACGGTCGACAGGTCGCCGCTCGCGCCCGACGCCGCCTGATCGCGGAAGAACTGCTCGCTGAGGGTCAATCCGGTTGCCACCGCCGCAACCTAGATCGATCGGTCCGTCCCTACTGAGCGTTCGGTGCCCGTCGCTGGCCGACGGCGGCCTGGGCGAACCGCAGCCCGATGATGCAGAGCAGCGCACCGGTGGCCGCCACCCGCTCCCCGGACTCGAACGCCAGCTGCACCAGCGGGAAGCCGAACACGCCCACCCGCGCGGCCCAGGCGAAGGACCGGGTCGCCGCCCACACCGCGAGCAGGACCAGCACCGTGACGGCAGCCGGCACCGGCGCGACGACGGCCATGCCGCCGACGAAGACGAGGATCGAGCGCCCACCCCGGAAGCCGGCGAACACCGGGTACGCATGGCCGATCATGGCGGCCGCCACCGCCGCGTAGGCGATGCCCCATCCCGACCCGGCCAGCAGGACGCCGATGGCGCCGGCGGCCGCCCCCTTGGCCACGTCGCCGACGAAGACCGGCAGCGAGGCCCTGGCGCCCACCTGCTCCTTCACGTTCCAGTAGCCGGGGTTCCGGTCGCCGACGGTGCGGGGGTCGAAGCCCCGGGCGCGCCCGACGAGGACCGCCACCGGGATCGACCCGAGCAGGTAGCCGGCCAGGACGGCGACGGCGAGGGCGGCGGGCACCGCCCCACTCTGATCGATGGCCCGTAGCGTCGGGGGCGCATGGTCGTCGCCTCCTTCCACCTCGTGCGCCACGCCGGCGCCCTGGGACCGACGGCGCGGGTCCCCCTCGATCGACGGGCGCTGGCGCGCGTCCCGGGGCTCCGGTTCGGACGCCTGCTGGGGACGGGTCGCGGTCGAGCGATGACGACGTCGGCCGACCTGCACCGCTGGGCCGTGTTCGCCGTGTGGGACGACCCCGACGACATCGCCCGCTTCCGTGAGCAGCACCCCCTGTCCCGCCGCTGGGACCGGGGCGAGGAGCGCTTCGACGTCGTGCTGGACCCGATCGGATCACACGGATCCTGGGACGGCGCCGACCCCCTCGACGGCGCCACCGGCGGGGCCGCACCCGATGGCCCGGTCGCCGTGCTCACCCGCGCCACCGTGCGCTGGCGGCAGCTGCCGGCGTTCATGCGAGCGGTCCCGCCGGTCGACGCCCACCTCCGCTCCGTCGACGGGCTGCTCGACGCCGTCGGCATCGGCGAGGTGCCGGTGGGCCGGCAGGCCACGTTCAGCCTGTGGCGCGACACCGATGCGATGCAGCGCTTCTCGTACCGGTCGGCCGAGCACGTCGAGGTCGTGCGCCGGACCCGCGACGAGCGCTGGTACGACGAGGAGCTCTTCGCCCGCTTCGTCCCGATCTCATGGTCCGGGACCTGGGACGGCGACCAGCCCCTCGGCCCGGACACCACGCCCTGAGCGCACGGCCGGCCGCAGGTGGCGGCTTCAGTGCTGGTCGACGAACCGCAGGATCCGGGTGGCCAGGTCGTGTGGCCCGAAGGTGGTCGCGAGGTGGTCCTGCCCCGGCAGCACCTGCACCTCGGCATCCGCCACCCAGGAGGGGATCTGCTCGACCATCGGGTACACCGGGGCCCGGGAGCGCTCGCCGCGCAGCACGAGCGTCGCCACACCGGTGAGGGGCAGCCGATCGTCCGGCCAGCTCGCGGTCCGGAGGGCGTCCAGCTCGCGCGGCGTGGACCGGATGCCGTCGAAGAGCTGCTTGCGGACCGGGGGCACGGCCAGCGCGACGTCGATCTCGCGGCTCGAGGCCCCGGCGAGGTCGGATGCCATCGAGCGCAGTGCGTGCGCCAGGTCCCCTCGTTCCACGGCGGAGCGCACCTCGGCCACGGCCTGCTCCGTGATGTGCTCGACGTTGAGCGGCGGCTCGTAGAGGACCAACGACCGCATCCGGGTCCCCTCCACGGCAGCGCGGAGGGCGAGGTAGGCGCCCAACGAGTGCCCGACCACGTGGGGAGCCTCACCGACCGCTGCGATGACGGCCTGGAGGTCCTCGACCTCCCGTTCCAGCGAGTACGGCGCGGTGTCCCTGCTGCCACCCCGACCCCGGCGGTCGTAGACCCAGACGGCATGGTCGTCGGCGAGCTCCAGCTCGAGCAGCGCGAACGCACCGATCCCGTCGATCGTGCCGTGCACGCAGACGATCGCAGCACCACGCCCGCTGCAGCGGACCGACAGCACCGTCCCGTCCGGTGACCTGACCTCGCGATCACCGCCCCTCGAGCCGAGCGCGAGGGAGCGAACCAGTCGGAGCTTGTCCGGCTCCTGTCGGAAGAGGTCGAGAAGGAACCTCGGCACACCCATCGTGGCCTCCGCATCCCGAGGTGGCGCGCCCCTGCGCCACGACCGACTGCGAGCGTACCGACGATCCCGCGACCTGTCTCTCGGCCGGGGTCCGCCCCACCGGGATCCCGTTCGGGCGTACCGTGGCGGCATGCGCAGAACGCTGCTCGGCCTGCTCATCGTGTCGTTGCTGCTCGCCGGGTGCGGCGACGACGATGACACCGTCGCCACCGAGGAGACCGAGACGGCCACCGAGACCGACACCGACGACGGCAGCACGACCACCGACCGCTCGACCAGCTCGACCACGGCAGCGTCGTCGGGCGAGCTGCCGGGCGAGCGGATCGACATCTTCCCCTACGAGGACACCGTCCTCGCCGTCGTCGGGGTCGAGGCCGGCGACGTGCTGAACGTGCGAGCGGCCCCCGGGCCCGGGCAGGACGTCGTGGCCGAGCTCGATCCGCTGGCCGACGGCATCTCGCCCTCGGGCCACAACCGCCAGCTCGACGACGGCTCCATCTGGGCCGAGATCACGGCGGACGGGGTGACGGGGTGGGCCAACACCGCATTCCTGGCCCACCTCGGCGACACCGACGACGTCACCAGCCAGCTGTACCCGGAGGTCGCCGACCGGCCCCGTGCCGACACGATGCTGCAGCTGGGCGAGGAGGTGGCCGCCGCCATCGCCGGCAGCGAGGAGCCCCAGCCCGACGTGGTGGTGGTCGACGGTCCGACCGTGGCCGACCTGGGCGAGATCACCGTCGACGTCGTCGGCTTCCCCGACGACGCGGTGCTCGGGGCCCGCGTGCGCGTGTTCGCCGAGCCGGACCCGGGCGGCGAGAGCTTCACGGTGCGCAGCGTGGAGTCGACGACGATCTGCCGCCGGGCGGTCAGCGAGGGGCTGTGCGTGTGAGCCGGCGTGCTGCGGTGTCGTCGGCGCGGGCCCGCACCGATGCGGGCACGATCGGCACCAGCATCCCGTAGGGCTCGCCGCCGAAGCGGTGGTGCAGCTCGTGGGCGTCGGCCAACCGATCGAGCTGCGGGTGGCGGAACCGGACCGGGAGGCGGCCGTGGATGTAGCCGTCGTGCACCAGGGCGTAGGCGATGCCGTAGAGCGTGACGCCGATGGTGAGGGGCAGCAGCACCGTGAGCCCGTCGACGTTGAACCCCACGGCCATCGCCAGCATCACCACGCTGGCGAACATCGCCGGGAACGCGTCGTTGGCCTCGAAGAACGGCTCGCCCGCCCCGCGAGCCGGCCAGCGACGGTGGTGGGAGCGGTGCAGCCGACGGCCGAGGCCGTGCATCACGTAGCGGTGCGTCAGGTACGTGACCGGCTCCATCACCACGAAGGCGGCCAGCACGATCGCCACCGCGCTCACGACCGCACCTCGTCGCGCCACGGAGCCGGGTCGTCCGACGTGTCCTGGCGCACCCACAGCAGCAGCACCAGGGTCAGCAGCGAGAAGCCGAAGAAGTAGTCCTCGACCGGGATGTCCCACGGGAACCGCCACGGGGTCTTCTGGTCGGGGTCGTAGCGGACGATGGGCGCGGACAGCTTCGTCAGCCAGCCGTTCACCAGGAACATGAAGAACAGGCTGATCCCCATGGTCCACCAGTACGACGGGCTGCGGAACAGCCCCGTCCGCAGCACGCGCTTCTCCACCACGACCACGGCGATCGCGGACAGCACGGCGGGGATGGCGTACTCGTAGCTCATCGGCTGGTCACCGCTTCAGCGTGTGCCGCGACGCTTCGAACGTCAACAGCGCGCACAGGGGGATGACGACGAAGAACGCGACCTCCTCGACCGGGAGGTCGCCGGGGAGGCGCCAACCGGTCACCCACCGCTCGTCGAAGGTCCAGTGGCCCCGGGCGATGGCGACCAGGTCCCAGGCCACGAACAGCGCCAGGGGCAGCCACATGGCCCGCAGGAGGCGACGCGGCCGGCGGTACACGCGGGCCCGGAACACGAACTCCAGCGGCAGGGTGATCGCGGCGCACGCCGCCATGAGGAGCAGGTACTGGTAGCGGTCCATCGGCAGATCCGACGCTACCCGCGCGCTTGCCGCCGCCCCCGTCGGCCGGGGCGGAGCTCCAAGAACCGGGTTCGTCGCATGGGAGGCCGACGTCGATCTCGCGCTGTCACGTTGCGCCACCGCAACGTCCTGCGCCCGGAAGCCGCCTGGGAGAAACCGGGGCTGTTGCGTTGCACCAGTGCAACGCTGTGCGCACAGAACGACACCTCGGTGCACCCCGGGCAACCGGGGCGGCGATGGGACTGCGTCGAGGTCGGTGGCGCCATGGGCGGCGGTTCGCCGCTCGCATACGGGGCGTTCTGGGCCGCGCCCGACGCCCTGGATGCGTGCGTCGCGGCCCAGTTCGACTGCTGGACGTGCCGTGACGGGACCTTCGGCGGTGCTCAGGTGCGAGCGAACAACGCCAGCGCCGTCGCCAGATCGGCCTCGACGACGCCGGGCTGCGCCGCGACCTCGGCCAGCCACTCCGGGCGGTTCACGGCGGTGATGGCGATGGCGGTCTCCAGGCCCGACAGGGCGCTCGCCTGCCAGGCGAACGTGCGGGCGTAGTCGGGCGGGCGCACGTCCATGGCCAGCTCGACGAGGGCGACGGGATCGGGCGTGGAGCCGTCCTGGGCCGGTCGGTACAGCATCGGCGAGGTGGGCCCGGGGCCGCCACCGTGGAGGCCGGGTCCGTCGGCGATGACGGCGCCGCGCACGATGTCGGGGCGGGCCCCGGCGATGAGCAGCGCGACGTAGCCGCCCAGGCCACGCCCCACGACCGTCACGCCGGGCCCGTCGCCATCGGGCTGCAGCGCCGCGAGGGCGGCGTCGGCATCGGCCATCAGGATCTCGCAGTAGTAGCCGCCGCCCTTGGGCACCTCGGACTCCCCGTGCCCGGTGAGGTCCAGGCCGTGCACCGGCCCGGGCCAGGACTCGACCGCGTCGAGGTCGTCGGCGGTGGTGCGCTCGCCGAGGCCGTGCAGCAGCAGCAGGGGACGGCCGGTGCCGGCGCGCAGCTCCCACAGCGCCAGGCGCAGCAGGTTGTGCTGGATGTCGGTGCGCCTCACGCCGCCGCCCCCGGTGCGCCGAGGTGCTCGAGGACGATCTCGGCCGTCGCCTCCGGCGCCTCGATGTGGACGAAGTGCCCGACGCCGGGGACCTCGACGGCCTGCGCCTGGCGCGGGAGGTACGGCCACACGTCGTCGACCTTGGTGCCCCATCCCATCGGCTCGGGCTCGCTGCCGAGCAGGACGAGGAACGGGATCGCGATGTCGGGGAGGCGGTGCAGCGACCACTCCGGCCGCCACGGCCCGAACCCGCCCATCCGGAGGCTGGGGTCGATCTTCCACCGCCACCCGTCGTCGTCCCGGCGGGCGCCGACGGTGACCAGGTACTCGAGCCACTCCTGCGACAGGCGGGGGTTCATCTGGGACCGGCGCCGGGCCAGCTCGGGGATGGTGCCGGGCTTGCGGGCGTTCGTGGCGGACCGGCGACGGTGGTCGAGCCAGCCGGCCAGGTCGTCGGCGAGGAGCTTCGTGCGGTCGTGGTCCTGCACGTCGGGCATCGAACGCCGGCTGGGCACGCCGTCGATGTTCACGAGCGAGCTGATGCGCCCCGGCAGGGAGGCGGCCAGCTGGCTCATCAGCGAACCGCCCTTCGAGTGGCCGATGACCGGCACCGGGTCCGGCGTGACCGAGTCGAACACGGCCAGCGCGTCGCGGATGTCGGCCTCCCACTGGTACAGCGGGGCGTGCTCGGAGTCGCCGTGGCCGCGCTGGTCCCAGGACACCACCCGCCAGCCGGCGTCGGCGAGCAGCGGGGCGAACACGTCGTAGGTGCCGGCGAAGTCGAAGCCGCCGTGGGCGAGCAGCACCGGCGGTGCGGACTCGTCGCCCCACTCGTGCACGGCGAGGCTGATGCCGGTGGTGTCGACCCGCCGGTGCCGGTCGGGACGCCGGGCCCCCGGGTGGGTGCGGGTCTCCTCGGGGCTCGTCACGGGCGGTGAGACTAGGTGGAAGTAGCCTCTCCGGCGATGGTCGCCGACCCTGGCACGACCGGCCGGGCCGGGAAGCATCGCCACCTGCTCGCCGGGTCGGCCGCACTCGTCGTCGGCGCTGCTGTCCAGGCGGTCACCGGTGCCGTCTTCTGGCTCGTCGCCGCCCGCATCGACACCGCCACCGACGTCGGGCGCGCCACTGCGCTGTTCACGTCGATCCTCTTCATCGCCTACCTGGCGGGCATGGGCCTGCAGGTGTCCCTCGCCCGCTTCGCACCGGGCCGGGACGAGGAGTCCCACACCGTGTTCACCTGGGCGGTGCTGGCCACCATGGTCTCGTGCACCGTCGTCGCCGGCGGGTACCTCGTCGCCGTCGACACCGAGGCGACGCGCGCCCTCATCGACTGGCACCCGGTGCTCGGGCCGGTCCTGTTCGTGGCCGGCGCCATCGGGGCCGCGCTCACCCTGATCGTCGACGTGCGGTGGATGACGGTCCGGCGCTGGTCGCTCGTCCTGGTGCGAACCGCGGTCGTCGGGACGCTGCGGTTCCCGCTGCTGTTCCTCGTGCCGGACGGCGACCACCACACGGTGCACCTGTTCGCAGTGGCCGCGCTGCCGCTGGTCGTCACCGGCGTCGGCGGGGTGCTCTCCATGCCCCTCGTCAGCGGACTGCGGCACCGGCTGCTGCCCCTGCCCACCTCCCGGGCCGCCGCCATCCGCTACTCGGCCGTCAACTACGTCTCCACGCTCGCCTACCAGGCGCCGCAGTTCGTGCTCCCCGTCATCGTGCTGCTCTCGGTCGACCCCGACCGCAACGCCGCCTTCTACGTGGCGTGGGGGATCACGAGCATCGTGCTGTACGTGCCCATGGCCATCGGCCAGGCGCTCCTCGCCGAGGGCGGCAAGGACGGTGCCGAGCTGCGCAGCCAGGTGCGCGTCGTCCTGGTCGGCACCAGCGTCCTGATGATGGCCGCCGCCGCGGTCGCGGCGGTCGGTCGCGACATCGTGACCGTCGTCTACGGGACCGACTACCAGGACGCAGCGCGCATCCTGCCGGCGCTCGTCCTCGCCGGGGTCCCGTGGGCGATCACGTCGGTGTACCTCACCGAGGCGCGGGTCATGCACCGCCACATCCCGACCGTGGCGATCACGGGGGTGCTCACGCTGGCCATCCTGGTCCCCGCGCTGGTGCTGGTCCCCGACGAGGGCATCGACGGGGCGACCAAGGCGTTCCTCGTCGGGAACGTGGCCGCCGCCGTCGTCGCGCTCGTCTCCCACCGACTCGCCCGCCGGCACTCGAACGACGTCGTGCCGGAGCCGGGGTCGGTGGAGGACGGGTTGGTGCTGCACCCCTAGCGCAGGGCGCAGCCCCGGGGGGTCAGGGCCGGATCAATCCTCCTCGAGCTCCTGGCCCGGTTCGTTCGGGTCGCCGAGGTCGCCGAGGTCGCTGCCGTCATCGGTGCCGCCGAGGCCGTCACCGGTGTCCATGCCGTCGAAGTCCGAGCTCTCGCCGTCGGACCTGCTGACGTCGTCGTCGCCACAGGCGGCGCCGCCGAGGAGGAGGGCTGCGGCGAAGCCGACACCGAGGACGCGGGTTGCGAGCTTGTGGTGGGTCATCCGCCGTCTCTTGCCGCGACCTCGGCGAGCCAGAACGTCAGCTGGTGGAGAGCCGCAGCGTCCGCACCTCGAACGGCCGAAGCTCCAGCGCCACGACCCCATCGGCCGGCGCGGGATCCCCGACGGGACGCTCGAGCAGGTCGCAGGCCACCGCGGTGGACCAGGGCGAGGCCGTGCGCAACGTGGTGCGCGCCCGGCCACCGAAGGCCTCGTGCATCCGCACGACGAGGTCGCCGGAGCCGTCGTCGGCGGCCTTCACGGCGGTGACCACCACGCCGGGGTGGTCGACCGCCACCACCGACGGCTGCGGCTCACCTGGCACGAGGCGGACCGGGACGTTGAGCGCCCAGGACTCGGCCAGCACCTCACCCAGGCCGTCGCCGTGGGGCAGCAGGGCGTAGGTGAACCGGTGGCTGCCGCGATCGGCGTCGGGGTCCGGGTAGCGGGTGGCCCGCAGCAGCGTCAGGCGCATGGTGGTGCTCGTGGCGTCGCCCAGGCAGTCGTGCCCGTACTTGGAGTCGTTCAGCAGGGCGACGCCGCAGCCCGGCTCGGCGACGTCGGCCCAGAGGTGACCGCACACCTCGAAGCGCGCGGCGTCCCAGGACGTGTTGCGGTGGGTGGGGCGCCGCACGTGCCCGTACTGCACGTCGTACCTGGCCTCGTCGGCCCGCAGGTCGAGGGGGAAGGCCACCTTCAGGAGCTGCTCGTCCTCGTGCCAGTCGACGTCGCACTCGACGTCCAGCCGGGCCGAGCCGGCGCGCAGCACGTAGGTCTGGGTGATCGCCGAGGCGCCGAACGTCCGCGAGACCCGCACCGAGGCGCGCATCGGGCCGTCGTCCACCACCTCGACGTGGTCGGCGTCGGTCAGCAGCACCGGATCGAGGCGGAGCGTGTGCTGGTCGACGTCCCACGCGTCGTAGGTGTTGGGGTGGTCGGGGAACAGCTGCAGGACGTTGGCCGGGCCGGCCAGCAGCTCACGGTCGAGTCGGTGGTCGACCAGCGATCCGAGCGTGCCGTCGGGCTCGACCACGGCGGTGACGACGCCGTTGCCGACCACGGTGCGGTCGCCGTCCCGCGTGATGCGCACGGGCTCGACCCCGGCCGGCAGGTCGTCGGCGAGCGGTCCCATCCCGTGCGCCGGCGCGTCCACCCACACCGGCCCGTCGGGCGACTCGGCCACCCCGACCCGGGTGAACGGCGACGCATTCGCCGCCACCCACCCGTTCCGGGACGCGAGGGACGCCTCCGGCGACGCCGCTCGCGGCCCGGAACCGAGGGCGGTGGCGAGGCGGTCCTCGACCTCGGCGAGCAGCTCGGCGTGCGCCACCTCGGTGTCGTCGTGCACCCAGGCGATCGAGCTCCCCGGGATGATGTCGTGGAACTGGTGCAGGAGCAGCACCTTCCAGAGCCGCTCGAGGTCGGCGAGGGGGGCGTCGGCGCCGGTGGGCGCACCCGGTGCGGTCCACAGCTCGAGCTCGCGCAGGGCCAGCTCGCCCCGGCGGTTGCCCCACTTGGTCCGGGCCTGGGTGGTGTAGGTGCCGCGGTGCATCTCGAAGTAGAGCTCGCCCCGCCAGACCGGTGCGTCGGGGTGCTCGGCCCGGGCCGACTCGAAGAACTCGGCCGGTGACTCGATGGCCAGGCGGGGCAGGCCGTCGATGCCGAGGCCCTCCGGGCCGGCGACGCGACGGGCGCGCTCGAGCATCTCCCGGGTCGGCCCACCGCCACCGTCACCGTGGCCGAACAGGTACATCGAGCGCGAGACCGATCCCTTGTCGCGCAGGTTCCGCACGGCGTAGGCCAGCTCGGACGGGACGACCTCGCCGTTGTAGGTGTCGGCCGGCGGGAAGTGGGTGAAGATCCGGGTGCCGTCGATGCCCTCCCACCAGAAGGTGTGGTGGGGGAACTCGTTCGTCTGGTTCCACGACAGCTTCTGGGTGAGGAAGAACTCGCAGCCGGCCTGGGCCATCAGCTGGGGCAGGTTGCCGGCGTAGCCGAAGACGTCGGGGATCCACACGATGCGGTTGCCCGGCTCGATGCCCTCGCCGAAGTGGTCGAGGAACCAGCGCCGTCCCCACACCAGCTGGCGGGCGAGGGACTCCCCCGAGGGCAGGTTGGCGTCGGCCTCGACCCACATGGAGCCGACGGGCACGAAGCGGCCCTCGGCCACCTTGTCCGCGATGCGCTCGAACAGCTCGGGCTGGTGCTCCTCCATCCAGGCGTACTGCGCGGCCTGGGAGCAGGCGAAGCGGTACTCGGGGTACTCGTCCATGAGCGTCACGGCGGAGGCGAAGGTGCGCGTGCACTTGCGGACCGTCTCGCGCAGCGGCCACAGCCACGCCGAGTCGATGTGGGCATGGCCGATCGCGGACACCCGGTGGGCGTGGTCGGTGGCATGGCGCCCCCACATGGGGGCCAGGGCCGCGCGGGCGTCGCCGGCCGTCGTCGCCGGGTGTCGCGGGTCGAACGCGTCGACGGCGCGATCGATGGCCCGGAGCAGCTCCCACCGACGCGGGTCGTCGAGCGCGAGCTCGCGCATCAGCCCGCCGAGCACCTGCAGGTCGAGGTCGAGGTGCCACACGTCGTCGTTGCGCACGGCCAGCTCGGCTCGGTTCAACCGGTAGAGGAGATCGTCGCCGGCCGTGGCCGGGTCACCCAGGGGGGTCGGCCGGTACGAGGTGGCCACGACCGGGTTGGCCGCAGCCTCGACCAGCACGTCGACGACACCGTCGTCGTCGGCGACGAGCGCGAGCGGGACGGCCTGGTGCATCGGGTGGATCCCCCGGATCGGACCGCCATCCGAGGTTCGATACAGCAGGCCCTCGGACTGGAACCCGGCGCCCACGCCGGTCGAGAAGTCCACGATCGCCTCGACCGTCTCGCCCGACCACGCCTCGGGCACCACGCCCCGGAGGCGGAACCAGGTCGTCCCCCACGGCTTGCCCCACCGGCCGCCGATCTCGAAAGGTGCGAAGGAACCTCCGGCGAGGTGCTCGCGCGCCACCGAGACCGCCACCGGCTCCCCCGGGACGTGCCACGCCGTCACCTCGAGCGGGACGCCGGGCTGGTGCACGTGCGGCCGGATCCGGTCGCTGATCGTGCGGCGGATGCGGGTCTCGGCGAGCTCGCGGTCGTCGTGCACGCCCCGGACTGTAGGGCTGGCCGTCCGGGTAGTGGCCCTGCACCCCGACGACAAAGGAGCCCGACATGAGCCTCTTCCGTGGCTACGCCAAGTTCAAGATCGGTCAGCAGATCTTCCGCGCCATCCGCAACGCGATGCGCAACCGCAACCGGACCACCGCCCGGCGATGAGCCGCCGGCAGCGGCCACCCCTTGCGGCCGGCGAGCTCGATAACTACCGTTATTATCGAGTTGCCCTCCCGGGGGCGCACCTGACCGCCGAACACCAGGGGAACCCGCACATGGCCCGCACCGATGCCGACATCCTCGGCCGCGACGACGTCAACGACCTCGACGCGATCCTCGCCCTCACCAACACCGAGAAGAACGAGGTCATCCACACGGTCCAGGACAACGCCGACGCGCTGTTCACCTGGGACTACGAGCGCTCCCGCCCGCCGCTCATCAAGCTGTACGAGAAGGCCAAGAACTCGCAGTGGAACGGCGAGACCGACCTGGACTGGACCATCGAGGTCGACCAGGAGAAGCTCGCCGCCGAGAGCCCGATGACCCCGACGGTCGAGGGCTGGGAGGCGCTCGGCGCCGACTTCAGCGGCACCTCGTTCCAGAAGTGGACCAACACGGAGTGGCGCCAGTTCCAGATCGAGAGCCAGAACTGGAGCCTCTCGCAGTTCATGCACGGCGAGCAGGGCGCGCTGATCTGCACGGCCAAGATCGTCGAGACGGTGCCGTGGATCGACGCCAAGTACTACGCCGCCACCCAGGTGATGGACGAGGCCCGCCACGTCGAGGTCTTCGCCAAGTACCTCGACACCAAGCTGTCGGGCCACTACCCGATCAACCACCACCTGAAGATGCTGCTCGACGACATCATCCTCGACAGCCGGTGGGACATGACCTACCTGGGCATGCAGATCATGGTCGAGGGCCTCGCCCTCGCCGCCTTCGGCATGGCCATGCAGACCACCGAGGATCCGCTGCTCAAGCAGCTGCTCCGCTACGTCATGTCCGACGAGGCCCGCCACGTGGCCTTCGGCGTGCTGTCGCTGCGCGAGTACTACGAGGGCCTCTCCGACAAGGAGATGCTCGACCGCCAGGAGTTCGCCTTCGAGGCCGCCGTCCGCATGCGCGACCGCTTCCTCCAGCAGGAGGTGTGGGAGCACATGGGCATCCCGGTCAAGGAGGCCATCTCCATCTTCAAGCAGGACGACCCCGAGCTGAAGAACCAGGACCCGTTCCAGCAGCTGCTGTTCTCCAAGATCGTGCCGAACTGCAAGAAGCTCGGCCTGCTCGACGCCAACGACGGCTGGCTGCGCAAGCGCTTCGACACCCTCGGCGTCACCCAG
>Ga0208490_100350_pt1 | contig 32150 bp, 37 predicted proteins | sample SubbioAug_CSWold_FD_184818 | JGI IMG/M metagenome (GOLD analysis project Ga0208490, IMG submission 184818) | Serpentinite rock and fluid subsurface biosphere microbial communities from McLaughlin Reserve, California, USA - CR11Aug_CSWold (SPAdes) | ecosystem: Environmental > Terrestrial > Deep...
CGGCGCAGCGCGTCAATTGCGTCCAAGAGGACCTGCGTAAAAAGGTCATGTTGTTGTGACTGCCAGGTCGAACGACCGCTTCGCGCCCCATCCGGTCGCTCAAGCCGTTCTTCTCCCTGCCCAAAACCTGCCCTTCGTGCACGTGCCGCAGATTGTCATTCGGCATGGTGCGGGACCCCTCTCACATAGTCTGGGATCGTTGCAGAGCAAAGCGTCCAATGTCGAGCCCCCACGCGGATCGGCGGCGAAGCCGACGCCGATTCCCCTCCATCGGCTGCAGGCGGATGTATCTGTACATCCCGTCGGCGACGAGGGCGCGATACTCGACTTCCTGCGAAGCGCTATCGAGAGGGCCCGTCGCGCGCCGCTCCTGCATGCCGTACGTCGGCAGATACATGGCCCAGCGACTCCGAGATACTGTTGGCCGCAGCCTGGACATCCGGAGCGAAGCGCCGGAGGAGCGTCCGCCGCAGCCGCTCGACCGGTCCCGAGATCCCGATCGCCGCAACGACCGCTCCGCCCGCATCGAAGATCGGCGAGGCGAGACCGCAGACGCTTTCGCGCCACTCGCCGCGATTGACGGCAAAGCCCTGCCGGCGGATGTGCTCGAGCTCCTCCCCGAGCGCCTCCAGGCTGGTGATCGCCTGCGGCGTGTGTGCGACGAGCCGGTCGGCAAAGCGATCGCAATAGCCCGGCTCCTGGTGCGCCAGCAGCGCTTTCCCGGTGGCGACGCAATAGGCGGGCGAGCGGCTCCCGATGGAGGAATAGGCCCTCACGGGCTGCGGGCTGTCGATCTTGCGGATGTAGATGACCTCGAAGCCATCGAGCACCGAGAGATGCACGGTCTCCTGCGTCTTCTCCGCCAGTGCCCGAATGACCGGTTCCGCGACCTTCGCGACGTCGATCCTGTCGAAGACGGCGCGGCCGAGCTCGAATAGCTTGAGGGTGCATGAATAGGCGCTCGTTTCGTCCTGCTTCACGAACCCGGCAGCAGTCAGCGTCTGCAGCGTGCGATGCGCGTTGCTGCGGCCGATCCCCTGCTCGCGCGCCAGATCCGTGACGCCGCGCGGGCGGGGACTGCGGGCGAGTGCCTCCAGCAGGGCGAGGCCCTTGAGCAGCGTCTTGTCCATTGTCGCCCCTCCCGCTCCGTCGGCATGTTCCAAATATTGGAATAGAAGGTTGGGGGCCGCAGGTCAACACTTGGCCATCGCTCTTGACAATAAAGCGCGCGAGTGTTCATTAAACGGAACGCAGTTCTAAAATTTAGAACGGATGGAATAATCGTGCCGCTGCCCCTCGACGGAATCCGCGTGATTGAATTCTGCACAGTCGCGGCGGGGCCGTTCTGCGGGATGCTGCTCGCCGACATGGGTGCGGACGTCGTCAAGGTCGAACCGCCCGGGCGGGGGGATACGCTGCGGAGCTGGCCGCCCCTGACCGATGGTTACAGCGAAAATTTCGCCTCGCTCAACCGCAACAAGCGCTCCGTCGCGCTCGATCTGAAGAACCCCGAGGATCTTGCCCGCGCGCTCGCGCTTGTCAGCGAGGCGGATATCGTTGTCGAAAACAACCGGCCCGGCGTGATGGATCGCCTCGGCCTCGGCTACGAGACGCTGCGCGCAGCCAATCCCCGCCTCGTCTATTGCTCGATATCCGCCTATGGCCAGACCGGCCCGCGCGCGCAGGAAGGCGGCTTCGACCTGACCCTGCAGGCGATGGCGGGGATCATGAGCGTGACGGGCGAGCCCGGCGGCGCGCCGGTGAAATGCGGCGTGCCGATCGCGGATTTCTCATCCGGGCTCTATGCCGCATTCTCGATCTGCGCGGCGCTGCGGGCGGTCGAGAGCGGCGGGGAGGGGACGCATATCGACGTTTCCATGCTGGGTGCGACGCTGGGCATCGCCGCGCTGCAGACTTCGGAATATTTCGGCAGCGGGAAGGATCCGGGCAAGCTCGGCTCCGCGCATCCGCGCAACGCCCCCTATCAGGCCTTCCGGGCGCGCGATGCGCATTTCGGCATGGCGGCCGGCAACGACGCGCTCTGGAAGAGCGTCTGCCGGACGGTGGGGCGCGAGGACCTGATCGACGACGAGCGCTTCACCGATACCTCGCGCCGCGCCGCAAATCAGGTCGCCCTGCGGATCATCCTGGAGGACATCTTTGCGAGCGCCGACGCGGAGCATTGGCTTGCGCGGTTTCGCGAAGCGGGCGTCCCGTGCGCGCCGATCAACAGCTACTCGCAGGTGCTCGCCGATCCCCAGGTGGAGCATATGGGCTGGGTCGAACCCATCACGCTGCCGAACGGGCGCACGACGCGGACCTTCGGCTCGCCGGTGAAGTTCTCGCGCTTCGACACCAGCATCCGCCGCGCGCCGCCGGGGCTGGGCGAGCACGATGCGGAGGTGTTCGCGGCGCTGGGGGACGAAGGTTGGTCCGAGGGTGGTCGCGATGAGTGAGGACGATCTGCGCATCGAGCGCCATGGTGCGACGTTCACCTTCGTGCTCGACCGGGCGCGCAAGCGAAATGCGCTTTCCGCGCCGCTGGTCGAGGCTCTCATCCGCGGGGTCGCGGAGGCCCATGGCGAGGGAGCGCGGCTCCTCGTCTTCCGGGGCGAGGGCGCAAGCTTCAGCGCCGGTTTCGATTTCTCCGATATAGACGAAGTCACCGACGCCGAGCTTCTGCGGCGCTTCGTGCGCGTGGAGATGCTGCTGCAGATGATCGCGCGCTCGCCCTGCCTGACGCTCGCGCTGACCCATGGGCGAAACTTCGGTGCGGGCGTCGATCTCGCCGCCGTCTGCCGCTGGCGCATCGCTGCGCCCGATGCGACCTTCCGGATGCCGGGGCTGAAGTTCGGGATCGTGCTGGGCACCCGCCGCTTCGCGCGCATCGTCGGCGGCGAGGAGGCGCGGGCGATTCTCGAGGTGGCGCGAAGCTTCGGCGCAACCGAGGCCCGCGAGATCGGCTTCATCACCCGGATCGCCGAACCCGAGACCTGGCCGGACATCGTCGCCGAGGCGCGGGGCGCGGCAGAGGCGCTGCCCGACGAAGCCCGCGCGAGCCTCTACGCCGCGACGGGCGAACTCGACGACGACCGCGATCTCGCCCTGCTCGTGCGTTCTGCGGCGACCCCCGGTCTGGGCGAGCGCATCCGGGCGTATATCAAGGCGAGCCGGTAAAGCCGCAGCGCGTTCACTGATCGCGCAGCCGCGCCGCCGCCGCAGTGAGGCTGTCGATGGCGCGTCGACAGGCCTGCTGGTCGAACCGGAATGACGGGGCCGAGACCCCGATCGCGCCTCGCATCTCGCCACTTCTGCCGAACACCGGCACGGCGACCGCCGTGACCTGCGGGCTGCGCTCGGCGTTTGATATGACGTACCCCGCCTGCCGGATCGCATGGTCCTCGGGCCTCGCATCCTCGGAATAGGCGCGCAGCACATGCGCCGCCGCCCCACGATCCATCGGCAGACGCGAGCCTTCGTCGAGATCGAAGCGCAGGGGATGCGGCGAGACCTCGCGGTAGAGGCAGACGCGGTCGTTGCCCTCCCGGACATAGAACGTCGCGGTTTCCCTGATGTCGTCGACGAGATTTCGCAGCTCCGGGCGGATGATCTCGCTGAGTTCGAAGCTGCGGCTGTAGAGCGAACCGAGACGCCACAGGCTCGGGCCAATACGAAATTTTCCTGAAGGTTTTCTTACAATGTAACCGAATCTTTCTAAGGATTTGCAAAGCCTCAGGATGGTACTCTTGTACAACCCCGTCTCTTCGCTGAGTTGGGCGAGAGTCAACTCCGCATCCTTTGCGGAAAAAGCCTCGATGATCGACAGGGCCCGCTCGACGGATTCAACGCGCTGCTCTTTCACCTGCGCACCTCACTTGCTCGACATCTGGACGATAGACGAAAAATCCGGGGATCGGCGTGGCGTTCTGTCAGGCAGAACGACGATCTATTCTGTTGATAAATGCATGCGATGTAGCTTAACTGCAACCCAAGATATCCATATCGGGGAGCGGAGATGGCTGCATCTCAGGACATCCAGGACTGGTGGCGCACCTCCATTATCGACATGGAGCCGGGGCGCATCGCGCTGCGCGGCTACGAGATCCAGGACCTGATCGCCAATGCCGGCTTCGTCGAGATGATCTGGATGATGACGCGCGGCGAGATGCCGGATGCGGCGCAGGCGCGGCTTCTGGAGTGCGCTCTCGTCGCGGCGGTTGACCACGGGCCGCAGGCTCCCTCGATCGCCGTGGCGCGGATGGCCGTCACCTGCGGGCTCGGCCTGAACGGCGCGCTCGCCTCCGCGATCAACCTGCTGGACGACGTACACGGCGGGGCCGGCGAACAGGCGGTGTCGCTGTTTGCCGGCGCGGCGAAATTGATGAACGCCGGCGCGGCCATCGAGCCGGCGGTGGCGTCGGCGCTCGACGCGTGGCAGGCGGAGCATGGCAGGATCATCCCCGGCTTCGGTCACAGGTTCCACAAGGACGGCGATCCTCGCTCGCCGGTGCTGCTGGCGATGGTCGACGAGGCCCGCGCTCGAGGCACGGTTTCAGGCCGGTTCGCCGCGATAGCGCGAGCGATGGAGGCCGAACTGCAGCGCCGCAAGGGCAGGCTCCTGCCCCTCAACATCGACGGCGCCACCGCAGTCATCTTCGCCGAACTGGGCTTTGCCGCGCCCCTGGCGAGGGGGCTGTTCTGTCTCTCCCGCGCCGTGGGCGTTTTGGCTCATGCCTGGGAGCAGACCCAGCAGGGCGGCCGCAACAAGGGCCCGACGCCTCCGGGCTACCGCTGGCGCTACGAGGGCACCGCACCGCGGGTGCTGGACGAGGCGTCATGATCACGTACGACCTGTTCATCGACGGCGTCGATACCCCGCCCGAAGGCGGCGCGTATTTCGAGACGACCGAACCGTTCTCCGGCAGGGTCTGGGCGCAGATCGGCCGTGGCGGCGCGGCGGATGCGGACCGGGCGGTGCGTTCGGCCCATGCCGCTTTCGAAGATCCGACCTGGCGTGGAATAACGGCCACCGAGCGCGGTGGGATGCTGCGGCGCTTCGCCGATCTGATCCTTGCGAATGCGGACCGGCTCGGCGAGATCGAGCAGCGCGACAACGGGAAGCTGATCGCCGAGGTTCGCGGGCAGGTTCAGGGTGTCGCCGCCTGGTTCCATTACTATGCGGGCCTCGCCGACAAGGATGGCGGGCGGGTCATCCCGATCAACAAGCCCGGCGTCTTCAACTACATCAAGCGCGAGCCGCTCGGCGTCGTCGTTGCGATCACGCCGTGGAATTCCCCGCTCGCCCTCACGGCGTGGAAGCTTGCGCCGGCGCTCGCTGCCGGCAACACGGTGGTTGTGAAGCCCTCCGAGTATACCTCGGCGTCGATCGTCGAGCTGGCGCGCCTCGGCATCGAGGCGGGGCTGCCGAACGGCGTGCTGAATGTCGTCACCGGTTTCGGGCACGAGATCGGGGAGGCGCTGGTCACCCATCCCCTGACCCGCAAGGTGGCCTTCACGGGCGGTGAGGCCGGGGGGCGCGCGGTCAATATCGCCGCCGCCGCGGGGTTCAAGTCCGTGACGCTCGAACTCGGCGGCAAGTCGCCGAACATCATCCTCGCCGATGCGGATATCGACCAGGCGGTGAAGGGTGCCGTCTCCGGCATCTTCGGCGCAGCCGGCCAGACCTGCATGGCGGGATCGCGCCTCCTCGTTCACGCATCGATCCACGATATGGTGGTGGCGCGGCTGATCGACGTCCTCAAGGCCGCCCGGATCGGCGATCCGACCGATCCCGCGACCCAGATCGGACCGATCGCGACGCGGCCGCAATGGCAGCGGATCCTCGACTATGTCCGGATCGCGCAGGATGAAGGGGCGAGGCTCGAATACGGCGGCCATGCTCTCGGGGGTCCGGGATACGGTTGCGGGCAGTTCGTCGTTCCGGCGATCTTCACCGGCGTCACCAACGACATGCGGATCGCGCAGGAAGAGGTCTTCGGGCCCGTCCTCGCCGTCATCTCGTTCGACGACGACGAGGAGGCGCTGGCGATCGCCAACGATACGCGGTTCGGCCTCGCGGCTGCGGTCTGGACCCGCAATCTCGAGCGGGCGATGCACTTCGTCGATCGGCTTCAGGCGGGAACGGTGTGGGTCAACAACTTCCGCTCGACGAGCTTCACCACCACCTTCGGCGGCTACAAGGACAGCGGGCTCGGGCGCGAGGGCGGGCCGGATGCGATGCGCGCCTACCAGCAGGAGAAGAGCGTCTGGATCACCGCGAAGCCCGACCGCGCCAACCCGTTCGTTCTGGGCTGAGGGCGGCACATGGAACACGTCAATCCGCTCGCCAACATTCGCGTCCTGGACTTCGGTCATACGGTGATGGGGCCTTGCTGCGGTTCGATCCTGGCGGATATGGGCGCCGAGGTGATCAAGGTCGAACCCGTCGGTGCGGGGGATCCGACGCGCCATCTCAAGGGCTTCGGCAGCGGCTATTTCGGCTTCTTCTCGCGCAACAAGAAGAGCGTGGCCCTCGATCTGAAATCTGCTACCGGGCGCGAAATCGCGCAACGCGTCGTCGCCAGCGCCGATGTGCTGATCGAGAATTTCGGCCCCGGCACGATGGACCGCCTCGGTCTGGGCTACGCCGCTGTCGCCCGCATCAACCCGCGATTGATCTACACGAGCCTGAAGGGCTTCATGAAGGGACCCTACGAGGACCGGCTGGCGCTCGATGAAGTGGTGCAGATGATGGGCGGCCTCGCCTTCATGACGGGTCCCACGGGAAATCCCCTGCGCGCAGGTACTTCGGCCGTGGATATCGCAGGCGGCATGTTCGGAGCGATCGGCGTGTTCGCCGCCCTGCGCGACCGTGATCGGACGGGACTGGGGCAGAAGGTCGAGACCGCCCTGTTTGAGACGCTGGTCTATCTGATGGGTCAGCATCTCTGCTATGCGGAGCAATCCGAGGGGCCGATCCCGCCAATGCCCGAGCGGGTATCGGCGTGGGCGATCTACGAGATCTTCGATTGCCGCGACGGACGGCAGGTCTTCCTCGGCCTGACCACCGACAACCATTGGCGGCGCTTCTGCACGGAGCTCGGCTGGCAGGACTTCCTGGACGATCCGGCGCTCGCGACCAACGCTCGGAGGATCGACGCGAAGGCGCGCATCCGGGAGCGTCTCGCAGGCTTCTTCGCCGGCCACGACCAGCCCGACATTCTGACGCTGCTCGACAGGGTGCGGGTACCCTTCGCCCCCGTGCAGCGGCCCGAGGACCTGTTCCGCGACCCGCATCTGGCGGCGACCGGCGGGCTGATCGAAACGACGCTGCCCGACGGGACGAAGACGCGCCTGCCTCGGCTCCCCCTGCTGCTCTCAGGAGTCCACTTCGACGACGTGACGGACCCGCCGGCCGTCGGCGCCGACACGCTCGCGATCCTGCGCGCGCTCGGGATCGACGAGGCGGCCCTGGCGGCGGCGGCGAGCGAGGGGGCGATACAGGGCTTCGACGGCACGATGGAGACGATCGGATGACGAGACGGACGCGATCCACGGAGATCGTCGTGGTCGGCTGCGGGATCGCCGGCCTGTCGGCGGCCGTCACGGCCCTGCAGGCGGGCGCGGAGGTGGTCGTGCTCGAACGTGCGCCGCAGGAGGATTTCGGCGGCAACACGCGCTGGACCGAAGCCTACATGCGGATGAAGAACGACAGCGAGGTCTCAGACGATTTCGCAGAGCACTTCATGCACAATCCCGGCGCAAACCTCGATCCCAACATCGCGCGGGCGGTGGCGGGCGAGCCGGCGAGCTGGCCGGCCTATGTCCGCGCGCACAACCTGCCCGATCCGGAGGTGATCTCGACATTCGTCGAGCGCGTTCCGGTGACGATCGCCTGGCTCAAGGAGTTCGGGCTGAAATTCGGCCCGCAGCCTATCTACCTTCTGACGCAGAACACGCACCGCATCGCCGCGCAGGGGGGAGGCCTCGCCCTGATCGAGAGGCTGAACGCCGAGGTGGTGTCCCTCGGCGGGACGATCCTGTACGAAACGACGGCCCACGGGTTGCTGCGCGACGACGACGGCGCAGTGGCGGGAGTGGCATGCACTGCCGCCGACGGCAGGCCGCTCCACATCGAGGCGGGCCACGTCGTCCTGGCTTCCGGCGGGTTCCAGGGCAATCCGGAGATGATGGCGCGCTATATCGGCCCGCGCTCCTCCTATATGCGGCCCGTCGCCCGGGGCGGATACTACAACCGGGGCGAGGGCATCCGCATGGCGCTCGACGCCGGCGCGGCGCCTGCGGGGGAGTTCAGCTCCTACCACGCCGAACCGGTGGATCCGAGGTCCTTCGAGGCCGAGGCGGTGGTCTTCATCTATCCCTACGGAATTCTGGTGAACAAGCAGGGGCGGCGCTTCATCGACGAAGCACCGGGCACCGTGGATGCCCACTACGACAACATCTCCCGCAGCTTCGCCCACGAGCCGGACGGTATCGTCTACGTCATCTTCGACGATCAGGTGCAGGACATCCCGCGCTGGCAGACCTCGATACGTTCCGATGTCCCGCCGGTCGAGGCCGCTACCATCGCCGAACTCGCCGAAAAGCTCGGCCTGCCTGCGGGCACGCTGACGAATACCGTCGAGAGCTTCAACGCGGCCTGCCCCGAGATCGCTGCGTTCACGCCCTTCGAGATCGACGCCGCCGCCACCGTCGGCATAGCGCCGGTGAAGTCGAACTGGTCGCGTCCGCTCACGAAGGCACCGTTTCGCGCCTATCCGCTGATTTCGAGCGTCTGCTTCACCTTTGGAGGCCTGAAGGTGAACACGCGGGCCGAAGTCGTGGATGTGGATGGCCGAGTCATTCCCGGGTTGCTCGCCGCCGGCGAGACCATGGGCATCTATCACCAAGTCTACACCGGCTCCACATCGGTGTTGCGAGGTGCAGTCTTTGGCCGGATTGCCGGTCAAACGGCTACTGAAAGTAGCCGAGTATATTTCATAACGGAGGACTGAATGTACACGAGTTGGAAATCGATCGTCACCGCCTGCACGGCGCTGACCGTTCTTGCCGCACCTGCCTTCGCGCAGGAAACGCAGCATCTCAAGGTGGTCGGGACCTGGGGCAATCTCAACACCTGGACGCAGGTGGAGAAGCCATACTGGACCGATGAACTGGCTGCGGCTTCGAACGGGACGATCACCGTCGATGCGCTGCCGATGACGGAAGTGGGGCTGAAGGGTTCCGAGGTCATGCGGCTGCTGCAGCTCGGCATCTTCGACGTCGCCCACGGCATCATCTCGTATCTCGGGGACGATCCCTACGCCGAAGGCGCAGACCTGGCCGGCGTGGTCCAGGACTGGGAGCAGGCGAAGGCCGCGCAGACCGCATACCAGGAGATCCTGGCCGAGAGTTTCGCCAATACGTATCAGGCCAAGATGCTCGGCGTCTATCCGTTCCCCAGCCAGCTTCTCTACTGCAATGCACCTGTCGCCGGCCTCGATGATCTAGTCGGCAAGAAGATCCGGTCGTATTCGAAGTCGATGAGCGATCTGATCACCGGTCTGGGCGCAGTTCCCGTGACCATCGCCTTCGGCGAAGTGGTTCCCGCGCTGCAGCTCGGCATGGTCGATTGCGCGGTGACGGGCACGCTGCCGGCCTACACCTCGGGCTGGGGCGACGTGACCACCCATCTCGTCAGGCTTTCGACCGGCTACGCGTTCAGCTTCGTCGCAGCCAGCGACGTCTCCTGGAACCGGCTCGACGAAGGCGCGCGGGAGGCCATCACCTCGAGCATCGGATCGATGATCGATCGCGCCTGGGAAGTGGGAGAGCGCGACGACGCGATGGGCATCGCCTGCCTGACCTCTGGACCCTGCGACTCGGGTGCGCCCGCCGGATTGGTCGACGTTACACTGTCCGAAGCTGACCGCGCGAAGCTTGCCTCGGTGCTCGAGGGAACGGTTCTGGCGACCTTCGCCGAACGCTGCAGCGCGGATTGCGTGGCGTCGTGGAACGACACGATCGGGCAGTCCGTCGGTCTGTCGATCACCCAGTGAAACAAGAAGGCCGGACGGCGCGACTTGCGCCGCCGGCCATTCGATCGGCATGCATCATGGACAGATGGAACAACGTCTCCTGCCGGATCAGGTGGGTGCTGACACTATTCGGAGCGGCGTTGCTTCTGTCGGTTGCGTTCGGCATCACCGCGGAAATTGTCATCCGCAAGCTGTTCAACGCCACGCTCGGGGGAGTCGACGAGTTCGCCGGCTACGCCTTCGCCATCTTCACCAGCTTCGCCTGCGTGGTCGCCGCTCTGGACAAGGCGAATATCCGGATCGACGTTCTTCGCAGCACCCTGCCCAGCTGGGCGCGCAACGGGCTGGACCTGCTGGCGCAGCTGGCGATGATAGGGTTCATCGGTATTCTCAACTACCGCGCCCTGCTGCTCGTCCTGAATTCGTGGGAGAAGGGCAGTCGCGCGATCACGCCGCAATCGACTCCGCTGGTCTGGCCGCAGGCTTTGTGGCTCGCGGGTTTCACCTGCACGCTGGTTGTCCTGATCACGATGTTCGCGCTTTCCTGCCGCGCGCTCCTCAGGCGAGATCTCGCCGCGTTCCACCAACTCGCCGCACCCCTGCGCGAGACGGACGAGCTCGATCCACGGCTGCGACAGGTTCCCGACCCGCGCATGACGCCAAAGAACTCAGCCCAGGGAAACTGACATGCTCGCCACGTCGCTCTTGCTGCTCTTCGGCTTGATCCTGCTCAGCCTGTCCGTCGCTTCCGTCCTCGGCATTCTCGGCCTTGCCATGGGACAGATCTTTACGTCGATGCCGCTCTATCGCGGACTGGCCGACGTCCTGTGGCTGAACGCCATCGAATTCCTCCTGATCGCCATCCCGCTCTTCATCTTCATGGGCGAAATTCTCCTGCGGTCGGGGATCGCCACCAGCATGTACGAAGCCCTGACCAAGTGGCTCGGGTGGCTGCCGGGCGGCCTGATGCACACCAATATCGGCTCGAGCGCGATGTTTGCCGCCACCTCGGGCTCGAGCGTTGCGACCGCGGCGACGATCAGCACCGTGGCGTTGCCGGAAGTGGAGGCCCGCGGCTACAACGAGCGGCTGTTCCTCGGCTCGCTCACCTCCGGGGGGACGCTGGGTATTCTGATCCCCCCGTCGATCAACCTGATCATCTATGGGCTCCTGACCAACACCTCGGTGTCGAGCCTCTACATCGCCGGATTGATACCGGGGCTGCTCCTGGCCTTCATCTTTTCCGCCACGATCCTCGTCGCCTGCCTGATCAGACCTTCCTGGGGAGGCACGCGCATTCATACCTCGTGGGCCGTCCGCATGGCGGCGGTGCCCGATCTCTTGTCCCCGCTCCTGATCTTTCTGATCGTCGTCGGATCGATCTATGCGGGTCTTGCGACGCCAACGGAGGCCGCTGCGCTGGGCGTCGTCGCCGCGATGGCGCTGGCTGCGGCCCGCGGTAGGCTTGGGATCAAGGTGATCCTCGCAGCGGTTGAAGCGACGATGCGGACGACCGCCCTCGTCATGCTGATCGTTCTCGCCGCGATGTTCCTGAACTTCGTCCTCGGTTTCATCGGGCTGACGCAGGCACTCGCGAGCTTCGTGGCGGATCTGGGCTGGACCCCGATGCAGACGATCTTCGCCGTCGTCGTCTTCTTCATCGTGCTCGGCTGCTTTCTCGAGACGCTCTCGATGCTGATCACGACGGCGCCGCTCATCGTCCCGATCGTCGTCGCCCTCGGCTACGATCCCGTCTGGTTCGGCATCCTCTTGATGGTCCTGCTCGAAATGGCGCTGTTGACGCCGCCGATCGGCATCAACCTCTACGTCGTCCAGTCGGTCCGTCGAAGGGGAACCCTCACCGACGTCGTGATCGGCACGCTGCCGTTCCTGGCGTCCATGCTGATCATGGTCGTCCTGCTGATCCTGTTCCCCGACATCGCCCTCTGGCTGCCACGGGTCGTGGGGGGCTGAACGGAACGGGGCGCCGATCGGGCGCATGGTCTCCGGTTGCAGGAAAATGCTACACTCCAGACGCCGGCACCCAAAGCCGCCTCGGCCCGTGGCATTCAACCAACGATCTGTGGCTCAGGCTCGCCCGGCACGGTGTCGTTCATCAGCGCATCGATCGCATCGGCGACATGCCCGGCGAGCTTGCCGATCAGCTGCTGCCGGACAGGGTTCCTCGGATGGACGAGGCAGAAGCTGTGCTGAATGTCGGCGAGGAACGGGCGCGAGGCGAGGCGGCCCCGGCTTTCGGTCCGCGCGAGAAGCGCATTGGCGACGGTAACGCCAAGCCCCTGCGCCACGAACCCGCAGGCGACGCTGACGGCGTGCGTCTCGATCACGACGTGGGGCGTCACGCCCGCCCGCACCAGCGCATCCTCGAGCTGCACGCGGAACGGGCGGTGGCGCCCGAGCAGGATGAGCGGGACCCCCACGAGCGCGGACGGGGGCACTTCGTCCAGCCGGCTCAATCGATGATCGGGCAGGGAGACGATCTCGGTGCCGACCGTGACGAGCGGGATCGAGACGACACCCGGATGATCCACCGGCGCCTTCACCAGCCCGACATCGACACGACCCATGGCGACCGCGTTCAGGGTGTCGTGGTAGGACATGATCTCGGTGAGGATCCGCAGATCCGGCAGCTCGTCCATGAGCCGACGCAGGGCCGGGCCGAAGACCGCGCTCATGATCCCGCCGGGCGCGGCAATGCTGAGCGACATGCCGCGCCCGCCCGCGCCACCGATGACGCCCTCGACCGCGTTCAGCGCCCTCTCCACATCCGCCAGCAGCACCTCGGCGACCGGGCGGGCTGCAAGCCTGCCGTTTGCCCGCATGAAGAGCATCTCGCCCTGCGCCGCCTCCATCTCCGCCAGAAGCCGGCTCACGGATGGCTGCGAGACGCCGAGCGCGCGCGCGGCCCCCACCGTGGAACCGTGGGTCATCACCGCGCGGAAGGCCCGCAGATGCCGAAGTTCGATCATGATGCTATTCGCCGGGCAAATTGGATGATGAACTTGGATCATAAGATTGCGACAGGCAATTGTTTCCTTCACGCTCAGTTCATCAAGGCGACGACTGGTCGCGTTGGAGACTGCTTTCGTCGGGCGAATAGGACGGTATGGGAGGGAGCGACCAGTGGTCTACATCATTCGGCGACTGATGCAGGCGTTGTTTCTGGCCTTCGTGATGTCGCTCCTCGTCTTCTCGGGCGTCTACGCCGTCGGCAATCCGGCGGATATCCTGATCGATCCCGAGGCGACGCAGGCGGAGCGCTTGCGTCTGATCACCCAGCTCGGCCTCGACCGCCCCTTCCACGAGCAGTATTTCGTCTTCCTCGCGAACATCGCCCAGGGCGATTTCGGCTCCTCCTTCGTCTATAACCGCCCGGCGCTCGGCCTGATCCTGGAGCGCATGCCCGCGACCATCGAACTCGCCGTCGCGGCGATGATACTCGCCATCGTCATCGGGCTGCCCGCTGGCATGTATGCGGGGCTGCGCCCGAAATCGGCGGGCGGGCAGGCGATCATGGCCGGTTCGATCCTGGGCTTTTCCCTGCCGAATTTCTGGCAGGCGATCATGCTGATCATGATCTTCGCCGTCATTCTCGGATGGTTTCCCGTATCTGGGCGCGGCCAGGTCGGGGAGTTCCTCGGCATCCGTTCCAGCCTCTTCACCCTGAACGGCCTGTCGCACATCGCGCTCCCGGCGTTCAACCTCGCCATCGGCCACATGGCGCTCGTGGTGCGGCTGGCGCGGTCGGGCGTGCGCGAGGTGCAGCCGCAGGATTACATCCGCTTCGCCCGCGCCAAGGGATTGTCGGAGAAACGCGTCGTGATGGTGCACATCCTGCGCAACATCCTGATCCCGATCGTGACCGTGGTCGGCATGTCGTTCGGTGGGCTCATCGCCTTCGCCGTCGTGACGGAGTCGATCTTCGCCTGGCCGGGCATGGGCAAGCTGATCATCGACTCGATCCGGATGCTCGATCGCCCTGTGATCGTGGCCTACCTGATCGTGATCGTGATGATCTTCATCGTGATCAATCTCGTGGTCGATCTGCTCTATTCGCTGATCGATCCGCGCATCCGGCTCGACGGGGTGAGACGATGAACGCGCCTTCTCCGTCGCCCGTCGCCGCGAAGGCTGCGACGCCGAAATCGAAATCCGCCGGTTCGGAAGCGCCCTGGCGGCGCGTGGTGCGCGATTTCAGTCGCAGCAGGATCGCGGTCGCGGCGCTGGTCGTGCTGGTCGCGATCATCCTGGCTGCCATATTCGCACCGCTGATCGCCCCGCAGAACCCGTATGACCTGCGCAGCCTCAACATCATGGACAGCCGCCTCGCTCCCGGCGAGGCCGGCTTCACCGGGGCGACCTACTGGCTCGGGACCGACGGCCAGGGGCGCGACATGTTCTCGGCCATTCTCTACGGCCTGCGCATCTCGCTCGGCGTCGGCCTCATCGCCTGCTCGGCGGCGCTGGCGATCGGCCTGTCGGCGGGCCTCGCCGCCGCCTATTTCGGCGGGCGGACCGATACGCTCGTGATGCGGCTCGTCGACCTGCACCTCTCCTTTCCGCCGATCCTTGTCGCCCTGATCCTCCTCGCGGTGCTGGGGCGGGGCGTCGACAAGATCATCCTGGCGCTGATCGTCGTGCAATGGGCGACCTTCGCTCGCGTGGCGCGGGCGACGGCGCTATCCGAGCGCGATCGGGAATACGTGGAAGCGGCGGAGACGCTGGGGCTCGGGCGCGGCCGGATTCTCTTCGGCCATCTGCTTCCCAACTGCCTGCCGCCGCTGATGGTGCTCTTCACCGTCGAGATCGCGAGCGCCATCGCACTCGAGGCGACCCTGAGCTTCCTCGGCGTCGGCCTCTCGGCGACACAGCCCTCGCTGGGGCTGCTGATCGCCAACGGCTTCCAGTTCGTGCTCTCCGGCCAGTACTGGATCAGCGTCTTTCCCGGCATCGCGCTCCTGATCCTGATCGTCTGCATCAATCTGGTCGGTGACCACCTGCGCGACGTGCTCAACCCGAGGAACATCCGATGACGCTTCTGCGGGTGGAGGATCTGGCGACCCATTTCTTCACGGATGCCGGCGTGGTGAAGAGCGTCGACGGGGTGAGCTTCAGCGTCGCGCGCGGGGAGGTTCTGTCCGTCGTCGGCGAAAGCGGGTCGGGCAAGTCGGTGACGGGTTTGTCGATTCTCGGACTGATCGACGAGCCCGGGCGGATCGTCTCCGGCAGCATCCACTTCGGTGGGATGGACCTCGCAGGGATGGCCCCGGACGAGCTGCGCGCCATCCGGGGAAAGCGCATCGCGATGATCTTCCAGGACCCGATGATGACGCTGAACCCCGTCCTGAAGATCGAGAGCCAGATGATCGAGACGATCCTGGCCCATCGCTCCATGGGGCGTCGCGAGGCCTGGAATTTGTGCCGGGACGCGCTCGGCCGGGTCGGCATTCCCAGTCCCGACGAGCGCATGGCGGGCTATCCGCATCAATTCTCCGGAGGCATGCGCCAGCGCGTCGCCATCGCCATCGCGCTCCTGAACGAACCGGAGCTGATCATCGCCGACGAGCCCACGACGGCGCTCGACGTCACCATCCAGGCGCAGATCCTGCACCTGATGCAGACGATCGTCGAGGAGCGCGGCATGGGCGTGATCTGGATCACGCACGATCTCTCCGTCGTCGCGGGCTTCGCCGACCGGGTGGTGGTGATGTATGCGGGCGAGGTCGTCGAGGAGGGCGCCGTCGACGACATCATCGCGGATCCACGCCACCCCTATACGCGCGGGCTGATCGGATCGGTGCCGTCGCGCAACCTGCCGGGCACCCGGCTCGTGCAGATCCCCGGCTCCGCGCCGCCGCCCCTGAACCGGGGAAGCGCCTGCCGTTTCCAGCCCCGCTGCTCCTTCGCGATCGAGACATGCGGGGTGCATCCGCCGCTCGACCTCATTGAGGGCCGAAGCGTGCGATGCTGGCGGGCCGCCGAGATACGCCAGAAGGCGGAGGCCTCCGCATGAGCGATCTCATGACGCTCGAGAATGTCTCCAAGCGCTTCTCGCGCAAGCTCGATCTCGCGGCCCGCATCGCGCGACGCCTGGGCGCGCGGGTATCGGAGGAGACCGTGCATGCGGTGGACGGCGTCTCGTTCGGGATCGCCAAGGGCGAGGTCGTCGGGCTCGTGGGCGAGAGCGGCTGCGGCAAGTCCACCCTCGGGCGGGTCGCGGCGGGAATCCATGCTCCCACCGAGGGGCGCGTCCTGTGGAAGGGCTCGGACGCGCTCGTCGCGCGCAAGGCGCGGCTGCGGGTGCAGATGGTCTTCCAGGACCCGATGTCGTCCCTCAACCCCCGCCACCGCATCGACCGGGTGATCGGCGAGGCGCCCCGGGTGCACGGGCTCGTCAAGCCGGGGGAGGCGGATGATTTCGTAGCCGGGCTGCTGGAGAAGGTGGGTCTCGATCCCGATTACCGGACCCGCTATCCGCACCAATTTTCGGGAGGCCAGCGCCAGCGCATCGCCATCGCTCGGGCCCTCGCCGTCGATCCAGAGCTGATCGTCTGCGACGAGGCGGTATCCGCGCTCGACGTCTCGGTGCAGGCGCAGGTGCTGAACCTGTTCATGGATCTGCGTGACGAATACGGGCTCACCTACCTGTTCATCAGCCACGATCTCGGCGTGGTCGAGCACATCGCCGATCGGGTGGTGATCATGTATCTCGGCCGCGTGGTCGAGAGCGCCCCGACCAAGGAACTCTTCGCGCGGCCCCTGCATCCGTACGCGCAGGCGCTGCTCGACGAGGTGCCGCGCCTCACCACCGGCAAGCGGCGCTACAAGCCGATCAAGGGCGAGATACCATCGCCCCTCGATCCGCCCAGCGGCTGCCATTTCCACCCCCGCTGCCCCTTCGCCGACGACGAGTGCCGCAAGGTGCGGCCCGCGCTTCGCGAAGTGGCGTCGGGGCGAACCGTCGCCTGCCACAAGGTCGCCTGAAATAACGAAACCAAAGGGAGAACCAGAATGACCAGGACAATGAAACTGATGGCCGCCACGGCGGTCGCCGCTCTGATCGCCGGCTCGGCCTCCGCGGAAAGCCTCACCGTCGGCCTCGCCGCCGCGCCGAGCTCGATGGATCCGCATTTCGCGACCACCGGCCAGAACCAGCAGCTCGCGATGAACCTCTACGACCGGCTCGTGCATACCGATGCCGAGGGGCAATTCGTGCCCGGCCTCGCCACGGAATGGAGCGTCTCGGAGGATCGCCTGACCTGGACGTTCAAGCTGCGCGAGGGCGTGACCTTCTCCAACGGCAGCCCCTTCACGGCCGAAGACGTCGTCTTCAGCTTCGAGCGGATCCCGGAGGTGCCAAACAGCCCCGCGCCGTTCACCCAGCGACTGGCTGCCATCGAAAGCGCCACCGCGATCGACGATCACACGCTCGAGATCAAGACCTCGCAGCCCGCGCCGGGCCTTGTGACCGATCTCTCCACGATCTACATCGTCTCCCGCGAAGTGGGCGATGCCGAGAGCGCCGATTTCGACCGGGGAACCGTTGCTTTCGGAACCGGCCCCTACAAGATGGTGAGCTACGCCCCCGGCGAGCGCCTCGTCATCGCGCGCAACGAAAATCACTGGGGCGACCAGGTCGATTTCGACGAAATCACCATCCGCTTCCTCGACAATGCCGCCTCGCGCGTGGCTTCGATCCAGGCGGGCGAAGTCGATTTCATCGACGCCGTGCCGCCCAACGACCTGGAGCGCCTCGAGGCGATGGCGAATGTCGAGGTCGTCAGCGCACCCTCCTCGCGCCTCATCTATATGGGGCTCGATCAGGGGGACGAGACGACGCCGCAGGTGCGCGCCATGGACGGGAGCGCGATGGAGAATCCGTTCCTCGACAGGCGCGTCCGCGAGGCGCTCTCGCTAGCGATCAACCGCGAGGCAATCGTCTCGCGCATACAGTTCGGCTCGGGCGCGCCCGCCGGCCAGTTCGCGCCGGAGGGCATCTTCGGGCACAATCCGGACATCGCCGCCCCCGGCTACGATGTCGACAGGGCGCGCGAGCTGATGGCGGAAGCGGGCTTTGCCGATGGCTTTCGCCTCACTGTGCACGGCCCGGCCGGGCGCTACGTCAACGATGCCGACGTCACCCTCGCCGTCGGGCAGATGTGGTCGCAGCTCGGCATCGAGGCCGAGGTCGAGACGCTGCCCTTCAACGTCTATTCGCCCGCCGCGACGCAGCGCGAATACAGCGCCTTCCTTTTCTCGTTCGGCATCACGACGGGTGAAAGCTCGCTCGGCTACCGCAATGTGCTGGGCACCTATGACGAGGAGCGCGGCTGGGGCTCGAACAACCGGTTCCGCTATTCGAACGAGGAGTTCGACGCGGCGCTGGGTGCCGCCTTCGAGGCCTTCGACGAGGCGGAGCGCGAGAGCCACCTCCAGGAGGCGGCCCGGATCGCAGCCGAGGACGTGGCGCTCATCCCGCTCTACTGGGAGGGCAACAACTGGGCGATCCGCGAGGGCCTGACCTTCACGCCGAGCCCGGACGGGCGTTCGCTGATGACCAACATCACCCGCGAATGACCTTAGGAAGAGAGTGAAGGCAATGCAGGTGGCAGCCCAAACCGTGCAGCCGCGCGTTCTGCGCGAGGTGATGGTTCCGATGCGAGACGGCGTCGGGCTCGCGACCGACATCTATCTTCCGGAGGGGGCGGGTCCCTGGCCCGCCCTCCTCGAACGCACGCCCTACGACAAGCGCGCCGCGCGGGCGAACGAATACACGCGCGATCACCCGGAGGTCTTCGGGCGCGAGGAGCTGGCAGGCTTCTTCACGCAGGCGGGCTTCGCCGTGGTGTTCCAGGACTGCCGTGGGCGCTACGGTTCGCAGGGGCGCTTCACGAAATATCGCGGCGAGGCGGAGGACGGTTTCGACACCCTCGCCTGGATCGCCGCGCAGGAATGGTGCGACGGTCGCATCGGCACGATGGGCATGTCGTATTCAGCCCATACCCAGATGGCGGCTGCGGCGCTCGGGCCTCCCGCCCTGAAGGCGATGCTGCTCGATTGCGGAGGCTTCTCCAACGCCTACCAGGGCGGCATCCGCTTTGGTGGCGCGCTCGAGCTCAAGCAGGTGACCTGGGCCTACCGCCACGCCCTGCGCAGCCGCGCCGCTGCAGCCGACCCGGTGATCCGCGCCGCGCTCGAAGCGAGCGACATTGCCGCCTGGTTCTCGCGCATGCCCTGGAAGCGCGGCCATTCACCGCTCGCCGCAATACCCGACTACGAGAATTACCTGTTCGAGCAATGGGAGCGCACCACCTTCAACGAGTATTGGAAGGTCCCGGCTTTGTATGCGAGCGGCCATCATGCAGCAATGCCCGATGCGCCCTCGGCGCATATGTCGGGCTGGTACGATCCCTATGCCTGCACGGCGGTCGAGAACTTTCAGGGGCTGAGCGCGCTTGGGCGGCAGACCCAGCTGATACTTGGGCCGTGGACGCATGGCGGACGCTCGCGGACTTATGCGGGCGATGTCGATTTTGGTCCGGACGCCACATTCGAGGGGGCGCTCGGCGAGGATTTCGTCGCCTGGCGCATCCGCTACTTTCAGCGCCACCTGCTCGGGACCGGCACTCCGGAGGCGGAGCCGCGCGTGCGCATCTTCGTGATGGGCGGCGGCAGCGGCAAGCGCAACGCCGATGGCCGCCTCGACCATGGCGGGCATTGGATTTCGGCGCAAAAATGGCCGCCGGAAAGCGGCGCGCCGTTTGCGCTTCACCTGCAGCCGGAAGGTGGGCTCGACCCGAAGCCGAGCGCTCGGACGGCCGAATGCGCCTACCGCTTCGACCCAGAGCAACCAGTGCCGACCATCGGCGGGCCGATCACATCGGGCGCGCCGGTGATGGAGGGCGGGGCGTTCGACCAGCGCGAGGAACCGCGCTTCTTCGGCAGCCGCGAGCCCTATCTCCCGCTCGCCAGCCGCCACGACGTGCTCGTCTTCGAGACGCCGCCCCTGGATGAAGACGTCACCATCGCCGGCGATGTCGCGGTGACGCTGTTCGTCTCGTCGGATCGCCCGACGACGGACTTCACCGCCAAGCTCGTGGACGTGCATCCGCCGGGGCCGGATTATCCCGAGGGCTTTGCCATGAACCTCACCGACGGCATCCTGCGCGCCAGCTTCCGCAAAGGCTTCGCCCGGCACGAGCCGCTCGTGCCCGGCGAGGTCGCCGAGCTGACGATCCACCTCTATCCGACAGCCAATCGCTTTCTTGCCGGCCACCGCATCCGGCTCGAGATCTCCTCGTCGAACTTCCCGCGTTTCGACGTCAATCCGAACTTCGCGCCCGGGGATGACCTCTCGCCTGTCCGCGTTTCCGCGATCAACCGCATCCATCTCGGCCCTGACTACCCCTCCCGCCTCCACCTGCACCGCCTGATGCCGCCGGAAGCTTGATCGATCGAACAGCAGCGTGTGCGAACCTCCACGCCGTTCAGGCGCGATCGCACCGGATGCGCGGAAACGATGCCGCAAAGCAGGTTTCGCCGACGGGCGTGAACGTCACTGCACGCGAGCCCCCCTCCCGGCGCGCCCAGCCGGCGTCGAGCATGCGCTGGAAGAACGCTCGCCCAAGGCGTCCCGCGAGGTGCGAGCGCCTCTCGCTCCAGTCTAGGCACTCACGACAGAGCGGAGAGCGCCCGTGGTCGAGCGCATCGAGGTCGAGGCCGAGATCGACGACGAATGCGCGCCCCGCATCCGTGAGGGTCAACCCGCCCCGCCCGATCCGGAGGAAGCCGCGCTCGATCAGGCTGTCGTACATCTGGATGCCGGCCTCGCCCGCGAGGTGGTTGTAGCATACCCGCGCCCGGCGCAGCGCCTCGTCCCTTGGTCCCGTGCGAGTGCGCAGATGCCCCTGCGACGCCGCCAGCCCCAGCAGGGCCTCGAGAACCTCGGCCACATGGTCGCCGGCCAGTTCGTAGTATCTGTGCCTGCCCTGCTTGCGCTGACGCAGGAGGCCGCCGGCCTCCAGCTTCGCCAGATGTGAACTCGTCGTCTGCAGGGTCACGCCCGCTTCCTGCGCGAGCTCGGTGACGGTGAGCGCCTTGCCGCCCATCAACGACATCAGCACGTTGGCGCGAGCCGGATCGCCGAGCAAGGCGGCAATGCGCGAAATGTCGGGTCCTTCCTTCATGCTTCGACCGTAGTCGAACCATCTGCGACAGGCAATGGCGTAGGCAGACCGGAGCAGGAAACGGGAGATCACCATGCTGACATGCATCATCCGATACGACATCGACCCGACCAGGAAGGCCGCGTTCGAGCAGTACGCGCGCAACTGGGGGCAGGCGATCCCGCGCTGCGGCGCCGACCTGATCGGCTATTTCGCCCCGCACGAGGGTTCGAGCACGCTGGCCTACGGCATCTACAACATCGCGAACCTCGCGGCATACGAAGCCTACCGCGCGCGCCTGTTGCAGGACCCGCTGGGGAAAGAGAACTACGCCTTCGCCCAGGAGGAGAAGTTCATTCTGCGGGAAGACCGCACCTTCCTGCGCCTCGCATCAGCACCGCACGGTGCAGGGGAAGACAGATGATCGCGGTCATTTTCGAGGTCGAACCCGCAGCGGGCCGCAAGCAGGAATACCTCGACATCGCCGCTGCGATGCGCCCGCATCTGGAGCGGATCGACGGGTTCATCTCGGTCGAGCGCTTCCAGAGCCTGACGAACCCGGACAAGCTGCTGTCGCTGTCGTTTTTTCGCGACGAGGACGCCGTCCGGGCATGGCGAGCCCTCCCGGGACACAGGCGTGCGCAACGCGCAGGGCGCGAGGGCATCTTCGCGCAGTACCGCCTGCGCATCGCCGGCGTGATCCGCGACTACGGGATGTTCGATCGCGCAGAGGCTCCGATCGACAGCCGGGAGGCACATTCCGGGTGAAAGGCGCAGAGCATCGAAAATATCAAGCACGCGCACGGCCGGCTTCGCACAGCTTTCTTCCGCCAAACACAAAGCAATGGGAGCCGGTCGTTCCTATTGGAGCACGACTTCCGAAGATGCGCATGCGGAAAGGCCCAGATCAGCCAGTTTACCGGCGCTCTGGGCCCCGCCTCGAACCTGCCCGGGACCGGATCTCCTATCGGCTCGCGACCGTCTTGCTGAAGAGATCGGAGAACACGGAACGTGCCTTGCCCGGATGCTTCACGGCCTGAGCCCCTTCGGCGTTCACCGGCTCGCCCACGACCACCAGCGCGACCATTCCCATGCCGTAATGCGGAGCGCACTTGATGCCGTACACCCCCTCCTGCTCGAGCGTGTAGACGATCTCCTCGTTGAACTTGCCCTTGAAGGTTGCGGCACCTTCCGGAAGCATGCCGGCGATGATCTCGGCGTTGTGACCCTTGTCGGTGGCGATGAACCTGATCGTGTCGCCGGGCGCCGCCTCGACGTAGTCGGGCACAAAGACCATCATGCCCTTGTCGCCCTTGTTCAGCATGAGGATCTCGTGTTCTGCGGCGCTGGCGGCACCGGACATGGCAAGGGCGGCTCCGAGGGCGAAAGTGGCGATGAGCGCTTTCATTTTATTCTTCCTTCCGGTGTGAATTGGATGTCCCACCCTAGCGGGAGGGCTCCGGAGGAAGATTGTTGCAGCGCAAAGACGGTGCCTGTTGCCTCAGTTGACGGACACGTTAGCACGCGTGCCTTCAAGATACTCCAGAAGCTCCCGACTGTTCTGGTCGAGCTGCGACTGGATCCCCATCTCGTCGCGCACCTCCTCGGGCGGCAACCAGCCTGGATCCACACCCTGCATGTTGGGAAGTTCGTGCGCGATGCCCTTGTGGCAATCGATGCAGGTATAGCCGTCGGCCTGGATCAGGTAGCGCCCGTGGATATCGGCGGCGCGGGATGATTGGCGGGAGAAGTCCATCGCCTCCTCGGAATGGCAGTTGCGGCACTCCAGCGAATCGTTCGCCTTCAGGCGCGCCCATTCGTGCTGGGCGAGGCGCAGACGGTGATCGAGGAACTTCGCGCGCGTGTCGATCGTCCCGAAGAGATGCCCCCAGACCTCCTTCGACGCCTGCATCTTGCGGGCGATCTTGTTGGTCCATTCGTGCGGCACGTGGCAGTCGGAGCAGTTGGCGCGGACGCCCGATCTGTTGGTGAAATGGACGGTGCGGGTCAGCTCCTCGTAGACGTTAGCCTCCATCTCGTGGCATGAAATGCAGAACTGCTCGGTGTTGGTGTATTCGAGCGCGGTGTTGAACCCGCCCCAGAAGAAGACGCCGCCGAAGAACCCGCCGAGGGTGAGGAAGCCGACGCTGAGGTAGCTGCTGGGGCGGATGGCGATGTTCCAGAACCGCAGCAGCATGAGCTTCAATCGCTTCATCTCACCCCCCGTTCCCGCGACGCAGCAGGAGCATGTCGCGGTAGATGTTCTCGACGAGCGGCGGCGCGCCCGTCTGTTCCACATGACAGGCGGTGCAGTTGTAGCGGCGCGGCGCCACATCCGCGAGCATCTGCCCGTCGCGGTCCATGAAATGCGTGAAGCTGATCATCGGTGCGCCGACGAGATGCGTGTATTCCCGGCGGTGGCATTCGAGGCAGCGGTTGGTGGCGAGCGAGACCTGGTAGCCCTCGATGGAATGGGGGATCACCGGGGGCTGTTCGGGATAGGCGCGCATCGGCCGGGTGTCGAAGGTCACCGTCCCGGCGATCGGCGCGGCGGGGGTGTTCGCCATCGGATCGGCGGGACCCGTCAGCCTCGGGATCACGTCCTGCGCGAGGGCACCTGCGCCTGCGACGAGGATCGCGGCGCACAGGGCGAGCGCGACGGCGGCGCCCCGCGACAGCGTGGAGCGTGGGGGTGAATGTCTCATGCCGGGGCGCTCCTCTCTCATGCCAGGGTGATCCTCACGGCGCATTTCTTGAAATCCGTCTGCCGCGAGATCGGGTCGTTGGCGTCGAGCGTCACCTTGTTGATGAGCTGGCTCGCATCGAACCACGGGACGAAGACCGAGCCGCGCGGCATCCGGTTGCGGCCCCGCGTTTCCAGCCTCGTGCGCATGTCGCCGCGCCGGGAACTGACGAGCACCTCGACGCCGCGGTTGAGGCCGCGCTCGCGGGCGTCTTCGGGGTGCATGTAGACGCGGGCTCCGGGGAATGAGCGGTAGAGTTCGGGCACGCGCATCGTCATCGAGCCCGAATGCCAGTGCTCGAGGACGCGTCCGGTGATGAGCCATAGATCGTATTCGTCGTCGGGCGATTCCGCCGGGGGCTCGTACGGCACGGCCAGGATGCGGGCGCGCCCGTCCGGCATGCCGTAGAACTCGACGCCGCGGCCCTCGGTGACATAAGGGTCGTAGCCCTCGCGGAATCGCCAGAGCGTTTCGTTGCCGTCCACCACCGGCCAGCGCAGGCCGCGATTCGTGTGATAGATCTCGAAGGGCGCCAGATCGTGCGCCTTGCCGCGACCGAACTCCGCGTATTCCTCGAACAGACCCTTCTGCGGGTAGAAGCCGAAATGCTCGGCCTCGTGGTTGGAGTATTCCGGATCGACTTCCGATGCGGCGAACCGGTCGGCATGGCCGTTGGCGAAGAGCACCTCGAACAGGGTCTTGCCGCGATAATCCGGATTGACCTCCAGGATCTCCGCCGGCCAGACCTCGTCGGTGGTGAAGCGCTTCGAAAACTCCATCAGCTGCCAGAGATCCGAACGCGCTTCGCCGGGCGCATCCACCAGCTGACGCCAGAAGTGGGTGCGTCGCTCGGCGTTGCCGTAGGCGCCCTCCTTCTCGACCCACATGGCCGCGGGCAGGATCAGATCGGCGGCGCGCGCCGTAATCGTCGGATAGGCGTCGGAGACGACGATGAAGTTGTCGGGGTTGCGGTAGCCGGGATAGGTCTCCTCGGTGATGTTGGGAGCGGCCTGCAGGTTGTTGTTGACCTGGATCCAGTAGAAATTGATCTCCCCGTCCTTCAGCATCCGGTCCTGCTGGACGGCATGCGCGCCGACCCAATCGGGAAGCAGCCCGCCCGGCAGCCGCCAGATCCCTTCCGCCGTCTGCCGGTGGTCCGGGTTCGTCACGACCATGTCGGCGGGGAGGCGATGGGCGAAGGTGCCGACCTCGCGCGCAGTGCCGCAGGCGGAAGGCTGACCGGTGAGCGAGAAGGGGCTGTTGCCCGGCTCCGAGATCTTCCCCGTGAGGAGGTGGAGATTGTAGACCATGTGGTTGGCCCAGACGCCCCGCACATGCTGGTTGAACCCCATGGTCCAGAGCGACATCACCTTCCGGTCGGGATCTGCGTAGAGCTCGGCCAGCTGCTCGAGGAGATCCGGTTCAACGCCCGTCAGCTCCGATACCGTATCGACGTCGTAGGCGGAGACGAACTCCGCGAATTCGTCGAAGCTCGACGGCGCCATCGCGCCTGGATCGCCGGCGCCGAGCGCGCGCTCCTGCAGGGGGTGCTCGGGGCGCAGGCCGTAGCCGATATCGGTCGCTCCGACGAAGAACGAGGTGTGATCGTCGACGAACTGCCGGTTGACCCGTCCCGTGGAGATGATGTGGTGCGCGATGTAGTTCAGGATCGCCAGATCGGTCCCCGGCCGGAAGACGATGGGGAGGTCGGCGAGATCGGAGCTGCGGTTGGTGAAGGTCTGCAGCGAGGCGAGCCGGACATGGGGGTGGCTCAGCCGGCGATCGGTGAGGCGCGTCCAGAGGATCGGGTGCATCTCCGCCATGTTCGAGCCCCAGAGCACGAAGGCGTCCGCATGCTCGAAATCGTCGTAGCAGCCCATCGGCTCGTCGATGCCGAAGGTGCGGATGAAGGCCGTGGCGGCGGACGCCATGCAGTGGCGGGCGTTGGGATCGAGGTTGTTGGAGAGAAAGCCCGCCCGCATCAGCTTCGACGCCGCGTAGCCCTCCCATATCGTCCATTGGCCCGAGCCGAACATGCCGACCGCACGCGGGCCCTTCTCCCGCAGGGCGCGCTTGGCGTGCTCGGCCATCACGTCGAAGGCCTCGTCCCAGGAGACGGGCTCGAACTCGCCCTCCTTGTCGTAGACGCCGCCGCTCTTGCGCAGCAACGGCTGCGTCAGGCGGTCCTCGCCGTACATGATCTTCGAGAGGAAGTATCCCTTCACGCAGTTGAGCCCGCGGTTGACCTCCGCCTGCATGTCGCCGTGGGTGGCGACGACCTGGCCCTCGCGCACGCCCACCATGACGCCGCAGCCCGTCCCGCAGAACCGGCACGGAGCCTTCGACCATTTGATCTGCAAGGCCGCGGCGCCGCCCGGGACGGGCTGAGCGACGGCGGGGAGGCTGATGCCGACGGTCGCGGCGGCGATGCCTGCCGCCTGCGCCTTCAGCATGTCGCGCCGGTTGAGCGTCATGGGCGTTCTCCGGGTGTTTCGGGGTGAGGTTCGAGCAGGGATGCGGCCGTTTCGACCTGCTCGTAGACGAGGCTCGCCGAGGCGACGCCGTCGAGCAGGCTGATCTCCGCGAGGCGGGAGCCGACGGCGCCGGAACTTGGCCCCTCCAGCACGACGACGATCTTGCCGCCCTCCTGGTGGTAGACTTCGCAATCGGGAAAGGCGTTGATCCGCGCGACGACAGCCACGGCGTCCTCGGGCCGCGTCCGGACGACCGCGCTCGAAATGTGAACGTTCTCCGCCGTCATGATGCCCTCCTGCCGATCTCGATCGCGCCGACCGGGCACGCGGCAAGGCAGGCGCCGCATCCGGTGCAGATATCCTCGACGATCCGGGGGATGGCGGGGCCGCCGATGCGATAGTCGAACCGGATCGCTGCCGCCGCGCATTCGTCGCGGCAGGTCTGGCAGACGACGCCTTGCAGCGTCAGGCATGGCGATGCCGACGAGCCTATCGAGACGATGTGCGAAAAGGCGCGTCCTCGTTCGGGCGCATCCGGAAACACCGGCTCCGGACAGGCATCCGCGCAGGCGGCGCAGAAGGTGCACTCCCCCGCGGTGAAATCGATCATCGGCAGATCGCCTGCCCCGAACGAAATCAGGCCGGGTTCGCAAGCCTCGACGCAGGCTGCGCAACGAGTGCAGCTCCCGGCGAGCGCGGCTTCGTCCGTCCAGGGCGGACGGATCGGAGGCGGTGCTTCCGGGCGGCGACCGAACAGAAGATTGCGTCGGCTGTGATCGATGGCTTGCGTCATGGCAAGGCTCAACCCGGCGGGCCGGGAGGACCGACCATGATCTGCCACATCCAGACGAGGAACCCGTAGCCGCCAACGACCGCCACTGCGATGAAGGGCCAGATGAGGACGGCGAGGATCAGGAACACCGCCAGTTCGGATCGACGGCCCTCGCGACGGGTTGCCGCCGCCTCTTGCGTCTCGCTGTCGATCGCCATCGCTGGTCCTCTCTGGCTATGTCCGTTCGTGACAAAAGTTGATCATCTACAAAGACGTGAAGTCAACCCGTTAAAACTAGGATGAATTGAATTGATCTTTGTCAAATAGCGATACGAAGTAAGTTAAATCGGATTTCTCTTGATCCAATTTATAAGCATGACAATAATAGCAAAAAATATTCCACCGATAAACAGTCCACCTAGAACATGATTGTAGAAATAGCCTGCATCTATCGTGCCGTAAAACTGCCAGCCGCGTATGATTCCGATGATGCTTCCGATGACCGCCCCCAGCAGGAAAGCACGTGCCGGGCTCCAGCGCGTATAGGTGGTTTGAACATAGGTGGTTTCTTTTTCAGAGCGTGCCATGGTGTCCCCCCAGCGCTCGACGATACGCAGGTGCAACGCTCTGAATACCGTACTGTTCCGATTTCCAGATCCCATTTGCGCTCTGAAGCAACGAGCGCTCATCCCTGCTCTAGACGATCAGGGCCACGGCTACGGCTCCGACGGCCGCCCAGATGAAGGAGTTGATCAGCATCCGGAAGAGGTCCCGATTATTCTCCTCGCCGACGCCCATGGCGTTGCAGACGAAGTTGCCGGGCCCGAGAAAGAGCCCCTCGATGAATCGCTTGGCCATGATCGATCTCCTTTCGCGGTCTCGACAAGCGGGCGTTTCGCCCTATAAGATGTGTTGATGATACATCTTATAGGGGCCGGGCCTCATCCGCATTCGGGGAACCACGTAGGGTCGTGCGGCTTGGTCGAAGAGTCGATCGCCTTCGAGGCCGTGACATCGATCAGCGACTTCCTATGATGAACCGTACATGCAGAGCCCGAGGAGCACGAAATGCCGCTTGATCGATGGCTGATCGCCGACGTGCCGCTGTTCCAGGGGCTCGACGATGCGGCGCTCGACGACATTCTCGGGAGCGCGCGATCCGCCCGCTACTCGAAGGATGACGCGATCTTCGAGGAGGAGGGGGAGGCGCATTCCTTCTTCCTGCTGCTCCACGGGCATGTGCGGGTGGTGAAGACCACGCCCGACGGCAGCCAGATCATCGTGCGCTACATCAACGAGGGCGAACTGATGGGGATTGCCGCCGCGATCGGGCGCACCACGTATCCGGCGACAGCCGTGGCCGCCGTCGACAGCGTCGCGATCTCATGGCCGACGAGCGCTTGGTCAGGGCTTGCCTCGCGATACCCCTCCTTCGCCGGCAACGCCTACGCCAATATCGGGGCGCGGCTGCAGGAGACCCAGCAGCGCGTCGTCGAGATGTCGACGGAGCAGGTCGAGCAGCGCGTGGCGCATGCGCTGCTGCGGCTCGTCCAGCAGGCGGGGCGCAAGACGGATGAGGGGATCGAGATCGATTTCCCGATCACGCGCCAGGACATCGCCGAGATGACCGGCACGACGCTGCACACGGTCTCGCGGATCTTGAGCGGCTGGGAGGGAGAGGGGGTCGTCGCCAGCGGCAGGCAGAAGGTGACCGTCACCGACCCTCACGCCCTGATGCTCATCGCGGAGCAGCGCCGCAGCAAATAGTGGCCGATCCGCCCGACGATTCACTCGTTCGAGACAATTGCGTCGCCAAGGTCGCTCACGAAGACGCCCTCGTCGATTCCGTGGGCACGGCAGGCTTCCGTGAGGGTGTGGAAGGTCGCGATCGGGCAGCCGATGCAGAGCATGTCATGCTTGATCAGGACGGAGATGGCGACGGGCCAGGTCCGCATGATGGCGTCCATCGTCATCTCGGGGTCCGGGGTCCAGATCCTGTTCATCGCGCTTCCTCCCTTTGCTGCCCGCCTTCGCCGCTTGCCGGAACGGATGCGGGCCGCCGGTTGTCCGACGGCCCATTTCTGCTTTTCCAGGTTACTGAACCAGCATGCTCAGCTCCTCGCTGACGCCCTCGCGATAGAGGTCCGGCTGCTCCGGCCCTTCCACCGTCAAGGTGCCGATCAGGCCGCGCGCCACCCGCGAGAGGGCGTGGTCGACGAGGAGGTAGTCGCCGGGGACCTCGAACTTGATGTCCACCGCCATCGCTCCACCTGGAGGCACCGAGATCGTCTGCACGTCGAGCAGGGGCTCGCTCGTCAGGGAGCCGAGGTTGTAGACCCTGTCGAAGATCTCCCCGATCACGTGGAAGCTCGAGGTCTTGTTCGGGCCGCCCACGCCGAAGTAGATGCGGGCGGTTTCGCCGAGGTTCACCTTCAGGGCGTTGTCGCCCGTCAGCGCGCTGTCGGCGCCGTTGAAGACGTAGTACTCGGGCTGCTCGTCCATGAGCTTGTCGTAGCTCTCCGCGAGCAGGCCGGCGGAGCCGTAGGCCTCCTCAGTGTAGATTTCGCCCTGCATCACATAGAATTCGTGATCGACTTCCGGCAGGCCGCCTTCGGGCTCGACGAGGATCATCCCGTACATGCCGTTGGCGATGTGCTGTGCGGCCATCGGCACGGCGCAGTGATAGACGTAGAGCCCCGGCTTGAGCGCCTTGAAGGTGAAGCCCTTGGTCTCGCCCGGCGCTGCCATCGTCGCATGCCCGCCGCCGTGGAGGCCTGTGACCGCATGGAAATCGACGTTGTGCATGGCGATGCTGTCCTCGTGGTTCCTCAGCACCACCTCGACCGTGTCGCCGACCCTGACGCGGACGAAGGGGCCGGGAACCTTCTTGTTGAAGGTCCAGTAGTGGTAGCTCGTACCGTCTGCGAGTGCGCCGATCACCTCGACCGTTTCCATGTCCACGCGCACGGTTTGCGGACCGCGCTCGCCGATCACGCCGGGCAGATCCGTCGCGGACCGGACGATATCGAGCGGAGCCTCGACCGTGCCATGCTCCGGAATGCGCGAATCGTGCGTCTGGGCGAAGGCTGTCGGGCCGACGAGAAGAAATGCGGCTGCGAGGGCGGTGGAAAGGAGATACTTGCGGGTGTTCATGACGTTCTGCTTTCGTGGATCGCGTTGCGATGAACAGACCGTATTGAACCTCGGTCGCCGGTTCTTTGTGCCGGAACAAACAACCATCTTTCTCAGCGACGACATAACCAGCTGAATTCGACCCGCATCGCTTCCGGTGAGGAACGACAGATGAGTTTCACTTGAAACCAATCTGAATTTGTTCCAGCTCAACGACGGTCGCTTCGGAACAGACAATATTCAACACTGGGAGGATTTGGTCATGTTTCAGCGAATCAGCGCGCTCTTCGAGGGTAATTCCAGGAACATCGGGCAAATGATGAAGCACACGGGTTTTGACGCAGCTCTCGCCGGCGAGAACCCGTATCAATTCGGCGCGGCGGTGCGCCGTTGCGCCTTCTGCCGCCATACCGCCGCATGCGCCAGCTGGCTCGACGCCGCAGCGCCGGGAGCCGCGCCCCCCCGTTTCTGCCCCAATGCGGCGTTCTTCAGGACCCCGCAGTTCGGCGCAGCTCAGGCGGCGTCTGCAAGAAGCTGAGCAAGAAGCTGAGCATGAAGCCGGACAAGCAGCCGGACAAGCAGGTGCGAGCGACAGTGACCTATCGTAACGTTGCCTGAGAAGAACGCCGATACATTCATCGACCCATACTGCGGAGAACCAAGTGGACAATAACGATTTCGACGACCTGATCGCCGAGGGACTGCGGAGCGGGGTGCCCCAGCGCCTGCTTCTGGTCCTGCTCAGAGTTGAATTTTCCGAAGAAGACAAGCCCAGCGAAAGCGGCGGGACGCTGACGCCGGTTCTGGTCAACGACCTCGAACTCACGCCGGAGATCAGTTGCACGACGTTGATGGAGGAGGCCGACAGCGTCGGGCTTTCCTGGAACATGATGATGGTGTCGACACTGTCCAGCACGAGCGGAGCATTGCCCGGCAGCGAGGAGGCGAAGCCGCATCTCGAGAAAATGGCCGGCGACGTGCTCCAGGGACGCGACCTTGCCGCGTACGCAATATTCGACCGGGATGGAACCCGCTTGGAGGTAAATCCAAGCGCTCGCGGGTGAACAGGCAGCGCGCTTGTCCATGGAGGCACTCCCCCGCCACCGCCTCCACGACAGGCGCAGCAACGGCATTCATCACCGGGCAATTCGCTCTACGATCTCTGTTTGCTCAGTGAAAGTGCGTGGTCGAGGCCGTTGATGGCCCGGGCGCCGACAAGGGCGGATCGGCTGATCTCCTCGAACAGAAGGGCCATCTCGCGGAAGACCGTTTGATCGGGCTCGCCTTCGGTGAGCTGATCTAGTTCGAGCAGGAAATCCAGAATCGCCACGATGCGCTGCTTCTGTTCCCGCGCCTCGATCAGGTGCGCTCGCGATATCCGCCGCGCTTCGAGAGCGGAGAAACGCTCCAGCGCCTGCTCGAAGGTCTCCCGACAGCCGCAATCCAGCTCGGATCGCTCGAGGATGATGCGCAGGCGCGCGACCAGCGAGATCATCTCGTGCGCGGGGTGGGGGTTTCGAGCGGGGGCTTCGATCACGTTCAACTCCTTTGAGCGGCATTCAAAGCCCGGCGAGGGGATCGAGGCCGATCAGCCTCGTATGGCCGTCCAGGATGAACCAGGCGTAGAGGGCGATTGCCGCAAGTCCCATCAGCAGGGAGCGGGGTTCGAGATGTGCGAGGGCAAGTCGGGAGGCCGGCGTCGCGAGCGGGATTAGTGGCGAATGCTGCGCCATCGCATGCCATTCGCTCCCCAGCCGCCGTTGCGCCTTGAGATCCACGATACGCATCCCGGCAAAGGCGAGAAG